>Ga0172371_10010994_pt1 | contig 12122 bp, 13 predicted proteins | sample Lak12m_FD_114543 | JGI IMG/M metagenome (GOLD analysis project Ga0172371, IMG submission 114543) | Freshwater microbial communities from Kabuno Bay, South-Kivu, Congo - kab_022012_12m | ecosystem: Environmental > Aquatic > Freshwater > Lake | place: Democratic Republic of the Congo: South-Kivu... | reverse complement strand
GATCAGGAACGGTTCACGATCAGGGTTGGCGATCAGCGCGTGCTGAGAGGTTCCGGTACTTCCGGCGACGGTGGGAGTGTGGCGTAAAACTGTGCGACCTTGTCCATGCGCTTGAGACATTCCGTGCGTTGCTCTTCGAAGCGCCGGGCGTTCTCGGGGCTCCTTTCACGGATATACTGGCTGAGTGCCCATGCCTGATGGTCGAGGCAGGCGAAGGCCTCTTCCAATAGCACGATGAGGCCCTTGTCCGACGCAGCAATCTTGGCCTGGGACACCGCCTTCAGCTTTCCTCGCACGATGCGGATTCTCGACTGGACGTCGCTCGTCCTCTCCAGCGCCGCTTCTTTCGGGATCACATCCGCGGCGGACTCGTCAGCGGTCTTGCCGAGAAGGAGAAACGAGTCGTTCATATATGCCGTGGCGGTAACGCCGAAGGAATTGAGAAACAATGCCGGGTCTGCATCCGCTCCCGATGCCAAGAAGGCCGGCAATAATATGGTAAGTAAAAGGATACGTTTCATAGAGGCTGCGTTCCCGACGAGAATGCGGCCCGGAGTCCGCTATAGGTGCGATCGTCATATCACGGCGGACGAAAGGAGACAACTTTTTTCATGAGAATCCTGTTGCATACGTGTTGTGCGCCGTGTTTGGCGCACCCTCTCGACGACCTGCGGTCCGAAGGCCATGACGTCGCGTCGCTCTTTTTCAATCCGAACATCCATCCATACTCGGAATACCTGCGGAGGCTCGATGCGTTCCGTTTGTATGCCCGTGACAACGCCGTGACGGTCGTCGAGCCGGATGCTCCAATGGAGATGGACGACTGGCTACGAGAAGTTGTTTTCCGTGAATCGCAACGATGTCGAATCTGCTTCACTATTAGGCTTGAACGCACCGCGCAGCTGGCCGCAAAGAAGGGATGGGATGCGTTTTCCACGACCCTCCTCTACAGCCGCTACCAGAAGCACGACCTGCTCAAGGAGACTGCCGAAGCCGTTGCAGAGCGGTACGGTGTTCCGTTCTTCTATAAGGACTGGCGCAAAGGATGGACCGACGGCGTAAAGAAGTATCGCAAGCTCGGTCTGTATCGCCAAAAGTATTGCGGCTGCATCTACAGCGAAAAAGAACGAGCGTCGAAGATCGCGTGATGGTGTGGAACGACGGGCAACCATTCGGATAGGCTCAGGAAATCCCACAGAAACCGACGGGAGGTTCCGACGCTATACGTCGGAGCGCCGAAGGCGTAAGAGGTCTTGATCGCTCCTCATGAGACTTTTCTCACGCGAGAAAGAACAAGGACCTCTTGTTGCTGCGCAACCCCGACGTGTAATACCAATGCGCTTTCAAACAGGTAATATCAACGAAGGCTGGTAGAGGCCGACCCGCGCGTCGGCCCGGCTTTCAGGGCGCACGCGCGGGTGCGCCCCTACCTCGTCTCTGCGCCCTCTGCGTCCTCTGTGGTGAAACGGAATTCTTCTACTTCCCCGCGTAAGTGAATGGATACTACCCGCGCTCGATTTTGATTGCCACCTCCGCGATCATGATGTATAAGTTCGCTATTCTGGCAAATCCTACTTCGTGAAGAATTCATGAAACCGCCGAGGGTCGGTTATTCCGTGACGAGCGTTTCCGCTATCATTCTCGTGATAGTTCTGACGGTTTGGTACGCGGTCCCGGCCGTACTTGCGGCGGAAAAGTCGGCGACACTTGCGGAAACGGATCAGAAGCCGTGGCTCCTCGTGAGCATGGCTCCGGGCGGAACATCCGGCGGCTGCCGTAATGTCTTCTCTGTAATCCGCGACTTGAGCGGGAATCCCAACGGCAAGATCGTCCATTTCAGCCGAATCACACCGGAAATGGTGGCGGAAATCGAGCCGGCCTTCGTCATCCTCAGCCCCCAAGGCACGCCATGGTGCCGGTACAGTGGTGAGAGTGGGATCGCGCTCCAGAATTTCCTCTGGACGCTGCCTCTCATGGCAGAGGAAATGGACGTCCCCATACTCGGGATCTGCGGCGGCCACCAAGCGCTGGCTCTGGCATTCGGTGGAAAAGTGGGGCCAATCCGGGCGGGTGAGGATGATTGCCTCCCGTACACCCGCGACCGGCAAGCAGGGGTGATCGGTCTGACTCTGACAGCTCCGGACCCCATCTTCAAGGGGTTGAAGCAGGACCTTCGCCTGTCGTCGAGTCACTACGACGAGGTAAAGGTGTTGCCCCGGACGTTTGTACTCCTCGCGTCCGAGAAGAGCAGCCGCATTCAGATCATGCGCCACGCCACCAAACCCGTATACGGAATCCAGGGACATCCCGAGCGATTCGACCACACCAGGCCCGACGGCGGGATCCTCGTGCGCAACTTCCTTTCCATCGCACGGACGCACAATGAGATGCTTCGGAAGCTCGCGGCCGCGGCGCCGCCCGTCCTTATATCAACCCTTCAGCGTGCGGGATTGATCGGCAACTGATGACGATCCGTAAGCGAGCAAGTCACTACCAGATCATTCGACTCTGGATGCTCTCCCTCATATAAAGCTGCACGTAGTATAGACCGCCCGCGTTCTTGCCCGAAGATCCCGAGCCTTTCCATCCGCCGAACGGCTGGAACCCCGGCCACGCGCCGGTCGTTGCGCCGGTCGGTCGATTGGCGTACGCCACGCCGGCCTCAATGTGATCGAAGAACCAGTCGGCTTCTTCGTCGGAGCCGTAAAAGCCCGCGGTGAGACCGTATCGGCTGTCGTTGGCACGCTCCACGGCTTCGTCCACGCCCTCCACTTCCGCGACCATGACGATGGGCACGAACATCTCATCCCTCCAGAGGCGATGTTCTGTTGGCACATCCACAGCGATCGTCGGAGCACAAAAATAGCCCTTCGCGTAATCGCCTTCAGACAGCACTCTGCCTCCCATGATTATCTTCCCCGCGGCCGCCACCTCCGCGATGCACGCGGAGTAACGATCGTATGCAGCCTTGTTGATTACCGGCCCCAGATACACCGTGCGGGACGTAGGATCTCCGACGACAATCTTCTCGGTCAACTCGACCAGCTTCCCCACAAATTGCTCGTAGATCGGCTTATCCACATAGACCCGCGAACAGGCCGAGCACTTCTGGCCTTGCAGGCCGAACGCGGATCGCATAATTCCGAGGCCGGCGATTTCGAGATCAGCGTTTCGGGACACGATCGTGGGATTCTTGCCTCCCATTTCCAGGATCACCGGACGAGCGTAATCCAACCGAGAGCGCTCTCTAAGAATCTGCATTCCCACGTCATAGGACCCGGTGAAAGTGACGCCGTCCACGAGAGAGCTGGAAATCAGCTCCTGCCCGAGTGTCGCGCCGGGGCCTGTCACGAAGTTGAAGACGCCTGCCGGCAATCCGGCATCGCGGAAGCAGTCCGCAAGTAAGCGCACCGTCCACGGAGCATCGGATGAGGGCTTTGCCACAACGGTGTTGCCCGCGACCAGGGCCGCGCCTGCGGGGCCTCCCGTCAACGCTGTTGGGAAGTTGAACGGGCTGATCACCAACCACACACCGTGAGGCCTGAGTACGGAGACATTGCGAGCAACCCGGTCCTTGATCGGGTCCCGGCCCATTTCCGCGACGAATCCGTTATTCTGCTCCATTTGGTCGCATGCGTAATTAATGAGGTCCGCCGTTTCCGTGACTTCGCCCAGAGATTCCATGCGGTTCTTACCCACGGACAAAGCCATGGCCGCACCGATGCGGAATATGCGCTCCTCGATCAGGTCCGCTGCTCTTCGTAGAAGCCGCACCCGTTCCTGCCAAGGCGTACGGTTCCATGCCGAAAAGGCATCCCGGGCCGCGGCGACAGCGTCGCGGGCATCCTGGGCCGAGCCCTGTTGAAAGACGGCAAGGACCGTCTTGGTGTCGGCCGGTGATGTCTCGTGGAACTTCTCTTTCGAGAATCGCTCTTCGCCGCCGATGATCATTCCGTATTCCGTGCCCAGTTCAGTCTGAATCTGCGTCAATGTCTGGTCAAACCGGGTATGCAAATCCTCCGGAGGATCGAACATGGTTGCGTAAGTAAGCCTGAAGTCTGTCTTGTCCATAATGTATGCGCCTCCTGAATTGTCGGGTGTGCATCGTCACGAGATTACGAGTAAGCCGCGGTGCTGTCAATCGTCGTCCTGACATGAATTGGACTGTATTGGCCTTGAGCGATCTCACAGTTGTCGTGCAGGGCTTTACCTCTTGTGGGGCAGGCTTTCCAGCCTGCCATAAGGGAAATCTTCTCATCGGCAGGCTGGAAAGCCTGCCCCACAAGAGAATCGCGGTTTGCCCGGACCGGACCCGACTGCTCAATGTTTGGGCCGGTTCTTCATTGACTCTCCCGAGAACCCACTGGTATCATTGGCCGGGTTTTTCGTCAAAAGACGACAGCGCTGTCCAGGCCGATAGGCCGGAGCGCACGTGTTCGAAATATGGTCAGGGGGTTTGCCATGCACTGGAAGGGATTTGTCGCACTGCTGGCCGCCGTATTGGCGGTCTCCGTACCTGCCGGCACCGGATTCGCAGTCGCGGCCGATGACACCATCAAAGTGGGAGTCGTCGGGCCTCGAACAGGAACCGCAGCCGCAACAGGAAAGGCGTTTGAGGAAGGTATCGCCTTGGCTCTGGACGTGATCAACGCTCCGGGAAAGGGTGTGCTGGGCAAGAAGCTTGAGGTTGCCTTCGAGGATACCGCAGGTGACCCGGAAAAGGCGGCGTCCGGCATTGAAAAGCTGATCACCAAGGACAAGGTGGTCATGGTCGTGGGCGAAAGCCATTCATCCGCGGCTCTGGCGGAAATTGACGTCGCCAATCGGTTGAAGGTCCCGCTGATCATCGCTGAGGCGTGGCACGACGACATCACCGCGAAGGGCTACAAGTACGTGTTTCGTGCAGGCCCGAGCAACAGCGGCGTCGTCAACGACACGCTCCTGGGTTTCGTGAAGGATTACGGCTTCAAGAAGGTGGCTATCGTCGCGGAAAACACCGACTGGGGCCTTGGCATCAAGAAACTGGCTGAAGAAGGACTGACCAAAGCCAACATTCCTTTCATGAGCCTGGTAACCGAACGTATGAGCCAGGACCATTACACCGAGATCAACAAGGTCAAGCAGTTCGGTCCGGATCTTGTGCTCGCGTTCGTGTACGGGTTCGGCTTGCACTACTTCATCGCTCAGGCCAATGAGGCGGGTCTCTCTCCGCAAATGGCTCTTGTGCTCGACGGCGCAGGACCGCCAAGCCTGTGGCCGGATTTCTGGAAGAATGTGGGCGACGCGGGCAACCTGGAGCTGTTCGTCTCTTCCATGAACGTTGACGTGCCGGTCACCGACGTGGACAAAGCCTTCTTCGAGGCGTACAAAAAGAAATTCGGGCAGAACCCGACCGACTACAAGTCGCGGTCGATATTCAACACCTTGTTGATCGCTGCGGACGCGATCAATCGCGCGAAGTCGCCGGAAGCGGACAAGCTGGTGGATGCGCTGGAAAAGACCGACCTCACCGTAGCCAGTGGTAAGGTGAAGTTCGATCTCACCTCCGGCTCGTACCTGTATCACCAGTGGCAGCCACCCATGCTTGTCGTCCAATGGCAGGACAAGAAGCAGGTGGTGGTCTTCCCTAAGAACCTTGCCAAGGGTGAATTGAAGAAAAAATAGCGCCCAACGGTTCAGGCCTGCTCTCGGGCCTGAACCGCCCTATTCTCGCCGGAGGCCCTGCAACCCGAATGGTGGAAGTGTTTCCTGAAACGGAGTCCTCTCCGCAATGAGTGATTTTTCTCTCTACTTGACCAACGGTCTGGTCATGGGGATCATCTACGCCCTTTTCGCTCTGGGCGTGGCATTGATCGTCGGTATCATGAACGTAATCAACTTTGCGCACGGCGAGCTGTACGTTCTTGCAGGCTATTTCAGTGCGCTGTTCGCCACGGCGCTCGGATTTCATCCGGCTTTGGCCATGGCTATGAGCACGGTCGTCATTTTCGTCGTCGGGTTGCTGATCGAACGCGTATTCATTCGACCGACGTACGGAAATGACATGTACTCGCTGATCGTGACGTTCATTCTCTCCATCGTCCTTCAGAACGCGTACCTGCTGATTTTTGGGCCTTATCCGAGAAAGCCGCCCAACCTCGTCACAGGAGCGACTAACGTCTTCTCGCTCTTCATGTACGGAAATCAGCGCCTGCTGGGGTTTGGGCTGGCTCTGGTGGTGATTGTCGCTTTCTTCATTTTGATCAAATTCACCTGGTTCGGCCGCGTTGTAAGGGCGGTAAGCCTGGACCGTGACATGGCCGCTCTGGTCGGCGTGAATCCGGAGCGTGTCAATCTGATCAGCTTCGGACTGGGTTGCGCTCTTGCGGGCGCTGCTGGGGTGATTCTCACGCCCATCTTTCCCGTCACGCCCACCGTAGGAGTCGGAGTCAGCCTCACAGCGTTTGTGGTGGTGGTGCTCGGCGGGATGGGTTCCTTCGCGGGATGCGTGGTAGGCGGGCTTGTTCTGGGCGTGGTGGAGAATCTGGGCGCCGCATATCTTTCCAGTGCCTACAAGCAGCTGTTCGGGTTTGTCATCTTGATCTTGGTGCTCTTCTTTAGACCTGCCGGGCTCTTCGGGCGGCAGCGGGTGTGAGGCGAATCTCATGAGCGTTGAAGCACGCAATCAGATCGCCCCCGGCAGGAACCGCAGGATGCAGTATTGGATCGCCGCTATCGTGGCGCTCGGCTGTTTCGCGACGCTTCCGTTCTTTCTGGGGCAGTATTGGCTCCATGCAGCAATCATGGGGCTGTTTTACGTCATGATGGCGTCGAGCTGGAACCTCCTGGCGGGGTATACCGGCCAAGTGTCGTTCGCCCACGCCGCGTTCGCGGGCATCGGAGCGTATACATCGGGGATCCTCGCCGTAAAGGCAGGTATTCCGCCATTGATCGGTTTGCCTCTCGGTGTGGCTCTGGCAGCTCTGCTGGGGTTTGCGCTCGGTTCGCTATGCATCCGAATGGGCGGGATCTATTTGAGCCTGACGACGCTGGCCTTTTCCGAAATTCTGCGGATCGTTGTCACCAACGAGTATGAGATAACTCGAGGCACGATGGGGCTGAAGATTCCACCGCTCTTCGGGGAGTATTCCAAGACCGTCAGCTTCTACGTGCTCCTAATTGCCGCGGCGTTGATGCTATGGGCAATTAGGCGCATTCTCGACTCCGACCTCGGAACATCGTTCAGGGCGGTGCAGAATGACGAGACCGCAGCTTCATCGCTCGGTATCCCGGTGGTGCGCGTGCGCATTATCGCCTTTGTCATCGCCGGAGCAATGGCCGGTCTGGCGGGTTCTCTGTACGGCCACTACCTCATGCTGATCACTCCGCACGTCCTTTCGCTGGACCTGATGTTTCTCGTACTGGCCATGACCGTGATCGGCGGCATGGGGACCTTTGTCGGCCCGATCATCGGCGCATTATTCTTGGAGGTCCTCTCCGAATACATCCGTGTATACGGAGAATTCCACATCCTCATTTTCGGACTTGTGGCCCTGGCCGCGGCGCGCTTTGCACCCGAGGGACTGGTCGGCCTGTGGCGCGGTTACTTCGCGCGCAAGGTAAGGAGCGGCCAATGACCCTGTTATCGGTGGAAAGCGTGAGCAAGAGCTTCGGCGGGCTGATGGCCGTCTCGAATGTCTCGTTCTCGGTCGAAGAGGGGCAAATCGTTGGACTCATCGGTCCCAACGGCGCGGGAAAGACAACTCTGTTCAATGTCATTGCGGGCGCACTGCACGCGGATGAGGGACGGATATCTTTCCGGGGCAAAGACCTGAACCGGTTGGCCCCGCACGAGATTTGTCGAGAAGGTCTGGCGCGAACGTTTCAGGTGACCAGGCCGTTCCTCGGAATGACGTGCTATGAGAACGTTCTCGTGGCGTTGGTGGGAAGGCGTGACCGGGTCGCCGAGTCCGAGCGGCCGCAATTAATCGAGAAGACTCTGGATCTCACGGGGCTCGCTGGCAAACAGGCCGTCCTGGCGCGGGACCTTAACCTTATTGACAAGAAACGGCTTGAATTGGCCCGAGCACTTGCGACGAATCCCAAGCTCGTACTGCTCGATGAAGTCCTGGGAGGCTTGAGCTCCATGGAGATGTCGCAGGCTCTGGAACTCATCCGCACGATTCGGGACCGTCTCGGCATCACCATACTCTGGATCGAGCACGTGGTAGGGGCCGTGATGAGCCTTTGCGAACGCGTGCTCGTGTTGAGTCAAGGAGCCCTCATCTGCGAAGGGACTCCGAAAGAGGTGTCGAGCGACACCTGCGTAATCGAGGCATATCTGGGTGAGGCTGATGCTCAAGATTGAAAACATCGACGTCTATATCGGAGAGCATCGGATTCTTCGAGACGTCTCGCTCGACGTCAACACCGGCGAGCGGGTTGCGGTCATCGGAGCGAACGGCGCGGGCAAGACCACGCTTATCCGAACCATCGTGGGTCTGCTGCAGCCGCGGTCAGGCCGCATCCTGTTCGACGGTAAACAAATCGAGCGCTTGACACCGTACGAGATCTCGAAGCTGGGCCTGGCTTGCGTACCTGAGGGACGCCGGCCGTTCGGCGACATGTCGGTCCTGGACAATCTCCGCATGGGCGCGTATAACCCGGAGCCGCGCCGCAACTTGAAGCGCACACTCGATGAAGTGACCTCGCTCTTTCCCGTGCTCCATCAGCGTCTCAATCAGCCCGCCGAAACACTGTCCGGCGGTGAACAACAGATGCTGGCGATCGGCCGTGCCCTGATGAGCCAGCCGAAACTCCTCCTTGTGGACGAGCTTTCGCTGGGACTGGCTCCGCTCGTGGTGAACGAGATTTACCGGGTATTGAGCCTGGTCGGCGAAAAGATCACGCTGCTCCTCGTGGAACAGAACGTGTCCCAAGTGCTGCGTCGCAGCAATCGGGCATACCTCATGGAGACCGGCCGAGTGATCCGTTCGGGGCTATCGGAGGACTTCCTGAAGGACAATGATATCGTGAAGGCGTATTTGGCACATTGAGAGCAGCCCCTCTTTATGCCTCCACGTTGAAACGAGGCATTTCCACCTCGGGCGCACGGCCGAGATTATGTCAAAACTTGCGAGCATTGGGAAATCGTAGCACGATCAGGCCTAGTCTCCGTCTTTGTCACCCTCACCCCGGCCCTCTCCCAGAAGGAGAGGGAGGCCTGTGGACCCGATTCCTGGTTCCCTCTCCCTGAGGGAGAGGGTTAGGGTGAGGGGGTCATTGTGCCACGATGACTGCTCTCTTATGGACTCTGAGACAACCTCGGCCGTGCGCCCCTACAGTCTCTTCCAGCGGCGACGAGACGGACTACAAGGCGACAATCAACTCCAAAATGATGAGGACGAATTGACAGACTCTTTCGTATTTCCACGGCGGCTTGATCGGCCGCTTCCTATTGCCATCAAGGCCGAAGGCGTGTGGATCGAGGACACCGAAGGCCGTCGTTACCTGGATGCCTGCGGCGGCGCACTGGTGGTGAACGTAGGTCACGGCCGCGAAGAGATCACCCGCGCGGTCTCCGAACAGATGAAGAATTTCAGCTACGTGCACGGGACCGTGTTCACTTCCCGCACAGTGGAGGAGCTAGCTGAGCGGCTCGCTTCGCACGCTCCCGAAGGGCTGGACCGCTTCTACTTCATGTCTTCCGGTTCCGAGGCCGTTGAGACAGCGATCAAGCTCGCGAGACAGATCCATATCGAAGCAGGGCGACCGAGCCGCATTCGGCTGATTTCCCGCTGGAAGTCGTATCACGGACTCACTCTGGGCGCGCTGAGTGCCTCGGGCCGGACCTATTTCCGTGCGCCGTTCACCGCTCTGCTCCCTGAAGTGGATCATATTCCTCCGCCATACTGTCTCAGGTGCTCGTGGGGATTGGATTTCCCGGATTGCGGCTTGCGCTGCGCTGCCGCACTGGAAGAGATGATCCTCAATATCGGACCTGAGATGGTCTCCGCATTCCTCGCTGAGCCGGTGAGCGGCGCGACGCTGGGCGTCTACCCTCCCCCTCCCAGCTACTTGAAGCGCATCCGCGAGATCTGCGACCAATACGACGTGCTGTTGATCTTCGACGAAGTGATGTCCGGCATGGGCCGTACCGGTCGATGGTTTGCATCGGAGCATGAAGGCGTGATTCCCGACCTCATGACGCTTGGCAAAGGCCTGACCGCCGGCTATTTCCCGATGTCAGCCGTGGCGTGTCGTGCAGACCATGTGGAAACGATAGCCCGCGGCAGCGGAAACTTCGTTCACGGCGGAACCTTCTCGCACCACGCGGTCGCTGGTGCAGTCGCGCTGGAGGTCGTGAAGACGCTCGAACGAGAAAACCTTGTTGAACGAGTGGCGGAGATGGGCCGCTACGCCGAGGAAAAGCTCAAGACCACGCTCTCTGCCTCGCCGTACGTGGTTGATATCAGAGGAATCGGGCTGATGTGGGGCGTGGAACTCGGTGAGGACAAGGCGACGCTGAGGCCCTTCCCGAGAAGCCGTAAGGTCACGGAGAAGATCAGGGAGGCCCTTCTGCGCCGCGGGGTCCTCCTGTATCCGTCCACGGCGTTGGCAGGCCAGGACGGTGACGCGCTCATCCTCGGCCCGCCGTTTGTTATTCAGCGGAACGAGGTAAATCTGGCGGTCGATTCCTTGGCGGCTGTGATTGAGGAAGTCCTGGGCGCATAGCACTCCGCGTAGTCGTATGCATTGCACGAGTTGCCAGGATTTTGGACCTTTTGCAGCGGCTGCGCTTCGCGGATTAGGTGGCACCCGGCGTCTCTGCCGGGCCTAACTAATCGATCTGTTTGGTTATAATCCGCCGGCACGGAGGCCAGCGCCCACCAATCTCCGAATGACGCTCATGGCAATGGGACGCAAATATTGGCAATCGCAATAAGCCGCCACGACTCGCGAGCACCCGATTTCCCCCCCCCTCAATCCCCCCGTCAACGGGGGGAAGTACGTCCCCTCCCCGTTGACGGGGAGGGATAGGGAGGGGTTATCTTCTTGGCTCTTTGCTTGTCTTAACGCTTTTCCCGCCCGACTCTGCATAACCCTCCAAGATACCCTTTGGCTACAGATGCGGACACGCAGACACGCAACGAATGCACGTGTACCATGAGTGATCGTCCACACCCGTAACGTGGTTAATCATCTCCATGTCCTGGGGCTCAGGCTTGAGCGTTCGCACCAGGTGGGAAAAGATCGGGCTCTTCATTGAGTGCTTGAGGCAAGCGGTGCGATCGACTTTCCCCGTCTTTTCAATGGCCTGTACTGGGCATTGGTCCTGACAGACCGAACAATCTTCAGGGCAGCCTCTGTCATAGCGCTCGGGAATACTGACTGGGGTCAAAGAGGCTGTGGTTACGATCCCACCCAGGAGCAGCCTTGGGCCGTAAGTGGCGTTAAAAAGCAGACCGTTCTTCCCCACCTTTCCTATGCCGACCGCTTCTGCCGCCCTTACAAGACTCATGTAACCGCGGAAGTCGCCCCAACCGGCGACGTGGTAAGGGAATCAGCCGTAGACCGGCACCGCAGTGTCGCCCGTCTCCTCAATGACGCAGGCCGCCCGCATCAATATCGAGTCGAGGTGGCGATAGTACACGGCAGCAGCGTGCCAATACATCTGTTCCGCTTTTCCGGCAGCTTGAAAGACCCCCTTCGGAAACGGAATCCCGACGCAGAGAATGCTCTTGGCGCCGGTGAGCAAATCCGAGGGCTTACATCCTGAAGGCTCAGTTTCGAGTGACGATGCCCCGGCGATTCCGAATACAGGGATGTCGTTGCCCAGAAAGAATGCCTTGATCTTCTCGGTGATCTCGTTCATGAAATACCTTCCTTTTAGTACCCAGGCGCGACTTACTGAGAATTATTGGGGTTCCGGCAATTCTTGGCCCTTTCTTAGCGGCTGCGCTCTGAGAAATTGGTAGGGCCCGGCGTCCTTGCCGGGCCGAACTATTTGATTGGGTTGTTGTCAGTGACCTCCGGCAAAGCCGGAGGCTTGAATTCGGGAACCGCTCAAAGCGATTGACGTGGGGGCAGCCTGGTTGCTTATCCCATGCCCCTTGGAGACTTGCTCTTCTTGGGCTCTTTGT
>Ga0172371_10010993_pt1 | contig 12123 bp, 10 predicted proteins | sample Lak12m_FD_114543 | JGI IMG/M metagenome (GOLD analysis project Ga0172371, IMG submission 114543) | Freshwater microbial communities from Kabuno Bay, South-Kivu, Congo - kab_022012_12m | ecosystem: Environmental > Aquatic > Freshwater > Lake | place: Democratic Republic of the Congo: South-Kivu... | reverse complement strand
GCGGGGCTTATTTTGACGGAGGTGTCGCGTACGGCGTTGCCGAGCAGCGGCGGCCGCAAGTCGCTGGCACAACGCCAGCCACAGTCGTCCGAAGCGTGCTGGTGCTGCCGCGGGACATGACCGGCGCGGGACATGACCCAAATGTCGGGCATTTGGGATCGTGTCCCAAGCCTTCGCTACTCGATATCACCGGGCGTAACGTGCTCGACCTGCACCCCGGTGCGAATGATGTGCGGGCGCTGGCCCCGGGCGTCTACTTCGTGCGAGAAGCACAAGCGCAAGCTCAAGCACAAGCAGTCACGAAGGTAGTTGTTACCAGGTAGGGAGGCAAGATGAGACTGGCGCTTCTCGTCCTTGGCTGCCTGGTACTGATAACTGGCGCGCAGTCATCAATCGAAGCGAGCCAACCCCGCGGGGCACCGACTCCGGTCCGCATGGCGCTTGAACAGATGAGCCAGGTAGAGCGGAAGAACTCGAGCATATCGGTCGAGTTCGAGAGCTCCAGCAGTGAGGCAGTCGCGCTTGGGCATGAAGTCGAGCGGCTCTGGAACGGTGGCCGGTATGATGAGGCGCTGGTAGAACTCGGCAACTTGGAGGCCCGCGTCGGGCACGTGGCCATCGGCAACTCCTGGCGTAGGCCGGTGCCCACGGTTGAGACCGCGCTGTGGGGGCATGACGTCCGCATCGGCAACCGAGACTCGCTTCTTGAACTCGCCTTAGACCGGAGTATTAACCAAGGCCACCTCTTCGTCGCCCTCCGCCACGAGCACGGTCCCACGTACTACTCGGTCTGCATGTCGGCCGACAGTGGTGCTAGCTGGGCGGAAACCTTTACCTGGGTCGGGAGCCCGGTTACCTGCCTCGGTGCGGCAAATCTCGGCGACTTCTTTGTCGCGTACTACGCTCCCGGCGAGAACACCCGGCACGTCCGGCTGCGGCGGTTCCAGAGTCGTGACGGATCGGCCACGGAATTCAGCACCGGTTCCATGTGGGTCGTCCCCTGCACGCTCGATGTTGGGGATACCGCAAAGGAAGCAGCGCTCGTCTCCAGCGGGAGTTCCTGGCTGTTCATCTCCACCCTCGTATCTGACGGCGGCGTGTTGCTCACCCAGAGTGACGGGGCGGCGGTGGCATGGACCAGGTTGGAGACGGGAATCACCTCGGGCGCGAGCAGAGGCCTCAATGGCACCTATGATCTGGCAGGGACTTATTGCGTGTGGTTGTCCTATCTCGACGCGACCGACACCCTGCGTATCTGTTACGTGAGGACCTTCGGCTCCGGCCACGGTCTGCTCGCCTTCGCGCCTGCCTGCGGGCCGAGCGCACTAACCAGCATCTCGGCATACAGCGGCAATATCATCTGCGCCTACGAAGATGGCACGACCTCACCCCAAGCGGTTCGCTATGCGGCCAGCAACGACGGCGGCGATACGTGGACCACAGGTACGCTTGGTGACACCAGCATCGCTGCGGAGGCGCCCGCGGTGTCGACGACCTATGGCCTAATGTTCTTGGCCGTGTTCCGTCAGGAGAGTTCAATACCCGAGTTGCGGTTCTGGTGGCGCACAGACAGCGGACCTTGGTTCTACATAGGCTCACCTGCTGACAACGCGCCATACCGGAGCCGGCCGGGAGTGAAACAGGTAGTTCCGGGCTGGGGGCTCGCGTACCTGTCCGATACCAGCCCGGTTGTGCGCGGCGCATACTTTGACCGGAGCGACTGGTCTTCCGGCTTTGCCGAGCAGGAGCGGCCTCAACCCCCGGGCACCAGGTCGCTGGCCACGGTCGTCCGAAGCGTGCTGATGCTGCCGCGGGACATGACCGAAACGTCCGACGTTTCGGATCGTGTCCCAAGGCCAAGTCTGCTGGATGCGGCGGGGCGGAAGGTGCTGGACCTCAAGTCTGGCGTGAATGACGTGTCCGGTCTGGCGCCGGGCGTGTACTTCGTGCGAGAAGCGCAAGCACAAGCCCAAGCACAAGCAGTCCGGAAGGTTGTGATCGCGAGGTAACGGCTGATGTCATTCCGACGGAGTCCGACGATTGGAGGAATCTCGCGGCAGAGACCCCTCCACTTCGGTCGGGGTGACACGTACAGAGGAGGTGCGATGAGGGTAGCGTCGGCACTATTCATGCTTGGTTCTTTGCTCTCGATGGCGGGCGCGCAGCCATCAATCGAAACGAGCCAGCCCCGCGCGGCACCGACTCCGGCCCGGATGGCGCTTGAACAGATGAGCCCGGCCGCGCGTAAGAACTCAAGCATCTCGGTGGAGTTCGAGAGTTCCGACAACGAGGCTGTCTTGCTGGGCCATGAAGTCGAGCAACTCTGGAACGGTGGCGAGTATGACGAGGCCCTGGCACAGCTTGGGAGACTTGAGGTGCGCGTCGGGCACGTGGCCGTCGGCAACTCCTGGCGCAGGCCGGTGCCGACGCTGGAGACCAGTCTCTGGGGCAGGGATGTCCGTATCGGCAGCCGAGATTCACTCCTGGAGGTTTCCTTCGACTTTGATCCTTCGAGCGCCAACCTCTTCGTCGCTCTGCGCCGCGCCATCCCTCCGCACTTCTCGGTCTGCATGTCGACCGACAGCGGAGCAACCTGGTCGGAGACATTCACGTGGTCCGGCAGCGCACCGACGTCGCTTGACGCGGCGGTGCTCGGCAACCACCTCTATGTCGTCTACAACTCGCCCGAAGAGAACGCACAACAGGTCAGGTTGCGGCGGCTCTTGTGCAGCAACGGCAAGGGTGATACCTTCGGCATCGGCGGCTACTGGGTCGCACCGTGCACGCTGGACGCGGGCGACACGATGAGAGAAGTGTCAATTGTCTCCAACCCGAACAATGTCCGGCTGTACGTTGTCTCCCTCATATCTGACGGCAGCGTGACGGTCAGTTCCGATGACGCGAACGCGGTATCGTGGACCAGACAGGCAACCGGAATCACCTCGGGCGCCCGCAACGGCCTGGATGCGACTGACGACGGGTGGTCGGACAGGACAATGGTCTTCATCTCGTACTGCGATACGAGCGACACCATGCGGGTCTACGACGAAGACGGGCAGCGGTTGGCTCAGCCGGCCGGGACGGGCTCGCCGACTAGTATCGCGGCATATCTGGATACCGTCATCTGCTTGTACGAAGATGAGACGTCTTCACCCCACCGGGTCCGTTGCGCCGGCAGCTTCGATGGCGGAGACACGTGGGCCTTGAGCACACTGAGCGACTCAGGAGTCGCCGCCGACGCGCCCGCTGTGACGATGAAGGGCGGCCACACCTTTGCGGCCGTGTACAGGCGTCTTTCCACGGCCCCTGAACTGCTGTTCTGCGAGCGTGTAGACAGCGGGCCATGGAGCGACCCGGTCTCGATTGCTGAGAACGCACCATCTGGCAGCCGCCCCGGAATCGTCTGCCTGGCACAGGGCGTGTACGGGGTCGCGTACCTCGCGGATACGAGTCCCGTCGTACGCGGGGCGTACTTTGACCGCAGCGACTGGGTGTATGGGATCGAGGAAACGATGAACGATGAGCGCGTAACTATGAACGCCCGAGCTACCATCGTCCGCGGAGTGCTGATGCTCGGCGCCCTAGACGGTAGACAGAATACAGCATACGGGGCAGAACTGCTGGACGTCAGTGGGCGGAAGGTGCTGGGCCTGCGCGCCGGAGCGAACGATGTGTCGCGACTTGCGCCCGGGGTCTACTTCGTGCATTCGACACTCGGCAATCGGCAATCGACAATGACCAAGGTCGTGGTGGCGAGGTAGGCAGAAGAGGCTGAGGTTGAGGTTAGGGTAGAGATAGAAAGCAGAACCGGTGACCAGTGGGGCGGGCGCAAGCCCGCCCTTCGCTTGAAGACACGGGCAGTGCGAGAGCGGCTAGCGCTAGGACTCGCGCCGGCTGCGGGCCTACTCCGGCAGGTTGATCTCGGCTTCGGTCTGGTGGACGCGAATGCGGCCGGGTTCGACCATCCAGAGACGCCCGGCGAGTGGTCTGTCCCCGAGCGCTCGAAGAAAGGTACCAACCAGCGATTCGAGAACAGGAAGAGTGGGGTTTCTCGGCAGGCGCAGCACCACAACCCCGGCACTACGGTCCGGAGGGAAGCGGGTCACGTCGCCGAAGTCAATGTCCAGGGTGACGAGGCAGCGACCTTCCCGGCCGCAGACCTCGAATAACCGTGGGTCGGGACTGCCGCAGAGTTCCTGGCTGCCGACCGTGGACACGTCGTGTCCGGCGGCCCGGAAGAGATGTTGTGTGCGGGTCCCGAAATTCTCGTCGAGTTTGAACTTCACTGGCCGGAGGGCGCCCCGACGGGCACGTACCGGTCTCTGGACATCTCGGCGCCGTAGGCGATCGCGGCACGGATGTCGAGTTCCTCAAGGGTCGGGTATTCCTTCAGAATCTCCGGAATGCTCATGCCGCCGGCAAGCATGTCCAGGATGAGAGACACCCAGATGCGGTGGCCGCGGATGCAGGGCTTGCCGAAGCAGATGTTGGGGTCGACGGAGATTCGTTCAAGCAGCGGGTTCATTATTCGTTCCTCTGTATCACTGTAGCCAGCCGTTCTGACGAAGTCAAGCCAAGGCACGCGCTTTGAGGGCGACTTAGCCGCGGGCGCGCATGTCCGGCAGGGGCCGGAACGGGTGCTGTTGGTTGTCCCAGAGCAGAGGACGGAGCGCGGGCCGTTGCGGCGGCCGTAGCGGACGTTGTTGCAGAGCCGGGAACAGGCGCAGGTGCGAGGGTCATTGCGACAGGAGGAACGGTGGCTGCACCGGCGCAAGGGCCGGGTGCAGTTCAGGGCGCGGCTGCAGCGTCATGAGTAGGCGCCGTTGCGGCGGGATGAATGGGTGCTGGCGCGAGGCCCGGTCAAGGGGAAGGAACGAGGCCAGGAGCGTGCATCGTACTCTGGGCCGAAGCGGTGGCTGTTCCGGGTAGAGGAGCGAGGACCGCATAAGGGGCAGGAGTTCCCCCTATGGTCCGGGGAATGGTGACTACGCCCGGACGAAGTCAGAAATCAGAGGCTAGAAGCTAGAAGTCAGAAGTGAGGAAGAGGCGGCGCGGGAATGACTTAGCGGTAGCAGCGAATGAGCAACGATGGACGATGTACGAATGAACGAAGAGGGATGTTACGTTACCGGGCAGCGGCTTCTCCAATGCTGGTGATGCGAGGCGCGACTTGCACGTCTGTGCGAAAAGCGCACATACTACAGGTGGTAGTAGAGCCCGACGCGGGGCACAATTCTGCCGCCGGGGGGGCGGCCCGGAGGCCGCCTAGGGAGCTGCAGTTGCCGATGCAGTTCAGGACAGATTGGACCATCGAATGACCGGCGCTTTTTCCCGTACAATGCGTCATAGCATGACGCGAACTATGACGGGTCCATTTTCCGGTACAATGCCGCGAGCGTTTTGTCGTACGATGTCGCGTGCAATGACTCACACAGTTGGCGATGCAGTTCACGATTCAGTTGATGATACAGTGCGCGATACAGTTTGAGACACAGTTGACGATACGTTTGCCGGTACTTTCTGACGAACAATGTGAGGTACAATGACGGACTGAATCAGAGGTAGAGGTTGAGGTTAGGGCGGAGTTTAGCGTCGAGGCTGAGCTTGAGGAGGCAAGAACATCTGTGTTGATCCGTGTCCATCCGTGGTTCACATCGGGAATCTGCGTCAACTGCGCAATCTGCGGATTGGCTGGACCCGGGATTGGGCGTTCAGGTCAGGTAGAGGTCGGTGCGGCGGTCGAGGAAGAGGTCGTTTTTGGGCGTGACCTTCTTGTCCAGGGCCTCGGCCGGGTCGATGTCGACGATGAGCAGTTCTTCCGTTTCCGGGCCGGCGCAGGCAAGCAGCCTCCCGTCCGGAGCGACCAACTGGCTGCGGCCGTTGAAGGTGAGCTTCTTTTCGCCGAGGGTTTCCGAGCCGGTGCGGTTGGCAAGCACCCAGAAGACGCGGTTCTCGACGGCGCGGGTAATCGAGTTCGTGTGGGCGTACTCGAGGACAAGGTTGGAGGGGTGGCAGATAATCTGGGCGCCGCGCAAGGCGAGCGAGCGGGCGGCCTCGGGAAAGAAGTGGTCAAAACATACCAGCATGCCGACTTTGGCAGAAGCTTGAAGCTCGAAACTCGAATGACGATTGTCGAAGGGGAGGTCGAAGACGGGAAAAGGTGAGTCGCCACGGTCGAAGAGGTCCTTCTCATCGACGAAGAGATGGGCCTTATGATAGACATAGAACTGGCCCTGCGGCGTGACCATGACCGCGGAGTTGAAGATATGCTCGCCGGCTGACCGGGCCATGCCCCAGACGATGGCCGCTTTCCGGTCCCGGCTGAGCGCGGCCATGGTCTCGCAGGTCGGGCCGGAAGGCACGGGCTCGGCCATTCGAGATAGCTCTGTCCTTGATGCGAACATGTAGCCGGTCGTGCAGAGCTCCGGCAGCACGATGAGGTCGGCCTCTAGACCGGACAGCGCGTGGGCGATGCGGTCAAGGTTCGCTCTGACATCGCCATGTCGTGGGGCGAACTGGAACAGTCCGACTCGCATGGGTCAGGTCCGGGGTTTGAATCCCTCGCCGAGGACTTCGTAGACGTCGGTAATGATGACGAAAGCATGCGGGTCGGTCTCACGGACTATCTCCCGCGCCCGCGATATCTCGCGTTTGGCCATCACCGAGAAGACCATGTCCTTCTTTTCCTGGCTGTAGGCGCCGGTTGCATTCAAAACCGTTGCGCCGCGGTTCATTCGAGAGGTAATCGATTCGGCGATGGCCTGGGCGGAATCGGAGATGATGAACAGGGCGCGCGTGTAGCTCAGACCTTCCAGCACCAGGTCGATTGCCCGGGTCTGGAGGTAGAGGTTAAGGTAGCCGTAGAGCGCCGTCTCGAACTGGCCGAAGCAGAGTCCGGCGGCGCTGATGACTACGAAATCCACGACCAGAATGGCAGTGCCGGTTGAGAAGTTGGTGTAGCGGTTGAGCACCATCCCGACGATGTCCGAGCCGCCGGTCGAGCCGCCGCCGCGGAAGACAAGGCCCAGGCCGGCCCCGAGCATGATGCCGCCGAAGATGCAGGCGAGAATCGGATTGTCGGTTGCAGACCCGATATGGAAGATATAGGTGAAGCCATCAATCAGCAGCGACGAGACCGCGATGCCGATGATGGACTTGACGCCGTAAGCCCGGCCAAACGTCCTGATGCCGATGAGGAACAGCGGGATATTGACGACGAGGATGGTGAGCCCGACCGGCGTGGCAAAGAAGTAGTTGAGAATCATTGCCACGCCGCCGGCGCCGCCCGGTACGATGTGGTGGGGGATAAGGAAAAGGTTGTAGGCGAGGGCCATGACGGCGGAGCCGATTATGATGTAGATGCCCTGTCCGAATTCGCGCATGATATTCTTCTTCACTTGCAGAAGTGTAGCCCGAGCCGGGGCAGGGTCAACTTGGAATGACTACCCTGAATCCGATATTGAACTACCGAGCACACAGCGCGGCATCGGAGGCCGCAACCAAAACGGAGCAAACCGCCAAGGCCGCCAAGAACGCCAAGGCAGGGCACAGAAGGAGGGAGAGCGTGTAACCGCCGATGAACGCAGATGAACGCAGATATTGTTCCGAACCCGGGACATCCATCGGCGTTACTCGGCGTGTATCGGCGGCTGGAGGCCGGTCCGATTCGGACCATGGACGGAGTTGTGAGCGGCGACGAGTCCGAAGTTGGCAACCTCAGGACACAAGCGAGAATCGGTAACATCGTCGCAAGAGTGACGTTATTGCATGATAGTAGCATAGAGATAACAGAGGGCCGGGCCGGACTTCCGGGCTCACCTTCTCTACGTTCTCTGTGGTCTCAGTGGCTGCCTCAGCACCGGTTCTGGGGGACTATTCGTCGGTTCCGGCCGCCGGCAGAGTCCCGTCTGCCTCGATGCGCGAACACTTTTTGACCGCGGCATGCTGCGCCCGTATAATCGAACGGTGAAGGCTGTCGCCACCAACCGCAAAGCGCTCCGCGACTATGAGGTATTCGAGAAGATCGAGGCCGGAATCGAGCTCTTCGGGACCGAGGTAAAGTCGCTCCGGGCAGGCAACGTCTCCCTCGACGAAGGCTACGCCGCAATCGAGGGCGGCGAGGTGTTCCTGGTCGGGGTGACGATTGCACCCTACGCGCAGGGGAACATTTTCAACCGCGACCCGAAGCGGCGGCGCCGGCTGCTTCTGCACCGGGAGGAGATCCAGCGGCTGTTCGGCCGGACAACGTTGCGGGGCTTCACGCTGATCCCGATGAGTATCTACTTCAATTCCCGAAACGTCGCCAAGGTGGAACTGGCCCTGGCCAAGGGGCGCAAGCAGTACGATCGGCGCGAGGAGTTGCGGCAGAAGGCAGCCGACCACGACGCGCGGTCGGACGGCGCACGGACGGAAAGAGCGCGGGCAAGGTGATGCACGGTTCACTCCGAGCGGCTGTGCTCGGGCTGCTCTTGTCTGTGGTTGTGCCGGCCGGTGCCCGCACCGTTGACATCGCCGGCGCCCGGATCGAAACCACAACTAAGGGAAAGGTCGAGTGCGTGCCGCTGTCCGCTGTCGCGTCGGTCCTCAGCGGGCGCTGCTGGCGCGTGGCCGACCGTTTCGTGATGGTGCTGGCCGGGGACTCGACCAGGCCCGGGCCGGAATACGTCTTTCGGCCCGACAGCGTGCAGGCGCTGTGCGATGGCCGTCGCGTGGAGTTGCCGGCGGCGCCGGTGCTGGCAGAGGACAGGCTGTACCTGCCGGTGGTAGCGCTCGCGGAGCTGTTTCCCAGCACGCGGGCACCCGAGTTGCAGAGTGTGGAGACAGCGCGGCAGGGGGACACGGTCGTCTTCATCTTCCGTGGCAAGGCCCGGGTAGGGGAGAAGCTGACCGGGTTCGGGGATTCCCGTTCCACTCTGGAGTACCGGCTGCTCATCGGTGCCCGTCGCGACACCGAGTTCGCGTCACAGGTGGCGCTGCTGTCGCTCACGCCACCGGGCATCCTGAAGTCGGTAGCGCTCGACAGCGGGTCGGGCGTTTCTCTGAGCTTCAGCTTCAAACAGCCCGCGGCAGAGCAGCTCATCGTCATGGCCGACCGCATTGAGCTGCGGGTGTGGCCGCGGCCGGAGCGGACGATCAAGCGGATCGTGGTCGACCCCGGGCACGGCGGAGAGTCTCCCGGTGCCGTCGGTCGGCGCGGGACACACGAGAAGGTCGTAGTACTTGACTTGGCGCGCCGACTGAAGAAGAAGCTCGACAGGCAGGGTTTCGAAGTGATTCTCACCCGCGACTCGGACGAGTTCGTGTCCCTGGCTGACCGTTCCAAGACCGGCAACGGCTCCAAGGCGGACCTGTTCATCAGCATCCACGCCAATGCTTCGCCAAACCGGGCCGCCTGCGGACTTGAGACGTACTTCCTGTCCGATGCCAAGACCGACTGGGAGCGGGCAGTTGCTGCCCGTGAGAACGCCGCGCTCGAGGTAGATGAACCGGGCGCCGGGCCGAGTGCCGGCGGCGACGTCGGGTTGATACTGGCCGACCTGGCCCAGAACGAGTACCTGATCGAGTCCTCCGAGTTGGCGGCATGTGTCCAGGAGAAGACCGTCCCTTGGGCGAGAATCAAGGACCGCGGCGTGCGCCAGGCGAACTTCTACGTGCTGCGCAACAACTTCATGCCGGCAGTGCTGGTTGAGGTCGGCTTCTTGAGCAACAGCAGCGAAGAGAAGCTGCTGCGGCAATCGGACCACCGCGAGCGTCTGGCCGAGGGAATCTGCCGCGGCATCACTGAGTTCGCGAGACTTTACAGACCGAAGACGAATGGAGCGACCTCTGGTGGCAAAGAAAAGAAGGCAAGCCCGCCCAAGTCCTGAGCCGTTGGCGCCGATCGGGGTGTTCGACTCCGGCATCGGCGGCCTGACCGTGGTTCGCGCGCTGCGGCGGCGGCTGCCCGGTGAGAGCATCGTCTACTTCGGAGACCCGGCGCGATTCCCGTACGGCACCAAGTCGCCTGATACCATTCTGCGTTTCGCGGTGGAAGATGCCGGGTTTCTGCTGAGTCGGGGCGTGAAGATGATCATAGTCGCCTGCCACTCGGCCTCATCGTCGGCGCTGCCCGAACTCGAACGCAGGCTGCCGGTGCCGGTGCTGGGAGTGGTCGAACCCGGAGCGCGCGCGGCCGTGCGTACGACTAAGTCGAACCGTATCGCCGTTATCGGCACGAGCGCGACGATCGCATCCGGGGCCTACGAGCACGCCATCCGCCGCATCAAGCGTACGGTTGAGATCGTCGCGAAGCCGACCCCGCTCTTCGTGCCGCTGGCCGAGGAAGGCTGGCTCGACAATGACGTAGCCGAAGCAGTCGCCCGGCGCTACCTGGCCGGGCTGACCGAGGAAGGGATTGACGCCCTGCTTCTCGGCTGTACGCATTTCCCGCTTCTCGCAAAGGTCATCGGCCGCGTACTGGGTCCAGCCGTGACGCTCGTCGATTCGGCCGAGGAGACAGCGGCGTCGGCCGAGGCACTCCTCGTCGAGCAGGGACTGTTGAACCCCGGCGGCACGGCCAGACACCGTTTCTACTTGTCCGACCTTGCTCCGAACTTCCAGATTGTCGGTGAGCGCTTCCTCGGCGAGCCGATGGGCGAAGTCGTACGGGCGTCGGTCGGCGACGCTCCTTCCGCAGCCGCAATCCCGGCAGCTCGCCGGCCCGCATCAAGGAGGAAGCCATGACTCGCGACGACGGCAGACAACCGGACGAGATGCGACCGGTAACTCTGGAACTCGGCTACCTCAGCTACGCCGAGGGGTCGTGCCTGGCGACGGCCGGCAACACCCGGGTCCTGTGCGCAGCCTCGGTCGAAAAGCGGGTGCCGCCGTTCCTGGTCGGCAGCGGCCAGGGCTGGGTGACCGCCGAGTACGGGTTGCTGCCGCGGTCGACCAACCAGCGGACGCCGCGCGAGACCGAGCGGCCGCGCAGCCGCAGCCAGGAGATAAAACGGTTTCTCGGAAGATCGCTGCGGGCCGTATGCGACCTCTCGGCGCTGGGCGAGCAGCAGGTGATAGTTGACTGCGACGTCATCCAGGCCGACGGCGGCACGCGCACCCTGGCGCTCACCGGCGGATTCTGCGCGCTCAAGCAGGCGCTGGAGAGTGTGCGGGGGCGCGGGCGCGTTGAGCGCGATCCGTTGATAGAAAACGTCGCGGCCATCAGCGTCGGGATTGTGGACGGTGATGTCCTGCTCGACCTCGCGTATTCGGAGGACTCGCGGGCGGACACGGATATGAACTTGGTCATGACCGAAAGCGGCAGAATCGTCGAGGTCCAGGCAACTGCCGAGCACGTGCCCTTTCGATTTGAGGAATTCAACCGCATGTACGACCTTGCCGCCAAAGCCATCAGCGAACTGATTCGGCTGCAGCATGCCAGTGAAGGGAAGTGACCGAATTGCCGCGCAATTCGGAACCGGTCCCCGACCTTCCGGAAGCAGACGATGACACCCCGGCGCCCGCACTCAAGCGCTTCCAGCGCATCGCTTCTGAGCGGCTCTGGGGCAAGCGGCTCGACCAGTATCTGATTCAGTCCGGTCTCGGTGTCTCCCGTACCCGGGCGGCACAACTCATCGACAACGGCAAGGTGCTGGTCAATGACCGACCGACCAAACCGAGCTACCGCGTGAAGCCGGGCGACGAGATCACGGCGTCGTTCGAGCCCGAACCCGAGATAACGCTCGAGCCCCAGCAAATGGACCTGAATATCGTCTACGAGGACGATGACGTGCTCGTGCTGGACAAGCCGGCCGGCATTGTGGTCCACCCGGCCCGCGGCAACCGGGACCGGACACTGGTCAACGCGCTGCTGTACCACTGCAAGAGCCTGCCGCTGCGCAAGGACTCGCTCATCCGGCCCGGCGTCGTGCACCGGCTCGACAAGCACACTACCGGCCTTTTGATGTTCGCCAAGAACGACGAGGCGCTGCGCAGTCTCGGATACCAGATTGAGCACCGGACGGTCGTACGCGAGTACGCCTGCTTCGCCTGGGGCGACTTCGAGGCCGACGAAGGAACGGTCGACGCGCCCATCGGCCGGCACGCAATCGACCGCACCCGAATGGCGGTCACGCCGTTCGCGGC
>Ga0172371_10010991_pt1 | contig 12124 bp, 10 predicted proteins | sample Lak12m_FD_114543 | JGI IMG/M metagenome (GOLD analysis project Ga0172371, IMG submission 114543) | Freshwater microbial communities from Kabuno Bay, South-Kivu, Congo - kab_022012_12m | ecosystem: Environmental > Aquatic > Freshwater > Lake | place: Democratic Republic of the Congo: South-Kivu... | reverse complement strand
TTTTCCCGGCCTCTTTTCTCGCCGGATTCCCGAATCGAGCCGTCCGGTTACTTCGGTGAGGTTCCGCCTGACGATTACGCCTCTCCTTTGTGCCTCTTAACGAAGGGTTCGAGAAGGTCAATGGGAACCGGGAAAATGGTAGTGGAATTCTTTTCTGCTGCGACTTCCACAAGCGTCTGGAGGAACCGCAATTGCAGCGCGATGGGTTCCTTGGCAATAATAGTGGCGGCCTCGGAGAGTCTCGTGGCGGCCTGGTACTCACCTTCCGCATTGATGACCTTGGCACGGCGCTCGCGTTCGGCCTCGGCCTGCCGCGCGATGGCCCTCTGCATCTCAGTGGGCAGGTCAATGTGTTTGACCTCCACCATGCTCACCTTGACACCCCACGGGTCGGTATGCCTGTCCAGTATCTCCTGGATTTCCAGGTTGACCTTTTCCCTTTCGGAGAGCAGTTCATCGAGTTCCGACTGACCGCAGACGCTCCTCAGAGTGGTCTGGGCAAGCTGTGAAGTGGCATAAAGGAAGTTTTCAACCTCGATTACGGCTTTGGTGGGGTCCATCACCCGGAAATAAATCACCGCGTTGACTTTCACGCTCACATTGTCCCGGGTTATCACGTCCTGTGAAGGGACATCCATTGCCACGGTACGCAGGCTCACCCTCACCATGCGGTCTATGACCGGAATCAGGATTATCAATCCTGGTCCCTTGTGGTCTATGACGCGTCCCAGCCGGAAAATGACCCCCCGTTCGTACTCGTTGAGGACCTTGACGGCCATAAACAGAAAAATCAGCACCAGGAAAATTATGATTCCGATTGCATACATTGGTCTCCTCCTTGGTGAAGAACCGTCGTCTGTTGAACAGTTTACGATTAGTGGCCCCCAGGGCTGCCTTTGTCCCAGGCACCCCTACCCGTCATTACTGCTTCAGAGGGAGGTATCAGCGCTCCAGACCGGATCTGATAGCCTCCGCTGCCGCGGCTATGTCGTCGCGATCTCCCGGAACGGGCTCCCACGCACAAATCGTGAGGCCGTCGCCATGCCATCTGGGGACCAGGTGCATGTGCACATGCGGGACTACCTGATTTCCCGCTTTTCCGTTCAGCTGCATCACGTTCATGCCGTCGGGTTTGAGCACCTCCTGGAGTGCCTTGGCTGTGGATGAGACAACTCTGGCAAGATGCCCGTAGAGTTCGGCGCTTATCTCCACAATGTTTTCGAAGTGTTCCTTGGGGACCACCAGAAGATGCCCCCTGTTCAGCGGGCTTATATCCATAAATGCCAGAACAAGGTCATCCTCGTAAACCTTTGTGCAGGGTATCCGGCCTTCGACGATCTTGCAGAAAATACAGTCAGGGCTCGATTTCATCGGTGTGCACCCCTTTCATTCCAATATTCCATCGAACAGCACTGAACTTAGATACCGCTCACCGGCGCTGGGCAGAACAACGACAATTGTCTTTTGCTGGAACTCGTCCCTCTGTGCCAGCCTGACCGCGGCCAGCGCTGCGGCTCCGGAAGATATCCCGCACAGAAGACCCTCTTCCCGTGCCAGTCTTCTTGCAAAGGTGACCGCGTCGTCGCTGCTCACCTGCTGAACCTCGTCAATCACCCCCAGATCCAGCACCGCAGGTATGAAGCCTGCCCCGATACCCTGAATCTTGTGGGGCCCAGGCATGGGTTCCTTGCCTTTCATTACCTGGGTTATGACGGGACTCTCGGCGGGTTCCACGGCGACGGCGTGTATCTTGACGCCTTTCTTGTTCTCGATGTATCTGCAGACGCCGGTGATGGTTCCGCCGGTCCCCACTCCGCAGACCAGAGCGTCCACCTTGCCGTTGGTATCGTTCCAGATCTCCGGGCCCGTGGTTTGCTCGTGGGCCCTGGGATTTGCGGGATTCTTGAACTGCTGGAGCATGAAGTACTTCTTCGGGCCGTCCGCGACCAATTCCTCGGCTTTTTCAACCGCCCCTTTCATACCCTGGGAACCAGGAGTCAGAATCAGATTTGCCCCGAACATCTTGAGAACCTTCCGCCGCTCCATACTCATTGTCTCCGGCATAGTCAGAGTCAGGCTATAACCTTTCAGTGCGCAGACGTAGGCAAGCGCTATGCCGGTATTGCCGCTGGTGGGTTCCACGATTTCGATTCCCGGCCGAACGAGCCCCTTCTCCTCAGCATCCCGGATCATATAGGCTCCAATGCGGTCTTTCAACGAATAAGCCGGGTTGCGACCCTCGATCTTTGCGAGCACCAGAGCCTCAGTGCGACCGCAAATCCGGTTCAATCGAACCAGCGGAGTCCGTCCCATCGCTTCGGCATTGTTCTCGAAGTACTTCTTCATTCTTCAACCTTCCTGATGGACTTGAATAACAGCCGGGACTAGTTGCGGAGCGATCATTGGCTTCCGAGACGTTATACCTGTACGCTTTCGAGCCGGTAAAACCGGCGGGGCCCCTCCTTCGCTTCGAACGGAGGACCTGACTTCGCTCCCGAGGTACCCCGCCGGCGATGCAGAGTCACTCGTTTGAACGCGAAATGGCATTACGGGTAAACCTCGGCGTTTTCCCCATCCAGCGGGAGCATTCCCTTGCGCTTCTCCGGAGAGGTTTGCGGTCTCTGGAGCCTGTGAAAATTGCGCCGAGGGAAGACTTTTTCGCCGAATAGTTTTCCCCCGGAGGTGTCCCCAAAGATAAGGTTCCCGCATGGAGTCCTGCCCGGATCGCTTGTGATCGAGCAGAACCCCTCCAGTGAAAGACCCTAACCTCGGCCGAGGAAGACTCGCCGCTCGCTGACGGCTTTCTCGTAAAGAAGCAGATATTCTCGGGCCGAGCGGGTCCATGAAAAGTCCCGCTTCATGCCCCTGACCATGAGTCTTTTCCAGGCTTCGGGATCCTCGTGGAACAGTATCAGCGCCTTCTCGATGGTTCTGTGTAAGGCTTCCCAGTCCTGTTCCACGAATCGAAAACCGGTTCCGGAATCGTCTCCAGGCGAGTACTCGTCAACGGTGTCGGTCAGTCCGCCTGTGGCTCTCACGATGGGCACTGTCCCGTACCTGAGGGCGTAAAGCTGGTTGAGGCCGCAGGGTTCGTAACGGGACGGAACCAGGATCAGGTCTGAACCTGCAAAAATTTTGTGGGCCAGTTCGTAGTCGTACGCCAGGAATGCTCTGGTCTTCTCCGGGAACCGCTCCTGGAATTCTCTGAACATTCCCTGGTAACGCGCCTCACCGGTCCCGAGAAGCACCACTTGAAGGTCTCGCTCCATGAGCCCCGCGACCGCGCCCGCAAGGATATCAATCCCTTTCTGGCTGGAAAGACGACTTACCATAGCTACCACAGGAACCTCATGTCGCTGCGGGAGCCCTGCAATTTTCTGAAGATCAGTCTTGCAGATCTTCTTCCCCGCAAGATTCCCGGATGAGTAATTGCCGGCAATCAGCGAATCGGTCTCCGGGTTCCATACCGTATAATCAACCCCGTTGAGTATTCCGCTTAAGTGGTCACCCTTTTCCTGAAGGATTCCCTCGAGTCCGAAACCAAACTCGGGGGTCAGTATCTCGTTGCGGTAACCCGGCGAAACCGTGTTCACCTCGTCGGCAAAAACGATTCCGCTCTTGAGGAAGTTCAGCTTGCCGTGGAACTCCATGTGCCGTGGGGTGAAAAATTCCCATCCGACGCCCACCAAGGGCATATCCAGATGCCAGAAAATCCCCTGATAACCGAGATTGTGGATGGTCATCACGGCCGCGCTGTCCTGGAGAAGGGTCTCGCCAGCATAGAGAGTCCGCAGATAGACCGCGGTCAGAGCAGCCTGCCAGTCGTGGGAGTGAAAAACATCGTAGTGAATCCCCCCGCGAAGAGCGAGTTCGATGGCCGCCCGGGTCAGAAATACAAAGCGCTCGGCATTGTCTTCAAAGTCTGCATCTGCCGTCCCGTAAAGCTGATCCCGGTCGTAGTAATCGTCGCACTCCAGAAACAGATACCGAGCTCCCCTTGCGTCCCGATGCTGCCAGATGCCCGCAGAGACTTCTCTTGCATTGAGGGTTACCTCGATGCGGAGGTCGGTTCTCTCCAGGGCAAACCTGTCCGGATGGACACCCCTGTACTTGGGCATCAGGACGTCCACCTCCACACCCAACCCCGCGAGCTCAGCGGGAAGGGCCGAGAGAACTTCTCCCAGACCGCCGGTTTGAGCAAACGGTGTTGCCTCCGGCGTGACCATGAGAACCCGCACTTTTTGGAACCTCCGGAACAAATTTCCGCTCTTACCGGCACGTCAGGCCGGCGGCGGAAGGGGCACCCGCATCCGAGTGCGTCCATTTCAAGTGGCCGAATCTCAATAATGTCATGCTGCCCGCACTAGCCGCAATAGGAATTTTTGCTTCTAATGCGGGAAGCGCCCTCCACCTGATGGCAGTCCGTTAGAGATTCGGGAAAAGGCTCCTGTCTCCCTGATACCCCATCAAATCCACATTTCGGCCTTTGTGTCAAGTTGAGCAGTCTGTCCGAGCTCTTGGCTGAGGTCGGTCACAACTCTATGCCAGGCTTTCCCTCAGGTGAGGTATGAGGCCGCCATCCTCGAGGAGTTCCTGCATGAATGGAGGTATGGGAGACACACAGAAGGATTCGCCGGTGGTTAGATCCCGGATGACTCCATCCTCGGGGCTGACCTCAAGCGTGTCGCCTTCCGCAATCCTTTCGGCGGCTTCGGGTGACTCGAAGATCATCAGGCCCGTGTTGAATGCGTTACGAAAAAAAATCCTTGCAAAGTTTTCAGCGATGACGCAGGCCACTCCCGCGCCCTTTATGGCCACCGCCGCGTGTTCTCTGGAGGAGCCACATCCGAAGTTCTTTCCAGCAACTATGATGTCGCCCTTTTCCACCTTGGATGGGAATTGAGGATCAGCATCTTCCATGACATGCTCGGCAAGTTTTGAAGGGTCCACCAGGTTGAGGTATCGAGCGGGTATTATTTCGTCGGTATTGACGTCTGGGCCGAATTTCCAGGCTTTGCCTCGAAAGGCCATTAGTGGTTCTCCTTAATCTGGGCCGGTCGTCCACGAGGGGTGAAGGCCGGTCTGATAATATTTCTAGACAAACGAGATAGATTACCTTATAAATTGCCTGCGAGTCAAGGGGAATCTGCCCGGTCCAACTGAGCTTTACCCCTTTTGACCTTAACAGACCGAGGGTTGTTTCCGGCTCATGGCAGGAAACGAATCCACCAGCCTCGTTACAACATCGAGGATTTTGGAGTAATATATCTAGGGGTGATTGGGAGCGATCCGAGAAACTGTTTGTTGGGATGTGTTTCCTGGGAGCCACTGTTTGCCGACAGTCTCTCCCGGGGCCATTGCCAGAAACTCCCCCAAGCGGGGGTGCACGCTCGCGAGCGTTCCCGAGAGGGCCGTTTTCATCGTTCCTCGTGAACCCGGGTCGCGGTTTTTTTGCCGCGCCGGCTGCTACTCGGATTCTGAAAACTTTTTTGTTAGGACCGCGGGCTTACGCCGGCCCGGCGGACCATTCTGTCACTGCCGATGCTGCCTGCCCCCAAGCCGCTGATGGCAGCCATCCGTGCATCGGAAAAGGAGGAATCATGCAAATTGGAGACATCATTCATCTGGACGGCCTGAAGGCGGAATACAGTTTGTTCGGCAAGGACCGCTTCACTCCTTGCACGCTTCCCGACGGCGATTATGTGATTCTGGGTCTGGAGGACAATTACGTCAGGCTTGCATGGACCGACTCCGGCGGCTACCCCTCGCGCAAGCACCGCTATCGGGTATGCAAATCCGCGGTTGGCGTGGCCCCGGCGAATTGACAGGGCTTTTCTATTGGACTGCCAATGATTAATAATGGAGCAAGACCGGAGGTGAGCCATGACTGATGAGCATCATTGTGACGCTTGTTCCGCATCCGGCTGCACGGCAAGGCACACCGACGAGCAAACCTCGGAGGAAATCGGCGCCGGTTACTACCTCATCATGGCTGCTTTAATCATGGTGGCGGCCAGCCTTCTGGTGAAATGGTTGTGGTGATGGAAGCGTCGTCGCGCGGCACGCAGGGAAATTCACAGGAATCCGGTCGCGCGTGGACGACTCTCCAGGTAACACTTCCTCACGAACTTCTGGACGCAATAAACGACTTTTGCGTTGACCGCGGTTCAAACGGCGTGATTGTCGAAGACGAAGATCCTCACACAGCAGTTGTCACGGCCTATTTTCCCGAGAACAAAAGCGATCGCGTGCAGGAAGAGCTCACGAATTATCTGGCGGAACTCGCGGAACTGTTTCCCGAGCTTCCGGCGCCCCAATTTTCCTGGTCCCGCCTCGACAACGAAGACTGGGCAGTAGCGTGGCAGGTTAATTTCAAGAGTATGCCGGTCGGGCAACGCCTGATCGTAACGCCGCCGTGGATTGCCCCCGAACCCTCGGACCGCGAAATAGTAATCATTGACCCTGCCGACGCATTTGGCACAGGAACCCATGAGACCACTCAGGGGTGCCTGCTGCTCCTTGAGGAGGCTATCGCGGAAATCCTTCAGACCTCAGAATCAGTCAGTCTCCTGGACGTGGGCTGCGGGTCCGGTATCCTGGCCGTCGCTGGGATAAAGCTCGGCGCCGTAAAGGCCACGGCTATAGACAACGACCCCGTGGCGGTGCAGGCTGCGGCCAGGAACGCTGCGCTCAACTCGGTGGAGCGAACGTTGAGGATCGAGTGCCGGTCCGTCAGCGAGTGGGAGGAACCTGCCGACATAGTCACTGCTAATCTGGATCCCAGGGCTCTAGTTTCAAACAGGGAACGGCTGGTGTCGCTGGCCGGACGTTTCCTGATAGTCTCAGGCGTGCCCATGAACCAGTGGGATGGATTCAAAGGCCAATTCCTGTCCGATGAAGTAATCCTGAAAAGGGAGATCACATTTACCGAGTGGGGATGCGCTCTACTGGGCAGAGCGGGCCGGCGGCAATAACGCCGGCGATGAGGATTACTTCTTCTTCCTTTCCAGGATAAGCTGCAACGCAAACAATCCCGCACCGACGCACAGCGCTGAATCAGCCACGTTAAACGCGGGCCAGTGGAGGCTTCCGCTGTAGAAATCCAGGAAGTCAATCACCTCGCCCAGTCTCACCCTATCCACAAGATTGCCGAGGGCCCCGCCGAAAAAGAAGCCGTAACCTGCGGTAAGCAGTCCGCTGTTCTCTCCGGCCGAAAACACCAACCAGAGAATGACCATCAGAGCGACTACCGAAATCACCACGAGAAATACCGACCGGAATTCCCATGGGGAGCGAGACATGAGCCCGAAGGCTGCGCCCGGATTCCTTGCGTGGACCAGGTCAAGAAGCCCGGGAACCATCTCCACTCGCCTTCCCAATTCTACATAGTTGCTGACGAGATACTTTGTGACCTGATCCAGGACCAGGACCGTGATTGCAATCGCGCCGAAAAGTACTGTCGTGCCGAGACGTGAAACGCTCATGAGCTTTGTTGATATACCGTGTTGTGAGTCAGCACCGTACCGGACACGCCCAAGAGCGTGCCCGCGCCGGCAGTTTCTTGAAAGGACGCCATCCCGAGCGTCACACCATTTCGCGTTCGAGCCGGTGAAACCGGCCGTGTACCTCTTCCGCTCCGAACGGAGGACCTGACTGCGCTCCGGAGGAACCCCGCCGGTGTGATAAGATCACCTATTTGCAGGCGAGATGGTATCACGCCCCGGATTCCCGTAAGACTCGGGCGCATCTGGGGCAGACCTCCGGCCGTTCTTTGTCCGAACCTATGCCGGTGCTCCACATCCAGCACCTGGGACATTTGGCTCCTTCTGTCTTGGAAACGGTGACCTGGACCCCCGCCAGAGGTCCCTCGTCTTCCTTTGAGCTGGCCAACAGCCCCGACGGCAATACTTCCAGCCGGGATACAATGAAGAAACCTTCCGCATCTTCGGTGTTTCTGATCGCGGTGGCCACCACCTCGGGGGCGTGAACGCTCACTTTGGCCTCCAGGGAAGACCCGATGACTTTGGTTGCACGAGCCTGCTCCAGAGCCTTGGCCACTTCGTCGCGCAGCGCCAGCATTATCTCCCAGGTTTGGCGTTCTTCTTCGGTGAGCTGAACCTCTCTAACAGGTTCCGGGAAAGAGGTCAGGTGCACGCTGGCCACGTCGCGGCCGTTCCCGTGGTAAAGCGCCCACACCTCCTCCGCTGTGAAAACCAGTATTGGCGCCATCAGCCTCACCAGCGCGGATAAAATATGATGCAGGGCAGTCTGGGCGGAACGTCGCAGGTTCCCGTCGGACTTTTCCACGTAGAGACGATCCTTGAGGATGTCCAGATACAGCGCGGACAGGTCCACGGAACAGTAATTGTAAAGAGTATGGAACGCCACGTGGAAGTCGAACTCCTCGTATGCCTTGCGTACGCGCTCGATGACTTTGTTGAGCCTGTCCAGCGCGAAGCGGTCCAGGGGCCGCAGATCTTCCAGGGGCACCGCGTCTTTCTCGGGATCGAAATCCGCTAGGTTTCCCATCAGGAAGCGGCAAGTGTTCCGGATACGACGATAAGCCTCGGCGAGTCTTTCCAGGATTTCCGGCGAAATCCTTATGTCGTCCCTGTAATCTTCAGCCGAGACCCACAGCCGAAGGATATCGGCACCATACTTCTTTATCAGTTCCTGCGGTTGGATGACATTGCCCAGGGATTTGGACATCTTCTTGCCCTGGCCGTCCACCACGAAGCCGTGAGTAAGCACGTTGAGATATGGCGCTCTGCCTCGGGTGCCCACTGACGTGAGCAAAGCGCTGTGGAACCAACCCCGGTGCTGATCGCTGCCTTCCAGGTACATCTGCGGTGGATAGGTAAGGTTAGGTCTTTCTTCGCATACCGCGGCCCAACTCACCCCGGAATCGAACCACACGTCCAGTATGTCGGTTTCTTTGATGAAATTCGTGCCATTGCATTGCGGGCACTTGCAGCCTTCCGGCGTAACGTCCTTCACATCGGCAGCGAACCAAACGTCCGCGCCTTTCTCCTCGAACATCCCGGAGGCTTTCTCAAAGAGTTCCGGCGGCGCCACAATCGCGTCGCAGTCTGCGCATCGCAGGGCCGTGATGGGCACCCCCCACGACCGCTGCCTGGAAATACACCAGTCGGGCCTGTGCTGGATCATGCCGTATATGCGGTCCCGGCCCCACCGCGGGATCCACCGCACTGTGTCAATGGCTTCCAGTGCGTGCTTCCGCAGCCCGGTGTTTTCCATGGAGATGAACCACTGATGGGTGGCTCTGAAGATCACCGGGTGCTTGCACCGCCAGCAATGAGGATAGCTGTGCACCATGTCCTCGGAAGCCATCAAGCTTCCGGTTTCACTGAGCTTTGCTATCACGTCCTTGTTCGCGTCAAATACGAACTTGCCTTTGAAATATTCCACCTCATCCGTAAAAACGCCGTGATCGTCCACGGGCGCATAGACGTCTATGTTGTACTTCAGGCCGATCTCGTAGTCCTCCTGGCCGTGGCCCGGAGCGCAGTGCACGCAGCCGGTGCCCGTGTCCAGAGTGACAAAGGGCGCGAGGATGATCTGCGAAGCCCGTTCATAGAGAGGATGGGTGCACTTGAGCCCTTCCAGGACGCTGCCGTTGAAGGTTGTCAGAATGCGGTAATCCGATATCCCGAAAGCGTCCATATTGATGGGAACCAGGCGCTCAGCGAGGATATAAACCGTGTCGCCCGCTTCCACAGCCGCGTACGACTCATGAGGGTGCAGCGCTATCGCCAGGTTGGCGGGGATTGTCCAAGGGGTTGTGGTCCAGATTACCACGTATACGTTCTTACCCGCGAGCTCCGGTATGCGCTTGGAGAAATCATCCCTGGCCGCGAACCTGACATAGATCGAAGGGCTCTTGGAATCCATGTACTCGACTTCAGCCTCGGCCAGGGCCGTCACGCAGGACGCGCACCAGTGGACGGGTTTCTTGCCTCGGTACACAGCGCCGGAAGCGAAGAAGCGGCCAAGCTCTCTGACGATTATGGCCTGGTACCTGTATTTCATGGTGAGATACGGGTCTTCCCATTCGCCGAAGCACCCGAGCCTCTTGAACTCTTCCCGTTGCACATCAATAAATTTTTCCGCATACTTGCGGCAGTGTTGGCGAATCTGGACGCTGGTCATATCGAGCTTCTTCTTGCCCAGCTCCTTGTCCACTTGATGCTCTATGGGCAGGCCGTGGCAATCCCATCCCGGCACATAGTCCGAATCGTACCCGGCCATGAACTTGGACTTTACGATCATGTCCTTGAGGATCTTATTCAGCGCGGTGCCAAGGTGAATGTGACCATTGGCGTAAGGCGGTCCGTCGTGCAGTATGTATTTCTCTCTGCCTCTGCCGGCCTCTAGGATCTTGGAGTAGATTTTTTCCGATTCCCACTTTGCCAGCATCTCGGGCTCTCGTTTGGGCAGGTTGGCCCGCATGGGGAATGAAGTAGCAGGGAGATTCAGCGTTTCTTTGTAATCGTTGGCAGACATGACCTCTATCCTCTCAGACTGTGATGGCCGGTTCGCAGGGAACTGCCGGCTCTCTGTGGAGCAGCCCGGCCTGGAAGCTCAATTTTAGTCGTTGCCGGAAATTAGGTGATCTTTCTTCTCTAGTAGCAGTTGCCAAAAGAAATGTCCGATTGGACGGCCGCCAACCAGGAGCCTCCCTCACTTCGGACAACGCGGAGCCGTTAAACCTCCGTTCGGAAGCCCCCAGGTCGGCGGGGCGAACCGGTCGGAACTTCCGGCAACTGCTAAGGGATTGTCCACAAATAAGTGGCCCTTAATACAGGGTGCCACTGCCGGCCTGTCCAGCAGTGCTCCTGCTCTTCGATCCATGTCCGACAACGAACGCACCGGTTATTGTCGGACAATCCCTAAGAATCCCTTCCCGGTCGAGCGTGCGGCGATACGGTGCAACAAACCCTCGGCCTGTGCCAACCCCACGCAAACTTAAAAAATTAGCACACAAGGCTGGGATGTCAATCAAAAAGCCGGGATTTGGTTTGGCCCCGGCATTCTTCTTGCCTTCATGCCACCAAGCCGCGTTGGACAGGTGCCGGGAGCAAATCTTCCTTGCCTTTGGTACGAGAAGCGAGGTAAAATCTTACCGACTGGAAACGTAAGTCTCCAGAAACGCAGCACTTACACCGGTATCTATCTTCAGGGAGGGGGAACCCATGGAGGAGCCGGGCAGACGAGAGAGCAAGTCCGCACAATGGGGGAAGTGGGCCGACCGCTTTTCGGTTTTCCGCAGAAGATGGAACGGAAACCGGACGAACAAAAGAACATAACTGATATAGAGGACTTATGGCGTCTTAAGAGATCGCTGGAATGGGGTGCTATCGGGAAGGCGAAACGGACGCAACATGTGCTGCTGGTCAAACATCGTTGTTGTCCGAAATCAAGTCAGCCTGCTGAGGAGCCACGTTGAATTTCCTATTTTGGAACGCCGGCAACCGTCAGATAGACACGGAACTCGCAGAGTTAATCGTCAGCACTCACGCGAATTTCGTCTCAGTTGCCGAATACGCGGGCAGTGGCCGCGACCTCCTGCGGCTGTTATGGCAGAGAGGTCTGGATTACTATTCGATCCCTACTATCGCGTGTCAAAGAATCAGGATCTTCACTGACTTCACTCCGGGCGCGGTCAAGCATAAGCGTGAGGCAGATCGATATACTATTAAAGAGCTGCGGATGGCTGGAATGAGGCCGCTGCTAGTCGGACTAGTCCATTTGCCGAGCAAGTTGCATGCCGCGGAGGATGATCAGGCCTGGGGAGCGTCCTTTTTTAAACAAGAAATTGAGCTGGCCGAGGCCGATGCTGGTCACAAGAACACCATAATATTTGGTGACTTCAACATGAACCCCTTCGATAAAGGAATGGTTTCGGCGCCTGCTTTGAATTCACTTCCCTGCCTGAGAACAGCCAAGAGGGAATCAAGAGTTATTGGGGGACGGGACCACTCGTTCTTCTACAATCCGTCATGGAACTTGCTGGGAGACCTGGACGACACGCCGGGAACGTACTTTCACAGCTCGCCCCATTATCTTTCACACTATTGGAACACGTTTGACCAGGTCATAGTTC
>Ga0172371_10010990_pt1 | contig 12124 bp, 14 predicted proteins | sample Lak12m_FD_114543 | JGI IMG/M metagenome (GOLD analysis project Ga0172371, IMG submission 114543) | Freshwater microbial communities from Kabuno Bay, South-Kivu, Congo - kab_022012_12m | ecosystem: Environmental > Aquatic > Freshwater > Lake | place: Democratic Republic of the Congo: South-Kivu... | reverse complement strand
GTTTAGTATCTTTATTGTAACGCATGTATAGGACTACACAATGTGTATTCCTCACTCGTTCGCCACTCCAGCGCATGGGCTCACTCATCCGCAGGCGCTTCGATCCGACGTTACGTTGGATCACCCTGCTCCGCACCTACAGGATGTTTCGAAATATATATTATATTGTCCGACGATATTTAAAAATTAAAAAGCCGAGATACCTCGGCAATTTGCTAGTTAAAAAGTTTATTAAATTGTTCATCCGGAATTTGAAAATAGACTGTTCTTTTACATTCTGGGCAAAGAACATAAACTTCATGCAACCCATTAAAATTACCGCTATGAATACCGAGATGAACATCTTTTACATTAACACGCATAATAGCGCCACACCCCGTATTTAATTTGTTTTTGCATTCTACCTTGGCGGACCAATCTTTTCGCCACATTTCTCGTTCTTGTAATTCCCGTTGATTTCCTTTGTGAAGAATTTCCATGTCTTCATCTCCTTTTGTATTTCTAAGAGCCATAAGAAAGTTAACATAAATTGAGATATGTGTATAGGGCGACCTGGTCTGTGTAGAAGAAGTTTGGGAATACCAACGAGCGGAATTGTTGACCATTTTGGCATGGTTCCGCTTGTTGGCGGACAAAATGGTCAACACCTCGGAGCCAGTCGCTGGACTGGCGAGAATGAGTGAGTGGTATTCCCAAACTTCTTTTATCCATATATAAAACAAAGAACTGCCGGGTGGGCAGTCTTTGGGCGTTTTATAACTATAATTTATTTGGGTTGTTCTTGGGTGGCCTTGATGGAAAGGCCGATTTTGCCGTCGGGGTCGATGCGGAGTACTTTTACGCGTACTATGTCGCCGAGGTTAACAATGTCGGTTACTTTTTCGACACGCTTGTTTGCCATTTCTGAAATGTGTACCATTCCCTCTTTTCCTGGGGCTACTTCAACGAGTGCACCAAAGTCGAAAAGTCTGGTGACCGGCCCTTCTACGATTTCACCTACAGCAAGTTTTTTAGTGATGTTGTTAATAATGGCGACAGCTTGTTCTGCCTGCGCAGCATTTGTTCCTGTTATAAAGATGGTACCATCGTCTTCGATATCAATACTTGTGTTTGTTTTCGCGATGATCTCATTGATTACCTTCCCTCCGCTTCCAATAACATCTCTAATATTTTCTGGATCGATATGGAGAGTAAAGATGCGTGGTGCGAATGGAGATAGCTCTTTTCGTGGCTTATCCAATACTTTTTCCATTTCTCCCAAGATATGGATACGCGCTTTTTTCGTTTGTGCGAGCGTCTCCTCGATCATTTGTAGAGTAAGTCCGTCGATTTTTACATCGAGCTGGATGGCGTTTACTCCATTTTTTGTCCCCGAAACCTTGAAGTCCATGTCGCCATAATGGTCTTCTGGTCCTTGGATGTCCGTTAGGATTTTATACTGTCCCGTATTCGGGTCAGACATAAGGCCCATAGCAACTCCTCCTACCAATTCTTTGATGGGTACCCCTGCATCCATAAGCGCAAGAGCTACGCCACATGTGGAGGCCATAGATGAGGAGCCGTTTGAGGAGAGAATTTCTGAGACGGCGCGGATGGTGTAAGGGAATACATCCTTGTCGGGTATCATTCTTGTTAAGCCTTTTGTTGCAAGGGCGCCGTGTCCGATCTCTCTTCTTCCGGGACCGCGGAAAGGACCTGTCTCCCCCACCGAATAAGGAGGAAAGTTGTAGTGAAGCATGAAGCGGCGTTTCGATGAGGACTCCATTCCTTCTACGATTTGTTCATCTCCCGGGGCACCCAGTGTAATTGTACAAAGGGCTTGGGTACTTCCGCGCATAAAGAGCGCGGAACCGTGGATGCGTGGAAGTACTCCCGCATATATTTCGAGGTTTCGTACTTCATCAACCGCACGACCATCAGGACGCTTTTCTTTGGCGATGATATTTGTATGTACCACGCTATCGATTTCCTCTTCGAGAATTAAGCCCGCATTTTTAACAAGATCATCTGTAAAGCCTTTTTCTATAAGATGCGCTAAAAGGTCTTTTTTAACTTGGTCGAGATTATCCTGTTGTTTTGTTTTATCTTTTTCATAAATGGCATCCTCAAGTCTTGGGGCCACAAATTCTTTTACTGCAAAAAGAAGGTTTGTATCAAATTCTTTAAGAAGTACGTCTGCCTTTTTTGGGTTTCTTTCAGCGATGATTGTATTTTGAAAATCAATGAGGCGTTTTAGTTCTTTTTCCCCAAGCGAAATCGCTTGCATGATGTTTTGTTCGGGCACTTCTCTTCCCTCTCCGTCGATCATGTTTATCTTCCCTTTTGCAAAGGCGAGAAAGAGGTCGATATCCGCAACTGCGCGTTCCGCGAGGGTGGGATTGATAATGTAGTTATCTCCCAGTTTTGCAACGCGTACTGCTGCCGCCGGGCCTTCCCAAGGGATATTTGAACAAGCGAGTGCGAGTGAAGAGGCATTGAGTCCCAATGTGTCAGGATCATTTGCACCGTCAAAAACGAGAGCCGTATTTACCACCTGCACGTCTCTCCGAAGGCGGTGATTAAAAAGAGGACGAATAGAGCGATCTATCATGCGCCCAGTAAGAACCGCTTCCTCCGAGGCTTTGCCTTCGCGCCGTACAAACCTACTTCCTAATATTTTTCCTGTTGCGTAAAATTTTTCTTCGTATTCTACCATGAGGGGAAAATAATCAAGTTCGAGACGATCTTTTTTCCCCATCACCGCAGTACTAAGAAGTACGGTGTCTCCGTAACGAACCATGACAGACCCGCTTGCCTGTTCCGCAAGACGGCTAAATGATACCTTGAGCTCTCTTCCCCCTATTTCTATTGAATAATCCTTTGTTGGTAGCATATGTTTTTCAAATTCCATACCACAATTTTCAAATTCCAAACAAATTCAAATTTCGAATGTTTTAAATTCAAAACAGTTTTGAATTTGGGTTTTTGAGTCATTGTGAGTTATTTGTTATTTGGTGTTTGTGGTTTTGGATTTTTGTTTTTAGTTTATTATTTTGCCGGATAGCGTTTCGCTTTTTTTCTTATGGTAAGCAAGAATTGGTCTGAGTGTTCACCGATATCAATAAACTCATCTGCGGCTTCTTTGAGTTTTTGAGATGAACTTTTTCCAAAAGCAATCACTTCGACTTGTTTGCCGATATTTTTGAGATATTCTACGAGAGGAACAAAGTCTCCATCACCTGTCGCAAGCACAATAGCGTCAAGCGATGGGGAAAGACGTATCGCGTCAACCGCCATGCCTACATCCCAATCTGCTTTTTTTGCTCCACCCGGAAACACTTGCAGATCTTTCATCTTAAGTTCGAAACCGGACTTTTCAAGCGCCTCAAAAAACGATGCCTCCCCTGCTGGAATTTCGCTTTTTACGACATACACAAAAGCACGCACAAGACGTCGTCCTGCCGTGGCGGATTCGAGTAATTCCTTAAAATTTACTCGTGCGTTGTATAAGTTTTTTGCGGAGTGATAGAGATTTTGTACGTCAATAAGCACTCCTACGCGCTGATCACTGTATTTAATGACACCCATATGATTCTTCGGGTGTTTTCGATAAGAAATAAATGTGAAGCCGCACCATAGGTGTTGCCTATGCTCTGTCCTCTCATCTATTGCTTATCTTCTCCCGAAGCTTTTTAAAAACTTTCGCCTTTGGCGTATTTCTTCGTCAAAAGCTCTGGTACTCGACGCAATAGTATTTAACTATTGCTTACTCCGTTCCTCGCTTTTTCCTCGAACTCCATCCAAATGCGACAGTTTTTTATTTTAAGCCTAATTTTTTGGTCACCTTATTGTAACTTTTTTTATCAGTTTCTTCAAGGTAAGTAAGGAGTCGTTTTCTTTTCGAAACCATGCGCAAAAGACCTCTACGCGAGCTATTGTCTTTTGGATTTGCTTTAAGATGTTTTGTAAGACCCTCGATTTCTTTCGAAAATAAAACCACCTGCACCGCTGCCGAACCCGTATCGGTCGCGTGCGTGCCGTGATCTTTGAATACGTTTTCTTTTTGTCGTTTGGTTAACATGTGATGATGGTAGCATAATATAGGAAAAATAGCAAGCATCCCCTCACCCTATAAATTGGTATAATGGCAGTGTGTATGACACAAATTGAACAACTATTTAAGGATTATCTTGATTATTTGGAGATCGAGAAGAATCGGTCGATCAAAACCCGAGATAATTATGATCGCTATTTGAGGCGTTTTTTAGCATTTTCGAAGATTACTGCTCCTCGTGATATCACCCAGGAGAATGTGCGCCAGTTTCGGTTGTGGTTAAATCGTGTTACTGATGAGCATGGTAAGGTTCTCAAAAGGAATACTCAAAATTATTATGTTATTGCTCTTCGTAATTTTCTGAAGTATTGCGCAAAAAGAGACGTCGCGACCCTAGCAGCTGATAAAATAGAGCTTGGGAAAATGCCCGATCGGGATATCGATATTATTGACGCAAGAGATTTAGAGCGCATGACTGCTATCCACGAGCACGATATAAAATCATTACGCGATAAGGCGATTTTAGAGCTTCTCTTTTCAACGGGGCTTCGTGTCTCTGAGTTGTGCGCATTAAATCGCGACTCGATCGATCTTACGCGGGATGAGTTCTCGGTGCGAGGAAAGGGCGGTAGGGTGCGCGTGGTGTTTCTCTCGCAGACAGCGCGTGATGCTCTCAAGGAATATAAGAGTAGACGTGACGATATTGAGGATTCACTTTTTATTTCATTTACCCACTCTGATCCTCCGCGAGCACTTCAGCGTCTTACTACGAGAAGCGTGCAACGTATTGTGCATCACTATGCAGTAAGAGCAGGTATCGCAAAACAGACTACCCCTCACAAATTACGTCACCTATTTGCAACCGATCTTCTTATGAATGGCGCCGACTTGCGTTCTGTTCAGATGCTTTTGGGCCATGCCAATATTTCAACGACACAGGTTTATACGCATATTACTAACAAGGAACTTAAAGAAATCCATAAGGCATTTCATGGTAGGAAACGAAAGTAGTTCGGAACGTTTCACGCTTTTTGCCGTACTCTCTGCCAAAACAGAGAGAAGAAAAAAAACAGTGAGCTTATAATAATGAATATAGGCCCCGGGGATTGCTTGTAGACGAGTACGGTATACATACTGGAAAGAGCGGAGAGCACTCCAATAAGGGAACTTGTGATAAAAAAGCTGCGGACATCACGGCTTATGTTTTTTGCTGCCGCTGCGGGAATAATAATGAGGGCACCCATGAGAAGCGCTCCAATAAAGCGAATTCCTAGCGCGATAGTAAGTGCGAAGAGGAGGAGGTATGCAAGTTCATATACTTCTTTTTTAATCTTGATAGATTGTGCGAGCTCGGGCGAGAGGCTTAATAATATAAATTGTTTTGAAAAGAGCAGGAGAAGTAATGTAATTGTGAGTGAAATGAGAAGAAGAATGAGATATTCATATTGTTGGAGTGCGAGGATGTCTCCAAACATTGCCTCGAGAAGTTCTTGCTCAGGCGTAATGAGCGCGCCAATGGCAAGGCTTAATGAAAATACTACCCCTATGATGCTTTCAAGGGCGAGATTGCTTGTAAGTTCGACACGCCAAACGATGAGCGCGCCAACAGCAAGGAATAGGAATGCCCCAATAAATGGGTTTATATTGAGAAGGAGGGCGAGACCAATCCCGGGAAGGGCAATATGAGAGAACGCATCCCCCGCAAGACTCATTCGTTTTAAAACAGCAAAAACACCGAGGATGCTTGCGGTGAGGGCAATTGAAACGCTTGTAAGGACTAATAAAATCATGATTGCTTGTGCGGATGGTAAAAGATTTCTCGTTCTCCATAAAGCCGTTCAAGCGACTCTATGTTAAGCGCTTTTTGTGGTTCCCCATGGCAGATAAGCTCTTTATTGATACAAATTACGTTATCGGCATAATGATATACGATGTTCAGGTCGTGGCTGATCATTAGGAGAGTGATGTTTTGTTTATGTACAAATCCATGGAGAAGTTCGTAGATGGATTCTTCAGCGCCTATGTCAACACCACTGGTTGGTTCATCGAATAAAAGAACTTCGGGGTGATCTTGAATTGCCCAAAGAATAAGGATGCGTTGTCGCTCCCCCGCCGAGAGAAATCCAATGGGTGTTTTGAGTTTTTTCGGATCAAGGTGAACTAATTTACAAAGTGCAGAATAGTCATGTTTTTTTGAGATGAGGATGTTGCTGTTTTTGAGCCCGAGAAGTTCTTCCCCGTTTACTGGTACGTACTTATCAAACTCAAAACGCTGTGGAACATAGCCAATACGAATCCCTTTTTTCCATTCCACGGTTCCTTTGTATGAATGTATACCAAGAAGGGCTCGAAATAGCGTTGTTTTTCCCGCCCCATTGGGGCCCAAAAAAATCGTTGTTTCTCCTTTTTGTATATCAAACGAGACGTCTTTTAAAAGCGCTTCGTTGTCTGTGGTGAGTGAGAGGTGTTTAACCGAGAGAATGGTGTCAGTCATAATATGTGTTAGTATACCTATTCTCTTTCCTTTTTTCAATTATTTTGTATAATAGAATGAGTTTTTGCACCCATAGCTCAGTTGGTAGAGCTGCTCCCTCTTAAGGAGAAGGTCGTAGGTTCGAGCCCTACTGGGTGCACACGAATGAAATGAGTGGGCAAACAGAGCAAGTAAATTGTTTTACTTGCGTTAGGGGTCGAAAGCCGGACTGAGTGCAACGAAGGAGGCGGGGTCGCGGCCGTCTGAAGGACGAGCTGTGACCGGGCCCTACTGGGTGCACCAGTAAACATTTGGAGACTCCGCATCGAATGCGGGGTTTTAAAATGGTAGACGTTTTAATAAATTTGTATAAGCGCCTACCATAATATAATATGTAGATATGAATATAACGAGAAGACGTTCTTGGACAACATCGCAATTGGAGGATGCTGTAAAAAATGCAAGGAGTGTTCGGCAGGTTTTGGTGGCCTTGGAGTTGCGAGAGGCTGGAGGGAATTATTCTCAAATGAAAAAATATATTAAGGAACTGAATCTCGATACGAGTCATTTTAAGGGAAGGGGGTGGAATGCTGGATTAAAGGGAATTGGAAAACAAGCTGTTCCTTTAGAGAAAATTCTTGTACGAGGTAGCTACTATCAGACATTTAAATTAAAACAAAGACTTTTAAATGCAGGCCTGAAATCAGCGCATTGCGAAGAGTGCGGGTGGGCAAAGCAGACAGATGATGGATACTTACCGCTCGAGCTTGATCATATTAATGGAGATAGATATGATCATCGTATAGAGAATTTACGTGTTTTGTGTCCCAATTGTCACAGTCTTAAACCAACGCATAGAGGACGTCGTGGAAAAGGGAAATAGGTCCGGGTGGCGAAACTGGTATACGCACATCACTTAAGATGATGCGCCGAAAGGCATGCGGGTTCGAGTCCCGCCCCGGGCACCAAATTTATGGAGGCATTACATACGTCTTTTGAAAAACGGGAGGAACGACCTGCGCAAAAGCAGGAGGATTTTTCAATTCCTAAGCATCCTCACGAAGAGATTCTTGAATCGCGGACTATTGTAGGAAAAAGAGATTTGCGAAAAATGAGACCGGAATCAATTCATACAAACGCGGTGTACTTTGTGTCGCTGGAGGATGATGGGAGTGGAATTTTTAAACCAAAACTTGGTCGAAATGTTAACAAGGCAACCGAAGAGCTGGGAATTTATCCAAAACGCGCGCGAGCGGCGTATCTTATAAGCCAATTCTTTGGATTAGACATCGTTCCCCCTACGGTGGTGCGGGAGATAGATGATACAATAGGAAGTTTGCAGAAATATGTGAGCGGCGGACGTGATTTTTATGAATTTGCTGATATATCTCAGGAGGAACTGCTTAAGAAATTACAGAAACAATTTGCTGCCCTTTGGGTCTTTGATTACATAATTTGGAACTCTGACAGAGGGTCTGGAAGAAATATCATAATAAGCGCTGATAAAGTGCACGCTATTGATTTTGAAAACAACGAGGGTGTGGTAAGCAAACTCGATACTTGGTATCCTAATAAATAACCATGAAACACGTTACTATTTATAAACTCCAAGACGATGGTTCTCAAACAGTGTTGGCTGTTTGTAAACTTGTCGGTGAGGCGGTGGAGTGTGAGGGTAATCAGATATTTATCAACAATCTTATGGAAGATGGGATCAGGGATTACGCAGAGCTAGATCCAAATATTCGTCTCTTCCCGAAGGATGGAGCTGAATTTCTCGAGCAGTTGCCTAATAATTTTCGATCGGGCTATTTAATGGCCGAGATCGAGGAATAGAGAACTATAACTAACTTGTCATGTCCGAATCTATTTCAAGGAGGGATTTTTTAAAAAAAATTATTGGAAAAGGAGGGCAGGAAGACAGTACCTCTTTATCAGACACGGCAGAGGTAGAGACTAAGCATGAGTTTAGGGAAAAGATGTCGAGAAGAACTGTCTTGGAGTTTTTGGTTGGAGCGTCGCTTATTGTCACCTTGCCCCAGCTTTTTCCTAAGGGGGGCGAAGAGAAGCCTCAAGAGGAAACAGAAATCGTAGACGCAGTAAAAAATTTTACACAATCAATTGATTGGGAGAAGTTTGATCAAAACTTGTCTAAAGATAGTTCTTATAAAGAGGCAATTTTGGGACAAGCGCTTATTAGGTTGGCAAGTGAAATTGGAGAACTGGTTTTACATGATTTTAAAATAAAGACTGGTAACCCCTCTCTAAGCAATAAGAGTATAGAAGAAATGCTTCAGAAGGCGCCTCTCGAGTCATATGTTAAGGCGGTAATAGTTGGTCCACTTATTGAAGAATGGGTTTTTAGACTTATGCCATCCACATTGTTGGCTGATCAATATTTACAAAGAAAGGACTCTGTCTGGGAACTTGGTGTCCCCCTCTCCGCAATCTTTGCGTGGGTGCACAATATTGAGAGTGTGACAGAAGAAGATAAGACCAATCTCAAATTACACCTCGACTCTGTCCCCCTCAACCAATTTTTAAGTGGTTTGTTTTTTTGGTATCTTATGAGACAAAAGGGGTTTAACCACGCGGCATTGGCGCACATGTTTAATAATAATACCTCTTATATGCTCGCAAAGATTTTTGACAATCACCTGCCTTGGGATTCAAAAAAAGTTGCTAGTAGTTAGAACCAGGCAAAAGATTATAGGGATTATCCTTTCGATCGCTGTCGTATCTGTTCTTACGTTCCTCGCCTATTTATATTTCAAGAGCATACTTTCTGTTTAGGAGATAAGATTTTTACCCGAGCCCCCCCTGTTGCAATATTTTTTGGTGTGTGGTATAAATATCTTGCCGGAGTGGCGGAAATAAGGCAGACGCGCGGGCCTCAAGTCCCCGTGCCCCGAGGGCGTGCGAGTTCGAGTCTCGTCTCCGGTATATTTTCAACCTGTACACCTACAGGTTTTTCTTTTTTTAGTGTTTTTGTTATGCTGGTGATATGGCTGAGTCAAATATATCTAAAAGTATACAGCGGGCTTATTTTAAGAAGGGTCGACAAAAGGAATTTCTAAATGATACAAAGACCAGATTTTGTTTGTCATGGAATAGGCTTGCAAAGTTTTTGAATATTAACGTTAAGACATTACAAACATGGCGTGAAGAAAAATTTTGTATGACTATGGAGGCTGTAAAACGCCTTTGTGGGGAGGTAGGGATTGATTTGCCTAAGGACGTGGATGTGCGACAACCTTTTTGGCATGTTAAAAAGGCGGCACGCCTTGGAGGTGTCGCGGTATATAAAAAATATGGAACTATAGGTGGTAATCCAGAATATCGTAAGCAGCAATGGCGTATTTGGTGGGATAAAACGGGTAGATTTGTTGACCGTCGTTTTTCCGTTCAGTATCCACAAAGGTCTTCCCTATTAGCCGAGTGGATTGGTATTATGCTCGGTGACGGTGGTATCAGTGATATGCAAGTCGTCGTTACGCTTCATCGTAAGGATGATCGAGAATATATTGATTTTGTTGTGGGGCTTATCTATAAACTTTTTGGAGTAAATCCAAGCTTGCAGAATAAAAAGAATGATGCAGCGGTAGATATTGTTGTGTCCAGAATATCTCTTGTCGAATTTTGTATAAAACAACTTGGTTTAGTAAAAGGCAATAAGACGAAACAGCAGTCAGACATTCCGAGCTGGGTAAAAAAGGAAAGACGGTATTATTTAAGTTGCATACGTGGCTTAATGGATACGGATGGGTCAATATTCACTCATCGTTATAAGGTAAAAGGTAAAGAATATGCATATAAAAAAATAATTTTTACAAATCGTTCAATGCCACTACTTCAATCCGTATTTTTTATTCTTAAAAAAGAGGGTTTCAATCCAAGAAAAACGGGTCAAGCTGTCTATCTTGAATCGCAACAAGATGTGGGTCGCTACATGAAACAAATAAGTTCTCATAACCTGAAACATTTGCAAAGGTATCAAGCATCGTTATAAGATAAATAAACCTTTGGAGAGGTGCCGGAGCGGTTTAACGGAGCATCCTGCTAAGATGTTGATCCCGTAAGGGGTCCGAGGGTTCGAATCCCTCCCTCTCCGCCAAAATTGAAAATCGGAATTGGGGGCCGAAATGGGGTCGCGCCGCAGGCGCGACACAAACGCATTCCCGCCAAAAATTCCCGAATCCAAAAGGTTTTTCCACGCTCCGCGTGGCTCAAAAAGTACGGTTCGATCCTTAATTTGAAAGTTCGAACCGACTTTTTTGAACAAATGAAGTTTTTCTTCATTTGTTCCCTCGTTTGCCAATTCCATATTGTATTTCAAAAACTTTTCGGTAAGTTCGAACCGATTATTCGCTTTTTGCTCAAAAGCCGATAATTTCTCTTTGAGAAGCTGTTTTTGATTGACCAACACGCTTTTAGCGTCCCGATATTCCTCAAGCGAAAGTGCGCTCTCAAGATAGGCATTCATCAGCTTCTCAATCTTTGCGTCTAGCAAAGATATGTCGGCTTTTGTTTGTTCGGCAAAAAGCGTAGCCGATTGGGCTTCCTGTTCAACATCTTTTTGGTTTTCCTCCAACATCCAAGAAGCCCAATCGGCGGGCAAAGAAACTTTTTGTATTTCCTTTTGAATTTCGGAAGTGATGATTTCCTCGCGAGTATACTTTTGCAAACAAGGATTTTTCCGTTTGGTACATCGCAAATAGTTATGACCTTTTTGAGTTTCGGTAGTGATAAAACAACCACATTCTCCGCAACGGAAAAATCCGCGATATATGTACGGCTTCAATCCTTTGCTGTGAGGTTTAGATTTTCGGCTCATCACTTCTTGAACAGAATCAAAAAGTTTCTTTGAAATAATCGGTTCGTGCTTTCCCTCAAAAATCTCTCCGTTATACCTCATCAGTCCCGTGTAAATAGGATTTTTGAGAAGTTTTTGATAATTCGACACCGCAAGCTCTCTGCCGCTTTTTCGCTTCAATCCAAGCCCATTAAATTTGTTGCGGAGTTCGCGCAAAGTGAAGTTCCCAGTGGAATATGCCTCAAATGTTTTCTTGATAAGCGGAGCGATTTCAGGGTCTGGCACAATACGCTTGTTTTTGTTCACATAACCCAGCGGAGACATTTGAGGCCATATTCCGTCTTTCACTTTGTTGCGATGACCACGCTTGATATTCTCGCTCAAATTGTCCACATAATACTTGGATTGCGAAAAAGCGATTGAGAGCATGAATTTTCCTTGCGGTGTCGGGATCAAACCAAAAAGTTGGGAATTTCATTTCTGAAATTACGCCAGTATCAACGAGGTAGATTATTTTTCCACCATCTACCGAGTTTCTCGCAAGTCTATCGGGATGCCACGCCAAAATACCAGTGGCTTCACCTTTTTCCATACGCTCTATCATTTCACCAAACACCGGACGACCTGGTATTTTGGCGGTCTGCTTTTCGACAAAGACATCAACAACATTTAAATCTTCTTTTCTCGCTAACTCTTTCAGTTCAGAAAGTTGGTCAGCAATACTGCGGACTTGTCTGTCTTTGTCGTCCGTAGACTTGCGAGTATATATGAAAAACTTTTTGGTTTGATTATTCATAATGTATTG
>Ga0172371_10010987_pt1 | contig 12126 bp, 12 predicted proteins | sample Lak12m_FD_114543 | JGI IMG/M metagenome (GOLD analysis project Ga0172371, IMG submission 114543) | Freshwater microbial communities from Kabuno Bay, South-Kivu, Congo - kab_022012_12m | ecosystem: Environmental > Aquatic > Freshwater > Lake | place: Democratic Republic of the Congo: South-Kivu... | reverse complement strand
CAGAAAGGACACCAGGTCATTATGTTTAGGATCATTAACCAAAAATCCATCCCCCAATTGCCAAGCCGTCGATAAATTTTAGTTATTGCCGAGCTTTGGTCAATTTTGTTTCCCATTTTATCAACAAAAACCATCCGCGGCGGAAATAAATCGACCTTAATATTACTAGAAATTCTAATCATAAATTGTCTTGGTTTTGTCTGGCTAGATCCAACAAAGTGTTAAGAATTATTTTACTACACTTTTCCCAGCTAAACATTCTCACGCGCTCTTTACCCGACTTGGTTAAATTATTTCTCATCGTTTTATCAGTCACGACTCTTACTATTGCTTGGCTAATATCACTGATGTCATGTGGGTTGACAAAGATTGCGGCTTTAGCGGCCACCTCTGGTAGCGACCCAACGTTACTGCAAATTACAGGTGTTCCCAAGGCCATCGCTTCCAGAATTGGAATGCCAAAGCCCTCCCAAAAAGACGGCATTACGAATGCTTCTGCTCCCTCCATCAATGTTTTTGCCTCCTCATCACTGACATAACCGGTAAAAACTACGTTGTTCTGCAACCCTAGTTCCCTAACCTTTAAAAATAACGTCTCGTATAGCCAACCCTTCTTTCCTGAAATCACCAGTTTAAGGTCCTTTAAACTCTTTGGATTTGACCTTCTGGCAAGACCAAGGGCATCTACCAATCCTTCGATGTTTTTACTTGGTTTTATCGTCCCCAAGTAAAATATATATTCTCCGGAAATCCGGTATTTGCTTCTCAAGACTTTTATCGTCCTGTTTTTTGCCTCATTGCCATTCTTTTTTTCGTCTTTGGTCTTCTGCCACCCCGGGTATGCAACAACAATTTTTTTTGGTGCTATTCCGTACGTTTCTATTATGTCCTTCTTGGTAAAGTTAGATATAGCGATAATCTTTTTTGCTTTTTTAGCTGACCAGTGAGTCCAGTATTTGAGCTGGTAATAGTCTTTTTTAATGAATTGGTCGGAATAGCGTAAAAAGCCCAAATCCATTATCGAAATAACAGAAGGAACTGGTGAAACTCCTGGGCCGTAGTGAGATGGAGAAAATATCAACTGAGGCTTTGGTTTACCAAAATATAGGCGTTTGACAAGACCCGTCCATGTCCAAAATTGTTTAGGGCCAAAGATCTCGTATCGCCAATAATCACTTTCCGGCGGCATGTCGCCTAAGGGTATATTTTGTAAAAAAACTATAAATCGACAATCATTGTCAACCATCTCCGCCCTCTCCCCGACCAACTTATTTAGTCCCCACAAGACTTCAAATGCAAATTGGTTAACGCCAACTCGGGAGGTAATATTGGCCTCATTTCCGTCGATGGCAATAATCATTTTTTACTCTCGGCAACGGTAAAAAGCTCTAAATAATAGTTTTTTTCTGGAAAAATCCAAAAGAATACTCTTGTCACTATCCTCTTAATCAAGGCATTCCCTTCAAAAAGCTCACAGAAAACGCTCATCGCAGGCAACCGTTCTACTTCCCTAATTTCTATAGTTCTTAATCCTGCGTCAGTTAATCGCCTGCTTAATGCTTTGCGGTCATACGCACGCCTATGGGTCCGATCAAGATAGTGTTTATAAATCAATCCCCTCTTAACTAAATTGTCCGGCGTAGTCTGTGGAACATTAATAATTATTCTCCGCCCAAGTCTTCTGGCCTCTTTTAAAACTGTCAAATCTCGATCAACGTGCTCTAAAATATTGGCGAGAATAACTGTGTCAAAACTGTTGTCTTTAAAGGGCAACTTTTCTGCTTTAGCCAAAACGAAGCTACCATCATGAATCTTCTTTGCTTTTTCAATAAATTCTCGGACAAAATCAATCCCGGTCGCCTGAAAACCGTGTTTCGATAGATAGTCGACTAACCATCCGCTGCCACAACCCACATCAAGGATTTTATAGCCCCGAATTTTTGCCATAACTGCATTAGCTAGCTGTAGTCTATCCTGACATGAAAATCCCCAGCCCAGTTTGTCAGCATTCTTTAAAGAATATTTCCTTCTCATTTGGTCCGCCACTCTTCTATTCCGACTTGGTTAAAGCTCTCTCCCTTCCTGATAGAGTATCCGAGCTGAGAGAGACTATTTCTAATTTTATCGTTAGGATCGAAAATAGGCAAACCATAACTCACAAGAAAAAACGTGTTCCAATTCTTAACTTTATCGGAAAGCTGAGTGTCTACAGAAATAAGTTTTAAATTACTTTTCCCGTTATCGTAATACTCGAAAGGTTTTGCGACTTCGCCAATTATCAGTACCGGCGCCCCATAATTTTGGTTTCTTGTCTGTACCCAGTCTACCAAACCTCGCCAATTTTCGCGGTGGAAGCTAGGAAAAGCCAAATACGCACCTGAACAAATAACGTTTAAGGATATGAGGAATACGAACAACGCTTGAGGTGTTTTACTAATTATTGCGATCCGTTTAATTGAAAAAACACCCTCAACAACTAATAAGTAAAAAAACGGGAGTAGAAACAGAAAGCGAAAGTACGAAAAGACCGGCACAAAAAAACTAATCAAAAAACCGAATACCGGCGGCAAGAAAAGTAATAAGGAAATAAGCAAAATAGAGTAGTTAACAATTCTAAAAGATACTTTCTTCTTGTTTTTTTTGATCGCGAAGTTTTTTATAGTCCCCAATAAAGCAGATCCCCAAGAAATAGTCACCAGAAACACGCTGACCAATCCATATACAACTTTATTATCTAAATCGATCCGGCCGATAATAAATTTTACCGGCAATAGGGCCATTGCTTTAAGCGTAAAAGATCCGACCGTTTTTCCCCAAACAGGAAATTGCAATTTTACAAGTAAACCCTGATGAAGCTGCGAATGCAATATTGGCCAGTAAAATATAAAGGCAGCTAAGACCGCCATAAAAGGTAGCGCTAGCAACAAATACGACTTTAAAACTGAATGTTTCTTCCGCAATTCCCAAAGACCGAACAGCCCAAAGACAGGCAGAGTCAGCAAAGTCAAATAATGGGAAAAGCTCATTGATAAGATTGAAACGGCAAATATAATACTGTTTGTCGTGTCCTGCTTTTTTAAAAAGGCTTGAAATCTCCACGCCGTAAGCAGCGCCAGAAATGATGCCAACATATACATTCTCGCCTCTTGAGAGTAGTAAAGATAAAGAGGAGATGTCGCTAATAACAGTGTTGCCGCCGTAACTCTAATATCTACCCCATCCTTTTTTGGAAAAATCTCTTTACCGAGTTTCCAAATTATTCCTAAAGAACCTAAGCTAAAAGCCACAGAGATCATCCTGACGAATACTACGGAAGTTCCAAAAAGCCTAATCCACTCGTGAAGAAGCAGGTGAAACAACGGCGGGTTGAAGTCTCCCGGCATATATTGCGAAAGAAGATTCTTGGGGGTGAAGGAAGAACTTGCCCAGACTTGAATCGCTTCGTCTAACCAAAGAGACTGGTTCAGGCTAATCAGCCTTAAGATTAAAGCCACGGCCAAAATGGCAAAGAATACTATCCTCTCGCGTAGCCAAGACTCGCAATCATTTTTTTCGCTACCGTTATTTTTCGACATGTCTTTACGACCCTATTATATCCATTTTCTCCCATTTTTTTGGCAGCAGTTGGGTAATCAACAAGAAAGAGAATTTTTTTCGCTAGATCTTCGGAGTCGTTCATCTTAAAAAGAAGACCATCCTTCTCGTTTCGAATCACTTCTTTTAGTGCGGGGATATCAGACCCGATAACAGGCTTCTTTCTAGCCCATGCCTCCGCGAAAACAATCCCGAACGATTCTTCTGTGGATGGATTAACAAGCACGGTCGCTTTATCAAGAAGTTTCACTTTCTCTCTCTTGCTGATTCGCCCAAGATAAGTAATTCGCCTCTTATATTCATCTGGCAGCTTCTTGATCAGTGTGGAAATGAGGTGACTTGATAGTGTCTCGGGCCCGGCAATAGTCAGATTGATAAATTTCCCTTTTTTCCATAAGATCTCCATCGCCTCTATAAGCTTCTCAATTCTTTTGTGAGCTGACTTAACGCCTAAAAAAACTACATTAGGTTCCTTGGGAAAAATACCCAAATCGCGGCGGTTGTACTTAAAGAGAAATTCGTCAACTATCGGGTTAATGACCGCTACTTTATCTTTTTCAACGCCCAAACTAATAAATTTCCGCTTTTCCCAATTACTTAAGCAAAAAACTAAATCGGCTTTTTCAGCAATCCTAAAAAGAAATTTATTGTTATACTCAAGGCCTTCGTGAAAACAGGGAATCAAGGCTAATCTCGCTCCGCTCTTTTTTGCTATTAACCAACTCCAAAAAACCGTGAAAGGAGGAAACGGTCCTCCGACTACCCAGTCAATCTTTCTATTTTTAATTATCTCGGGCAAATTAAAGAAAACTGGTCCTTTTTTTAGAATGGTCCACACCTGATCTGGCATCAGGAATTCGAGAAAACGAAAAAATTTCCTCCCCCTCGAGAAAACATTCAGCCTCGTGACAGGGACTCCGTCAATTAATCCACGGTTCTCACTAATAATTCTTGCCTTATGATTGATAAAACCGTCGGTCGAATATCTATTGCTTGTTAGCACTTCGACCTCATGGCCAAGTCCTCTAATCGCGGCTGCTAACTGGCCAAAAAGAACTGAACCTCCATCAATGGCCGGATAATAACAGTGTGTACAAAATAAAATATTCACTAAGGAAGATTTTTGTGAAAGAAATCCTTAAGAATCTGGGAATTATTATCCCTAGGCATTAGAATCCACGACCGATAAATAGGGTCTCTTCCCTCAACTAGGATAGAATTTTCTCCCTGCCAAGGGATTTCCACTTCTCTTTCTTTTCCGAATCGAATAGCTGATGCCCCAATTTTCCAGAATGAAAAAATCTCTCTGATGCCTAAAGTGGGCTTAATTTCTATTTGATTTACTAAAAAAGAATAGATTAGTCCAATATTACCCGGATTCCTCCAGGTGTTTGTGTCGCTAAGAAACTTTTCCTTGATCGCCATAATAACCTTCTTCTGCCGTATTTGCCGCGCTTCATCTGTCCCCTCGACCAGGTCTTTGCTTTTACGGGAACGAATAAACTGCAAAGCCATTTCGCCGTCAAGCGTCTGTGATCCTTTCTCAAAACTAATGGTCTTAACCTCAAAGCTCCCATCATCTTTCGGAAATTCATCGTCCGTAAACGCTCTCTCAACTTCAATCTTTACTCCGCCTAATAAATCAACTAATTCTTTTACTGAATCCATGGTAACTACTGCCGTGTAATCAATTTTCCAATCAAAAATTTCTTCCACCTTCTTCCGGACTAAATCGGACCCATCATTTGGATCAGCTTTCTTGCCGTAGTAATAAAGAGCGTTAATTTTCGTTTTTAGACTCTCTATCCAGAGGTCTCTCGGAAGGGACAGCAAAAGATAGTCACCTGTTTTTGAATTAACAACGACCATTATCATCGTATCTGTCAGCATAGTTTCTTCGCTTGGTCGCCGATCAATACCTAAAATTAGAAAGGTTACATAATCATTGTTATAGGGATTCTTTATTCCTTCCCTAGCAGTGTTAATAATATCTTGCTTACTCAGCCCCGATGATCTTGAAAAATCATTCAAATATCTATAGGCAAGCGTTAAGCCGGTTACGGAAATAATGATTGTTATCCCTATGATCGAGAGTATTATCCCCGTTACGATTCTAATTACTGGTTTAACTTTTGTTTTCTCATTCATATTGCTTGGATAGTTTATGTAGCTGCGATGCTGCGATGGGCTTTCTTTTTTTAAGCATTGCTGGTAGCCTGATTAATATTTCTCCATAAGTTTTGATAAACTCTTGCGGCCACCGATAAAGAGGTATTGCTTTAAATAGTCCGCTTAAATTTCTTAGCCTTTCCACAATAATTTCCGGACCATTCTTAATTAAAACGCTTAACGGATAATTCTTAATAATGATATACCACCAGTTTTTTGAGTCCATCCGCCGACGAAGGTTGCCCATCTTTTTGCTCGTCGCTCCGCCAAGATGATATGAGATCGCGCCAGGGAGATAGCGTGTTTTCCATCCATTGTTGAATAAGCGAATAGCTAAATCAACGTCTTCCTCGTAGGCGAAAAAGTCTTCGTCAAATAGGCCTACCTTCATTAAAGCGCTTTTCTTATAGACGGCAATCGATGCCGATGGGCCAAAAATGTACTCTTCCCTTGCATATTTATCGGGATCATTATCCTTACCGTTTCCCCGATTGAAAGCCTTCCCTTTGAGCCAATAAATTAGTCCTGTGCTCTCGATTTTTTTCCCATCGTAATTTAGGACTTTTCCGAACCAGGAAGCAACCTTATCCTTGCTTCCTGTCCTTTTAATCGACTCATTCGTGATTTCAAACCATTTGTTATCTAACTTCAGATCATTATTCATTACAACAACGTGTTCCTTTTTTGCTGCCTGAATTCCCTGATTAACCGCCCTCGCAAAACCCAGATTTCTGCTATTCCGAATCAACCTAATTTTGAATTTTGAATTATAATTTTGAACTAGATCTCGAGTCCCATCCATCGATCCATTATCAACCACTATTATCTCCTCCACTAGATCACCCTTTGACTCTAAGATGGAATTTATGCTCTTTTCGAGAAGCTCTTTTTCGTTATATGTTGGAATAACCACAGAAAACATAACCCAATTCTAGCATTTCCGTGGATATGTGTTGAAGAAGAAACCACCAAACTTTAAACACCGACCTTAAACTCGACAATGTCTCCATCTTTGATTAAGTAATCTTTCCCTTCCGTGCGAACCTTGCCCATCGCCCTAGCGTTAACCCATCCTTCGTACTGAACAAAATCATCAAAGGAAACAACGTCTGCTTTGATGAAATTTTTCTCAAAGTCAGAATGAATCACCCCGGCCGCACTCGGAGCCAACGTTCCTCTCAGAATCGTCCAGGCCCGTGCTTCTTTCTCACCAGCTGTTAAAAAAGAAATAAGACCTAAAGTCTCGTAGGCAAGTTTAATCAACCGATCCAAACCCGGCTCCAATAAACCGAATTGAGATAAATATTCTTTTTGATCTTTCTCATCCAGCGCCGTCAAATCCGCTTCCATTTTGGCCGACAAAGGGATAACCGGGTGATAAGCAAATTGTCCTTTTAAGACGGGATCAAGAATTCCACGGCTTGAGCCGTGGATGAATTGATCAGTTTTCACCCCGCCTGCGGCGGGATCGGCTAGAGTACCACGGGCTTGCCCGTGGGAATCTATAGAATCCCATCCTTTAATCTGCGCTTCGCTAATATTGGCAACATAAATAACCGGTTTATCGGTTAATAAAAACAGTGCCTTTACTGCTTCTCTCTCTTCTTTATTAAGATCGATCTCACGAGCAGTTTTTCCCTGATTCATCTCTTTTTTCAGTTTTTGAACTGTCTCCCAAAACAGTATTCTTCTTTTATCGGTAGTCCCCTTTGGCTGCTCTTGTTTATCCAGCGTTTGAAGATCGGCTAAAATTAGCTCCGAGTTAACCACCTCAACGTCACTTTCCGAGTCGACCTTTCCGCCTACATGGACAACATTAGAATCCTCGAAAAATCTGACCACGTGACATATTACTGAAACTTCTCTGATATTAGCTAAAAACTGGTTGCCAAGGCCCTCGCCCTTAGAAGCCCCCTTGACCAATCCCGCAATATCTACGAATTCCACCGCGGCCGGAACTATCTTTTCGGTTTTAACAATCTTCGCCAGCACAGGAAGTCTTCCGTCCGGTACTTCAACGATTCCCTTATTCGGCTCGATTGTGCAAAATGGGTAGTTAGCCACATTAGCTACCTGCTTTTTTAGAAGCGCGTTAAAAAGCGTTGACTTACCGACATTTGGCAAACCCACTATTCCAACAGAAAGAGGCATGAGGATATTATATTACAAACCGCTTCGAAATGTTCGCTCCTGTGTTGAAAAAATTTGTAAAAATAATAAAATAAAGTAAGGGAGGAAGCTAGGTGAAAATAAGAAAGGCTGAATCGAAAGATAAAAAAGCTATCTCTGAATTATACTATCAACTCTATCCCAACCATAAGGGGCTAAGACAAATTATTCCGATAGAGGTTTTAGATGCCAGAAGTCTGCTTTTCCTGGCTGAAAATGACAAATACCCTATTGGCTTTATTTGGGGAACTTTCATTAATTATGGCATTTCTAAATATGGTTATATCGACGAGTTATTTGTTAAAAAAGAATTTAGAAGAAAAGGAATAGGGGCTTCTTTGCTCAAAACAGTTTTGGAAGAGTTCAGAAAGTTGAAAGCTTGGACAGTATTTGTCTCCACCTCAGAGGAGAATGAGTGGGTAAAGACTTTTTATAATAAGTACGGTTTTAAACTCTGCAAGGGCCCATGGCTTTACAAAGAACTAAAATAAGCACACATAAATCAAAATATGGAACCGAAGAGGATTTACTTAGCCTTGCAAAAGCTCATAAAAAGGTTTAGTTGTAGCTTCAAACTGCATTTCTGGTGGGACTGATTTGATAATTCTCCCGTATTCGTCCCTTTTGGCTATAATCCGCATCTTTCTGGGTTCAGGGAGCTTGAAGTTAAACTTAAATTCTAAGGTAGGGACTGTATAGCTTCTATTCCGACCGATAAGTTCATAGCTAATTATAACAACTATTTCAGCAAATACGGAGAATATTATTCGAAAAGTGAGGCACACTTATCATTTCCTTGTCAGGAAAACATCGTTCACACGCTAAAGCACGGGATATCTCGAAGAAGCCTAAAAAGAAGCTCTCAACCCGTGTTCAAAAGAGTGCGGAGAAAATCCGAAATCATCTTTAGCCAATTTCATGTCTGGCACTAGGCCTTCTTCTTGTTTTAAATTACCCTCAAGGGAGCAGGCCAGTCTGAACGACAACAGCTTCACAACCGGTAAACACATTCTTACAACAAATTCTGGGATAAATAAGATAGGAATCTCTCTCGTAATAATTTTCATCATCGTCTTAATCATATCGATATATAATATCTTCGTGTCTCCGCCTAGTTCGTAGGTCTTCTTAAAACAGGCATTTTTTTCTCTAACGATATCAATAACCCTAGCTAGATCTTCAACCCATAATGGCTGTAAATAAAAGTCTCCCTTTCCCATGACCGGAAAAACAGGAAGCGCCCTTAAGTATTCCACAATTTTCCCGAGATTCCTCTTCTCTCCTTTACCATAAATGATCCCTGGACGCAGGATTGTCCAATCCAACCGTGAATTTCTTATTTGTTCCTCCGCGATTATTTTGGACTTTTCGTAATCTCCTAGATTGCTTAGTTTCACACTCAAGCTGCTAACGAGAATAAACCTTTTTATATTCTTTTCGAAGCAGGTAGAAATAAGGTTTTGGGTGCCGCCAACATTCACATCGTAGTAATCTTTTTTCGTCCGCGCACATATTACCGCCGCCAGATGAATTATTCCGGTAATCCCTTCCAGGGATCTCTGCAAAGAAGCTTTATCACAAATGTCGCCAACCCTTATGGATAAGTTTCTGCTTTTTTTTATCTGTTCGGCATTACGGACCAAAACAGCAACTTTTTCGTTCTTCGCAAGAATTTCAACTAATCTAGTGCCGATAAAACCGGCTGAGCCAGTTATTAAAAACATCTTTTGTGAGCCTCCCTAAAAAAACGAACGCATAAGAAGGCCGAAAATAGTAACTTACCCAAGCGTACTCCTTAAATTTAAGCAGATCCTCCCTCGACAATCCATCATGCTTGAAAACGGGGTTATAGGCGTTAAAATCTTCCCAATTCTTCGAAATGATTTTGTCTTTTACCTCCTCATAAAATTTTGTTCCAGGGTATGGGGTACAGATTGTAAATTGGGCAACTGTCGTATTTAATTTCTTTGCGTATTCAATTGTATGCCGCATACTTTCACGAGTATCAGAGGGAAGGCCGAGTATATAGAAAGCAGCAACACTAATCCCCAATTTATGACAGAAACAAATCATCTTCTTTTGATGTTCGACAACGGCGCTCTGTCTTTTCGATAGCTTCAAAACGGAATCATCGGCAGATTCAACGCCAACGTTGATGTTCCTTAAGCCAGCCTTATAGAAAGTCTTTAGCAATTCCTCGTCTAAAACATTCAGGTGTGTTTCGCACGACCAATGAAAATCAAGTTTCTTCCTTATCATTTGACGAGCAATTTCCCTTGCCCTTTCTTTATCTAGAGTGAAGTTCGGATCCCGAAAATCTAGTCCTCTTACTCCAAACTCGTAAAACAGATATTCCATCTCCGTAATCACGTTCTTTGTGCTCCGTCCCCGCCAACGATTCCCCTGCCCCAGAGGATACGGGCAATAATGGCCGCAGGAAAAAGGACACCCACGGCTAGTAAGAATAGTTACAAAGTTTTTTCTTTTTATCGCCGGTGCATAAGAATATTCAGAAATCGGGAAGATATCCCACTTTGGGAAAGGAAGTTTGTCTAAATCGTCGACCCAACCACTCGTTACTACTCCTGACGGGATTTTGCCCGTTTTCGCAATCTCATTCACCGCGTTTTCAGGCTCTCCTCTGATCACGAAATTTGCTTCTTTTACGAATAAACTAGGAACAGAGGTCGCGAAAGTGCCAAAAACTCCGACTTTTACTCCTTTTTGTCTGATCTTGCGAATCATTTTGATCTCTTTTTTATAGTCAACGATTGACACTGGAACTAGGACAAGGTTGCTTTCTGCGACGAAATTATTCGAGGAAAAAACCACTTCATGACCCTTCTTTGAAAAAATCGCCGCTAAATATGCGAGTGAAAGAGGCGGCAATTTAACACTTCTCGTCTTTACGAATTCAAGAATTCTTGCGGGAATTGAATCTCCAATAATTGTCCTCGTTCCCATTCCCCCTGCTAAATCTTTGTTGACACAACCCCTGCCCCTTGCCTCTATGGAAATTAAATTGATCTTCATTTATTTTTTAAGTTTGGGATGACATCCTCTGCGGGCCAAAGTCCGCGGTACCCCCTAAGGAGGATGTCGTATCAACTTCAATTCATCTCCGATGCTACTTCGGAGTATTCTTGAAGTTTCTAACAATGATAAAACAAGGAATGAAGTTTGTACAGGAGAAACGTCAAACGTGTTTTTAATCCTTGAAAAAAATATCTTCTCCCCTTAAAATCTTACGAATGATTAAATACTTACTGTTAATAATCAATATGGTCCTGGGCGTTACAGGTCAGCTCCTATTAAAATCGGGAATAAATCAAAAAGGCCTTTACCCGAATGTCCAAAGCATAGTCTTTGCCTTCCTGTCTCCTAAGATTCTTGCTGGTGTTTCTCTCTATGGAGTGTCCTTAATTATTTGGTTATTTATTCTGAAACGTTTCCCTCTCTCTGTCGCCTATCCGGCTATGAGCCTGACTTATATCGCGATAGTCTTTCTTTCCTCAAGGTTTTTAGGTGAGACAATAACTATTAATAAAGTCATCGGAAGCTTATTAATAATTTTTGGCGTATATTTTTTGTTTAAATAACATTCTCCCCTGCCGCAAGCAGGGGTCTTACGTCTGAACGAGAATGATATATTAGATTCAATTCCTCTCCGACGTCGCGTCGGAGTTTCCTTGAAACTACTATGAAAGTCAAAAAATTATCAATCGTAATTCCTGTTTTTAACGAGGAAAAAACCATAAAAGCGATTATTGATAAAGTCGAACGAGCTGATATCGGTAGGGCAAAAAAAGAAATTATTATAGTAGATGATGCTTCGACCGACGGAACAAAACAAATTCTAAAAGGATTAGAAAATAAGAATAAATTCAAAATATTTTATCATCGGGTGAATAAGGGCAAAGGCAGCGCGTTAAGAACAGGTTTTGCAAAATCGACAGGAGACACAATAATTGTTCAGGATGCCGATTTGGAATATGATCCAAGAGATTTCGCCGTTTTGATCCAAGCGATGGAAAGCAAAAGAAGTCCGGTGGTTTATGGTTCAAGAAGACTGGGGAAAAAAAGAATTAAACATGGCGGAAAATTATTTTACTTCGGAGGTATGCTCTTGAACAGTCTTGTTGATGTCCTCTACGGTTTGAATCTTACCGATGAAGCTACGTGTTATAAGATGAT
>Ga0172371_10010983_pt1 | contig 12128 bp, 8 predicted proteins | sample Lak12m_FD_114543 | JGI IMG/M metagenome (GOLD analysis project Ga0172371, IMG submission 114543) | Freshwater microbial communities from Kabuno Bay, South-Kivu, Congo - kab_022012_12m | ecosystem: Environmental > Aquatic > Freshwater > Lake | place: Democratic Republic of the Congo: South-Kivu... | reverse complement strand
TCACCACGTAGGGCCTGCAGTGCTGGCCGGCGAAGACCACGTGGGTGCCCCTCGGGTACGCGACGCCGTCAGCCACGAACTCGCGCTGGCTCCTGTGGACCTCCACGCCCATGTCCATGAGCGTCTTCAGCAGCTTGTAGGCGACCAGCTCGTCGTGCTGCCCCGGCTTGACGATGAAGGCGTAGGGCGGCTCCTCCAGGCCCCTCCTGATGCTGTTCGCGGCCTTCCTGTGCATGTTGCGGAGGATGAGCTCCCTGAACCTGGCCGCGGCCCTCAGCGTACCGTATGCGCTTATCTTCTGCTGCTCCACCACGTCGCGTAGCCTCCACCAGCCTCCGGGCCAGGGGTGGGGGAACCCCATCTGGGTCCTGTACTCGGGGCGGCCCCTCCTGCTGGGCTTCAGCTGGTGGTAGTGGACGTATAGGGGCGTGGCCAGCTTGGCCGACGCCGACTCGGTGAGCATGCCGCAGGTGTTGTGCCAGCAGGGCACGTAGTTGAATGTGGGCATGAACTCGCCCGGGTACGTGGCCTGGCTCTCTATGCCCGTCTTGCCCTCGGCCTCCAGCAGCACGTGGGTGAGGCCCCCGTATAGCTCCTGCTCGGTCCAGACCAGGGGGTCCACCTTCTCGTCCACGGGGTTGGCGAAGGGGGCTATGTAGAAGCGGGCGCCGTAGCTGCCCATGTGGTGGAAGTCTATGTAGGCTTGGGGGCTCCACTCCCTGTACATGACCTGGGTGACCATCTGGCTCTCCGCCATGTTGTTGTGCATGGCGTCCCGGTTGTTGTCGTGCCCGGTGTACTTCTGGTAGAGCCAGGGCGGGCTGCAGCCCTCGTACTCTGTGCCCAGGTACTTCTCGTAGAACTCTGTGACCATGACCTGGCCGTCGGGGTTGAAGCACGGGAACATGAGGAGCACCGTGTTGTCGAGGACCTCCCTGTTCTCGGGGAGCGTTATCAGCTCGTAGGCCAGCTCCGGCGCCATCTGGGTGCCCCCCACCTCGGTGGCGTGGATGCTCATGCTCATGGCCACCACGGCCCTGCCCCCGGCCACGATCCCGTCGATCTCCTCGGGCCCGGCGCCCCTGGGGTGGGCCAGCCTCCAGCTCGCGGCCCTGAGCTCCTCCAGCCTAGCCATGTTCGCCTCCGATGTAATCACGGCGAGTAGGAAGGGGTGGCCCTCGGTGCTCTTCCCCAGCTCCGTGACCTTGACCATGGGCGACCTGTCGAGCTCCCAGAAGTACTCCACGATGCGGCTCCAGTGGGCCAGCTTCCTGTCGGCGCCCATCCGGTGGCCGAAGAACTCCTCGGGCGAAGGTATTTTGATGGACATTGAGGGGAATCTCTGTATCAACCAATAAAAATAGTCATCGATGCCCGCCCGGAGGGCGTCGAACAGCGACTTTCGCCCTTTTTCCCCTTTATCTGCGCCGCTGCCTAGGCGTGCCCCCCAGATCGGGAGTGGACGGTCCACTGGATCATGAGCTTCCGCATGAACACCGCCGTCGCCTCCACGGCGTCACGGGTGCCCCTCGAGACCAGGGTGGCCACGTGGACCCCCGGCTCCGCCCCGGGCCCCACCACCAGCCTGTTGTAGCTGGTCTTGGCGCCTATGTTGGTGGGCACCTCCCTGTATGTGAAGGAGATGATCCTCTCGTCCCCCCCGCTGCTCCTCTTAACGCCGTATATCTGGGGGGCGCTCTCCCTGTCATCGTAGGCCCTCAGGGCGTCGCCCAGGTAGTCCAGGAGGCCGCCCAGCTCCTCCGCCTTGACCTTGTTGGGGAGGGCCACGCTCCACGTGTCGTCGGGGGAGCTGGAGCCCTCCAGCCGCCAGCTCCTGATGAATGAGGGGGTGATCACGGTGCTGCCCCTGAGGGCCACCGCGGAGCCGGCCGCGACGGCTGTGACGGCTATGGCGAGGGAGCCGAGGACCCAGAGGGCCGAGACCTTCTGGTTAACCACGGGGGCCTCGGCGACGGCCCTCATGGCAGGGTACCAGCCGAAGCCGGCGAGGTAGCCGAGGCCCCCAGCCGTGACGCCTGTGATGAGGGCCTCGGCGAGGAAGACCCCCGATATGTGGGTGGGGTTGAGGCCGACGCTGGAGAGTATGTTGATCTCGGCGCGCCTCTCGTACATGTTGCCCATCATGGTGGCGAGGACGTTGAGGACGACTATGAGCCAGGGGATGGTGACGCCGAAGCCTTTGCCGGCGACGGTGTCCGTCATGGTGGCGCTGAGCACCTCGGCGCCGGTGCTCACCCAGACCCTGTACTCGCGGGCCAGGGCCATGGACTTGCCCAGGGTGACGGCGTCGGCGCCCGGCTCCAGCGTGGCTGTGGCCCTGCTGGCCCTGACTCCGCTCATCCTCTGGGCCGTCGCCAGGGTGGTCACCACGGCGTAGTAGGGCTCAACGGTCCTCACCTCGACGCGGGGCACGTCGTCGCCGGGGTTCACTATGACCTGGTATCCGGGTAGGAGGGGTCCGCCGTCCGCGTCCATGACGCCGCCGAGGCGGCTGTCGAAGGCGCCGGCGATGGTCATGGGGACCCCCCGGACTGTGAGGGTGTCGCCCAGCCCCAGGCCCGTGTACTGGAAGACGTTGACGTGTACGAGGCAGGTGCCCTCGTCCCTGAGGGGCCCGCCCTCAGCGACGCACGCGTCCACGGCCGGCATCAGGGGGTCCAGCCCTACGTCTAGGCCGACGACGCCCCTGAGCTCGTAGCCGTCGACAGTGGCTATGGGCCTGACCTGGGGCGTGCTCTCGGCCTTCACGGCCACCGAGGAGACGCCCTCGTAGCCGGCGACCCAGTCCACGGCCGGCTGTATCACCGTGTAGAAGTTGCCCTTCTCGAACTCGGTCCTGGGCTCGAGCTCGCCCATCCTTACAAGTATCCCGGAGGCGCCGGGCTCCGCGTGGGGCAGCCACCCGGAGACGAGGCCGTACCCCGTGGACATGGATGTGAGGGCCACGAAGCTCATGGTGAGCAGCATGATGGGGGCGAAGGTGAGGGCGAACCTGAGCCTCCTGCGCCTCAGGCTCCTCTTGCCGTAGCTGAACATGGAGACCCATTCCCCGGCCTTCAGCGACGCCCAGGAGGAGCCGCGGCCCGCATACCTCGACAGGGCGAGGGGCAGCGCGAACAGGGAGAGGCTGAGGGCCGAGACGGCGGCGAACTCGCCCGCCGGTATGAGGCGGCTCCCCGGGTACACGCTGTAGAGGTAGCCGATCATGGCGGCGAAGGATGCGCCTGCCGCGAGCAGCATGAGGCCCCTCCTCTCCGCTGCGAAGCCCCCCATGACCGCGGCGGTGAGCGCCACGAAGACTATGAGGGCCTTGACGGAGACCGCCGCCTCGGCAGCCATGGAGCCCAGGCGGCCGCCGAGCACCATCCACCCGAGGTAGGCGCTGCTCAGCTCCACGTAGCACGCCTCGTAGTCCGCCTCTGCGTGCATCGCCTCTGCCCTGCCCAGCTGCTCCGCGGCCTCCTTCAGGTCGAAGCGCTCCGCGGTCACGTAGAATCCCCCCGCCTCAAGCTCGGCTAGGCGGGCCCCAGCCTCGTCCAGTCCGCCGCTCACTCTGCCAAGGTCCTGGGCGAGGCTGTACCGCCTGTAGTCGAGCTCCACGAGTTGGCCCGGCGTGAAGGTGAAGGGCTCGGCCTCGGTTATGGTGAAGCTGACGGGCTTGCTGTCCGCGGTGTACGATGAGCCCCATCCGATGACGCGTGTGGACCTTGAGGCGACCTCGGTCTGGGACCTGAACTGGAGAACCAGCGGCGTGCCCGTGGGCAGGACGAGGGTGTCCGGGTCCAGGCCGAGGACGCCGCTGATGGTGCGGGTGGCCGAGCCGTACTCCAGGTCCAGGTCGCCTGACGTGAGCCTGTTCCCTGTTGAGGGGTCCAGGGCGGTCACCGTGTAGAACCTGATGGTGATCGTCGTCTCCACGGGCTTGATCTGGCCCACCATCTGGACGGTGGCCGCGGGGAGCAGAGTGAAGTTGGCGTCGTAGCCTTCGGCTCCGGTGAGGAGCCTCGCCTGGGGGACGCAGTCGTAGCCCTCGTTGTCAGGGTCGTCGCACGCGGCGTACAGGGTCAGCCTTGTCGCCGACGTGTCGGCATCCAGCCTGTAGTGGCCGTCGGTGCCCGCTGTCGCCTCTGCGATCGCGCTGGTCCCGTACAGGATCAGCCGGGCTCCGCTGAGGGGCGCCCCCGCCTGGTCCACCACGTACCCCTCCACGGATACTGGTGACCCACACGCCATAGGCGCCCCCGCAAACGTTGCCAACGCTAGAATGAGGATGGCCCCATACGTGGAGAGGGTGCGCGCGTGCATGTACCGTTATTCGCGTCCTCGCTAGTATTTTACAGTTCACTTGGATAGGTTCCTCGGCGGTGAGCTTTCGTCGGTCGGTGACCTCGGGTGTGCCAGCTCGACTAACATTTAAACAAGGCTCAACGCTTTCATTATAATGAGTTGAAGAAAAAGGCAGCCATCCTCTATTTACTCGGCGTATTGGTATTCCTCTGGGGGTCGTTCGCCGGCGTGGACCCCTCTAACCCAGAAGATTTGACTAATGGTTTCGTTGTATTCATAGGTTGGATGTTCATCATGGCAGTCCTCTACTGGATGGATAAGCAGAGCCTTTTTCCTTGGCGAGACATGAATCTTTGAAGCTGGGCACAGGACACAGGTAGATTAGGAGAAACCATCTAGACACGCCCTAAAAGGTCCACATTCAACCCACTGGCTGTCTTCCTGGGTTTGACTCCTGAAAACCTTAACACCGCGCCGCCCAACATTACACCGATAGCGATGGCTAAGCGCAGCATAAGGGTCGAGGACCTCCGCAGGTTCAAGTTCGTCTCCGACCCCCAGGTGAGCCCCGACGGCTCCAAGGTAGCCTTCGTCCTCAGCACCGTGAACCACGAGGAGGACGCGTACGAGCGCCACATCTGGATGGCCGACGCCGTGACCGGCGGGCTCACCCAGTTCACCGGTGGCCCGGGCAGCGACACCAACCCCAGGTGGAGCCCCGACGGCTCCAGGCTCCTCTTCACCAGCAGGGGCCGCGAGCCAGACAAGAAGACGCAGCTCTACGTCATAGCGGCGGCGGGCGGCGAGGCGGCCAAGGTGGCCGAGACTGAGGAGGGCGTCAACGGGCCCCGTTGGGCCCCCAACGGCCGCGACATCCTGTTCACCAGCAAGGTGTGGACCGAGAAGAAGCCCGAGGGCACCGACGTCAAGGTCGTGAAGCGTATCAAGTACAAGCTGAACGCCGCCGGCTTCTTCGAGGGCAGGAGGAGCCACCTCTTCACCGTACGGGCCGGGGGCAAGCACAGGCAGGTCACCAGGGGCGAGTACGACGTGGAGGTAGCGGCTTGGAGCGGCGACTCCAAGAGCATCCTATTCGTCGCGAACACGGCGGAGGACGCAGACACCAGCCGCGTCCGCGACGTATACAGGGTCCCAGCCAAGGGCGGCGAACCCGTCAAGCTGACGGGCGGCGGCTACAGCATAGCCGACCTCAGCGTGAGCCCGGACGGGGGCACATTGGCCTTCGTGGGCTACGACCGGCCCGAGGAGCTGGCAGCTGACAACGAGCTGTACGTCATACCCGTTGACGGGGGAAAGCCGCGCTGCGTCACCCAAGCCTTAGACAGGAGCCTCCTAGAGGGCATAGGTTCAGACCTGAGGGTCTCAACACCCAGCTCGACGCCGGTCTGGTGTGGCGACCACATCTACTTCGTGACGGCGGACACACCCCACTGCAACGTCTACAGGACCCACGTGAAGACGGGCAAGGTGGAGACAGTCATAGGCGAGAAGACGGTGGACGGGTTCAGCCTCAGCCGCGACGGCTCAAGGATGGCGTACATCGCCATGGACAACACCCACCCGTGCGAGCTGTACATCAGGGAGAAAGGCGAAGACAGGAAGGTCAGCGGCTTCAACGACAGGCTGCTGGGCGAGCTGAGCCTCGTTGAGCCTGAGCGCTTCACCTTCAGGAACAGGCTGGGCCGCGACGTGGACGGCTGGGTCATCAGGCCTGTGGGCTTCGACTCATCCAAGAAGTACCCCTGCGTCCTGGAGATGCACGGGGGCCCCAGGGGCGTCTACGGCAACGGCGTCTTCCAGGAGTTCCAGCTCCTCGCGGCGGAGGGCTGGGCCGTCATCTACACCAACCCCCGGGGCAGCGCCGGCTACGACGAGGAGTACACCATGGGCGTGATGCGCCACTACGGCGAGGTGGATCTGGAGGACTTCATGGACTTCACCGACGAGGCCCTCAAGCGCTACAAGTGGATGGATAAGAGCCGGCTGGGGCTCACCGGAGGCAGCTACGGCGGGTACACGACCAACTGGATCATAACCCAGACAGACAGGTTCAGGGCAGCCGTCACGTTCCGCAGCGTCTGCAACTGGGTGAGCAAGTTCGGGTGCAGCGACATAGGCTTCATGCAGCCCGAGAGCATAAGCGGCGCCAAGACCTACTGGGGCGAGGACCTGGTGAAGCAGATGCTTCACAGCCCCCTCTACTACGTGGACCGCGTCAAGACGCCCTGCCTAATCGTGCACAGCGAGGAGGACTACCGGTGCCCCATAGAGCAGGGCGAGCAGTGGTTCACCGCCCTGAAGCTCAATGGCGTCCCCACGGAGATGGTCCGGTTCCCGGGGGAGAACCACGAGTTGAGCCGCAGCGGAAAGCCCAAGCACAGGGAGGAGAGGTTCAGGCACCTGCTCAGGTGGTTCAGGGAGTACCTTTGACCTACTTGTACATCCCCAGCCTCTTCAGGAACTCCACGAACCTCTCCGGGGCCTCCCTCTTCACCTTCTCAAGCCACAGGTACATGGCGACCAGTAGGACTAAGGGAACCGTCAGCCACAGATAGGCCATCTCAGTGGCTTCTCCTGCGCCAACCATGGTGTTGACGAGGACAACGAACCCCAGGACCGCCGTGAATGAGAAGAATAGCACCAGCCTCGACCACCAGGTCACAATGCCGCTGATGAACTCGTCCTTGCTGCTCTTAGCCGTGGAGACCAGGCTCAACGCCTCCTCGTCCAGGTCCTCCGTCATGGAGCCGAGGATCATCAGCGCCTTCTTGCCCAGCTTGGTGAGGCGGTACCTCCTCTGATCGTCCCTCTCGATGAGGCCCTCCAGGAGCTTGAGGTGGTAGTTGAGCTTACCCGTGTTCATGGCCAGCTCGCGGAGCACCTCGCTGTACGTCACCCCTTCGGGGGAGGCGCCCATGATCTTCAGGATGTTCCTACGCTCGACGTGGTCGATGCCCTGGAGGATGATCTCTTCCACCTTTTCCCTCATGCGACCAGTCAATTGGCTCATGAACCTGTTCTCCCGCCCATTGAAAACACTTTTTCATGAACGTCCATTGAAGAAGCCTTCACGCGTCGGGTCTGTAGAGGCCCAGCCTCCTCAGGAATCCCTCGATTGCCTCGGGGGCGTCATCGGTCTTTCTCTTCAGCCACGCCAGTAGCAGCAGCATCAGTATGCCTGACAGAGCGCCGTAAGCGTACGCTGAACTTGTGAAGGTGCCTGCCGACACTCCTGTCCAGATGAATACCACGACACCGGCGAAGGCTGTCAGACTGAAGAACGCCACGAGCCTGAACCACGCCCTCACCAGGCCCTTTATCACTGGATCACTCATACCTGTTCGTCACTCCTCTGGAAAGCCATGTTCTCAGCCTCCTCAACAGACTGAGACCCGTTTTCTCTCAGATTTTCCACCGTTTTCACCGATTTTAGGGGCTACAAACAGGTAAAAAACCTTTTTTGAAAAGGTTTTTCTGATAATATTTACGTTCAAAGGGAGAACCTAATCAAAATACCAATTAAAAATGACTGGAAAATCAGTCAAACGGTTCACGCGATACGTTTAAGGTCCGGCTATGGTTACTAGCTCTGGATAGTGTATGCCTTACTGTCCCAACTGCGGAAAGATGGTGGACGACGAGGACAGCTACTGCCCAAAGTGCGGTGCAGCCCTGAAACAAGGCAGAGACGAGTTGACCACAGAAGCCATAGACGCAGGCTATCCTGAGGCGGAGAACCCTGAGCTGGAGATCAGCGTAGCCGTCGCAGGCTACATCAAGGCGGAGCCCGGAGGAGAAAAGATCGTCGAGGGCACCATCCAGTACAACATCCCCGAGTGGAGGCCCGAGGTGACTCAGACCCGTGACACCGTGGCCGTGAGACAGCTGGAGCGCTACGGCTGGAGGGCGTGGGACAACCCCGTAAACGACTGGGACATCAGGCTGGGCACAGCTAAACCCTACAGGCTCAGGGTCAAGGCCGGGGTGGGACGCGGGACATGGAGTCTGGGCGGCCTCCCCCTCACCGCCCTCAGCTTCGAAACCGGGGTAAGCCAGAGCCGGATCAGCTTCGACGCCCCCAACCCCCAGACCTTGGACGTTCTACGGTTGCAGACTGGGGTGGGAGAGACCCAGCTCACAGGGCTTCTCAACGCCAGGTTCAGGGAGATGAAGCTCAGCGGAGGCGTCGGCGAGGTAAAGCTGGCCTTCACAGGCCCCAATCCGGATAAGGACACCCACGTCAAGATCGATGGAGGCGTCGGGGCCTTCGACGTGAAAATAGGCCAGACCGTCCCGGCCGTCTTCTACGTGAGCGGCCTGACAGGCGTCTCCACCAGAGGCGAGGTGGTGAAGAGGCGGGGAGGATTTGGGCGAGGCGAGTACTCCACCGAGGCGTTCGAGAGGGGCGGCAAACCCGCACTCATATTCGACATAGGCCTAGGCGTCGGCGGCGTAACCTTATTCACCATCTGACGATAGAACAACCTATATCGAGGCACCCCAAACCACTTTAAACATTGTAGATAAAAGTAGCCTTATGTCCGGCGGCTTCAGGTGCCTGATGTGCGGCTGGTGCTGCCAGAACCTCATATCCGTCGGCTGGAGCGGCCTGAGCCTGTTCCCGTGGGAGAAGCACATGTTCCCACGGGACAGGGTGCTGCCCCACCTGGGGTACGGCGCCAGCCCCGAGGACCCGGGCTTCAGGGTCTTCCTCTACAAGTACACAGACCCATCTTGCGTGCACTTGGCGGCCGGCAGCTGCTCCATCCACAGCGAGCGGCCCCTCGTCTGCCGTAGCTACCCCTACAGATACGTGAGGCGGGGCCAGTCAAGCTCATTCTACGAGGCGGCCCCAGAGTGCAAAGCCGTGAACCCGGTAGCCGGGCCGACGAGGGCTGAGAGGTTCTGCGAGCTGTACGCGGCCGAGGAGATAGGCATGCACATGGAAGACTACTACAGGAAGGAGCGCAAGTGGGAGTACGACGGCGTCTCGGGGGCGTGGATACCCCTCAGGATGGGAAAGGCATAAGTCGCGGGGCTCACTGATCACCTTGCCCCGTCGAGTACGACGACGCAGCCGTGCTGACGGACCACGCGGAGGCTCAACGATGATTCGTGGTTTACCCACGCACGGTACAGACGGGGCGGGGCGACGCGCCGAATCTCACTGCAATTGAGAGAGCTCAGCCGAGTACGGCGACGCCGGTTCGATGAGGCTGAACGTTTGTTGCAGGGAACAGGCGCGACCCCAACCAGTAAGATGTATAGCTGAGTCCGCGCACCTTCAGGTGAAGCAACTTGAAGACCGCCGTCCTCGTCATAGACCTCATCGAGGAGTTCGTCACGGGCCGCCTGGGCAACCAGAGGGCTCAGGCCGTGGTGCCCAGGGTCAAGCGGCTGCTGGGCACGGCCCGCGGAGCCGGGCTCAGGGTCGTCTACGTCACTGACGCCCACCTGCCTGGTATCGACCATGAGTTCGAGGTCTGGGGCGCCCACGCAGAGGCCGGGACGCCGGGGGCCGAGATAGTCCCCCAGCTGAAGCCAGCACCCGGCGACCTCCGCCTCTACAAGCGCAGGTACAGCGCCTTCTACGCCACCGGCCTGGACGAGCTGCTCAGGGAGCTGAAGGTCGAGGCCGTCGTCCTCACCGGCGTCCTCACCAACATCTGCATCCAGCACACCGCGGCGGACGCCTACTTCCGCGGCTACAAGGTAACGGTGCCGAGGGACTGCGTGGACGCGCTCACAGACGCCGAGCAGGCCGACAGCATCGCCTTCATGAAGCGCATGTACGGAGCCGAGGTCACCGACTCGGCCACACTGATCAAGGGCCTGGAGGCTTCCCGATGAGGCTGTTCCACACCGCCACCGACCGCGACATAAAGACGGGGAGAACCACCGACGTCTACTTCAAGCGCACCAAGAAGATACTGAGAGCCAAGGGCAGGGACGGGGTGCGCGCCCTGGCAGAGGTCACCACGGGCTCCCTCCCCGACAACCACCAGTGGGGCGTCCTCTGCGGCGTCGAGGAGGCGGCCAGGCTACTGGAGGGGCTCCCCGTGGACGTGTACAGCATGCCCGAGGGCAGCCTCTTCCACAGCTTCGACAGCCTCGGCATCAGGAGCCCCGTCATGACCGTGGACGGCACCTACGTTGACTACTGCGAGTACGAGACGCCACTCCTAGGCCTCATATGCCAGGAGTCGGCCGTCGCCAGCAGGGCCGCCTACGTCCGCGTCGCCGCGGGGGAGAAGCCGGTCATAGCCTTCGGCATCCGCCGCATCCACCCCGTGCTGGCCCCCGCCATGGACAGGGCCGCCTACATCGGAGGCATGGACGGCGTCTCCAGCATCCAGGGCGCAGAGGCCTGCGGAATAGAGCCCACGGGCACCATGCCCCACGCGCTGATGATCGCGTTCGGCGACCAGGTGGCCGCCTGGAAGGCCTACGACGAGGTCGTGGAGCCCGAATCCCCCAGGGTAATCCTCGTGGACACCTTCTACGACGAGAAGACGGAGGCCATCATGGCAGCGGAGACGCTTGGCAGCCGACTGGCCGGCGTCAGGCTGGACACCCCGGGGACCAGGCGAGGCGACTTCCCCAAGATAGTCAAGGAGGTCCGCTGGGAGCTGGACCTCAGAGGCTTCAGAGACGTGAAGATATTCGTCTCCGGCGGCCTCAACGAGAGGACCGTTGCCGAGCTCAGCGAGGCGGGGGCCGACGCCTTCGGCGTGGGCACCTGGGTCAGCGGGGCACCCACACTTGACTTCGCCATGGACATCGTCGAGGTGGACGGCAAGCCACGCGCCAAGAGGGGGAAGCTGGGCGGCAGGAAGCAGGTATGGCGCTGCACCGAGTGCCTCACGGACACCGTGAAGCCCGCCGACCAGCCCACGCCCAGCTGCACGGCCTGCGGAGGCCGGACAGAGCCCATGCTGAAGCCCCTGCTGAAGAAGGGGAAGCTGGTGGAGCCCCTCCCAGAACCAACAGAGATCAGGGAAAGGGTCCTAGCGCAGCTGGAGAAACTAGCGCACCGAAAGCAGTAAAGCGAGCCTCCCCCCAAAGGAATCGGCCGTGAGGGGTAGGGGGTAGAGCGATGCAAGCTGTTATCAGCCGCTATCCGTGTGAATGAACCCGGGAACGGGTCCGATGCTCAGCCATTCCAGTCAAAATCGCGGGCCATTCCACACCGATCCACGGCACATTCACCCATCAGCAGGCGCAGGCCCCCACAAAAAATCAAATATAACTACAGTAGTTATCGGCGGCGGAAAACCCCCTATTACTGCAGAAGTAACAACGCTAAAAAAACAATTATTACCTCAGTAGTCATAGCCGAAATACGGTTAACAGGCAGCTCGATGCTAGCACGTCCGTTCTGCTCGGGGAGCGGGACGACGCCAGCCCGGCCCCCACCCCGTGACCCAGCACCCTCGATCGCCCAGGCGCATCTTCACTAGGGTAGAGACTCGGCTAAAAGTTGAGGGGGAGGGGGGTAGACGCGATGAACCGGGAAAACCCTCGATTCGCCGAACGGCTTGATAGATACCGTCTGTTCCGCGACGAATCCTCACAGAAACGCTATTCTAGCCACACAGAAACGCGTCACACAGAATAAAAGTGGGCCGGGATAGCGGCCCTGAAAACCCTTCTTACTACAGCAGTAAGTTCACCAACGCCGCGACCCCGGCCACCATGTCGAAGGCAGACCGCAACGCCCCCCTCAACCAACCCTGGGCACCCAATCCTGCCCTCAACCCTTAAAAACGGAGCCGCGGATACCAGATACTTGGCGAGCC
>Ga0172371_10010981_pt1 | contig 12129 bp, 8 predicted proteins | sample Lak12m_FD_114543 | JGI IMG/M metagenome (GOLD analysis project Ga0172371, IMG submission 114543) | Freshwater microbial communities from Kabuno Bay, South-Kivu, Congo - kab_022012_12m | ecosystem: Environmental > Aquatic > Freshwater > Lake | place: Democratic Republic of the Congo: South-Kivu... | reverse complement strand
GGGGGAGCGGCGTGTGTTCGGGGGTCAAACACGCAACAGCGGCATCAAGCCCACGGGTTGCAACCCGTGGGCTTCCACAAGACGGTGTCTCAAGGACTCCATGTTCCTTCTCGCTATTTTATTCCTTCTGCACCGCAAGTCATACCCGGCTCACGTAGTCGATGAGCCGCAACACGTTCTCCGGCGGCGTCTCGTAGGGGACCGCGCCGGTACCGAGGCACACGTTGGGCCGGCCGGCGACCAGCCGGAGGATCCGGTCGGCGTCGGCCCGGATCGCCTCCCACGGCCCCCGCGAGATGATCTCCGAGCCGGTGTTCACGCGGACCCGCACGTCGGTCCGGTCCCAAATCTTACGCAGGAAGACCTCCTGGTCGGTTTCGTACGGGGCCACGACGTAGCTCGTGCCGGTTTCGAGCATGGCCTCCAGGATGGGGGCCGTGTTGCCGCCGATGATGCAGGGCACGGGGTGGCCCAGTACCTCGGCCATTCCGCCCAGGATTGCCTTCAGCGCCGGCAGCTCCAGGCGGCGGAAACTCGTCGGCGACAAGAGCGGCGGACAGGCGGCCGACTCGAAGAACGCGAGGTCGACTCCCTGCGACCTGATCTCTTCGGCAAAGGCGACCTGGCCGCGCACGAGGTGCATCAAGCCGCGGGCCACGTCGTCGGGCCGGGCGGCCACGTCGCACAGGAGGGCCTCAAAGCCCACCAGGTTGCTGGCGATCGAAAACGGCCCGCTCACCGGGACCCGCACCTGGGTCTCGGGGAACTGCCGGGCCAGCCGGGCGGCCACGCTAATGGCCATAGGAATCCTGCCGTCGGTCCGCGGGTTGAGGGGTTTGAGATCCAGAAGGTCCGCGGCCGAGTGGAGAATGGGCCCGGTAATCGCCGGGATTCCGGTTCCACCGGGGTTCTCGACCTTAGCCCCGTAGGCTTCCGCCTCGAGGTTGTAGATGTCGATCCCCGGCATGATCGGTGTGTGCCGGTAGACCCGGTACGCCTCCGCATGCGCGGCAAACAAGAGATCGGGGGACCGCGAGGTCTCCCAAGGGGACCGCCCGATCAGGGCCGCCGCGTGCTCGTAAACCGAGGGTGAGATGTCCATGGGTTCTCCTGTCCGTGCCGATCCTCGCCGGTTGATCGGGCTGCATGGGACGTATCATCTTAGCCAGCCCGGGGGAGGCTTTCCAGCGTGCCCGGCGGGCGCACCGTCCGTGTCATTTGAGGACAACGCGTTCCACCCTAGCCCGACGCGCAAGCGAGGGCGACTCGTTTGCAGTCCCTCGCTTGCGCTTCGGGCTAATGTCGCGCGGTGCGCAATTCAGGCTGGAAAGTCTGCACCACGATCGTTTGACCGTATTGGTTTTGACCTGATGTAAGTTGTTTTGTGGATGCTGGTTGCGTCGGATGGAACCAACGGACAGGAAGCCATGGAACGGCGGTTTGCGGTCCGTTACGAGGAACTGACGGCAGGGGCGGAGGTTAGAAGCTAGAGTTGACGTGGCATCCCGCGCACTCTCCCGACGAATGATCTATGGCTACCCCTCTGGAAGAGAACCTGCTGGCGCGATTGGAAGATCTCCGTCAGATGACCCGAGGCCAGGGCCCCGAGCCGCCGCTTGCCGCCGATCCATCGAACGACAGCGGCGCAGTGCAATACTCCGACATCGTCCCGGAGCGACTCCAGGCCCTTTTCGGCCGGGGGAGGACCTCGGGCCTCGGGCAAGAGGGCGACGGCTCTGCGGCGCATCGCGTGCGGGCGGCCAGCGGCGGCATCCCTGACGAGACGGACCCCGAGAACCCGTTCGTGCCCCGCGAGCCGATGTCGTTCCGGCAGGCCGGCCTGACCGAGAGCGAGGTGGAGGCCCTGATCCTCAAGTTCCTCCTTTCCCGCGGCGATGCCACGGGACGGGAGGTCGCCGAGCAGGTGCGACTGCCATTCGTTCTCCTGGACCAACTGCTGCGGCAGATGAAGTCCGATCAGCTCGTGGTGCATCGGGGCTCGGCGCCGATGAACGACTACGAGTACCAGATGAGCGATCTGGGGCGCGAGCGGGCCCGGCGGTATGCGCAGCACTGCACCTATTTCGGCTCGGCGCCCGTTTCTCTGGCCGATTACGTGGCCTCCGTGCAGGCCCAGTCGCTCACCAACCAGCACCCCACGGCCGACGATCTGCAACGTGCCTTTGGCGATCTGTTGTTGAGCAGGCAGATGCTCGACCGTCTTGGCCCGGCGGTCAATTCGGGCCGCGGCCTGTTTCTCTATGGCGCCCCCGGCAACGGGAAGACGAGCATCGCCGAGCGCATCACGGCGGCGTTCGGCAAGTTCATTTGGATTCCCCGGGCGATCGGCGTCGACGGCGAGATCATCCGCGTGTTCGATCCGATGAACCACGTCGAGGCGCCGCTGGAGCCCGGCTCGGGGATCCTCGACCAGCGGAGCATCGACAAGCGTTGGGTCCGCGTCCGCCGCCCGACGATCGTCGCCGCGGGCGAGCTGACCATGTCGGCCCTCGAGGTCACGGTCAACACGTCGACCGGCATCTCCGAGGCGCCGCTGCAGATGAAGAGCAACTGCGGCACGCTGGTGATCGACGATTTCGGCCGGCAGAGGATGCGCGTCGAGGAGTTGCTCAACCGCTGGATTGTGCCGCTGGAGAAGCACTACGACTATCTCGCCCTGCCCAACGGCAAGAAGATCCAGGTCCCCTTCGACCAGCTCATTATTTTCTCGACGAATCTCGAGCCGAAGGAGTTGGTCGACGAGGCGTTCCTCCGCCGGATCCCGTACAAGATCGAGGTCTACGACCCGACCGAGGAGGAGTTCCGCCGGCTGGTGACGATCCTCACCCAGAAGCTCGGCATCGAGTATCGCCCCGAGCCCGTCGACTACCTGATCGAGAAGCACTACAAGCGACTCGGTCGCCCGTTCCGCTTCTGCCACCCGCGCGATCTGCTCCTCCAGATCTTCAACTTCTGCGCGTATCGCGGCATGGCGCCCGTTCTGTCGAACGAGGCGTTTGATATGGCGTGCGAGAACTACTTTGCGATCGTGGCGCAATGAGCGGCCGCGAGGCCTACGGGGCTGGCGGCGCCCCGATGCGATCCTTGCCGACCACGGCTCGGAGGACCTCCGGAATGGTCACGGAGCCGTCGGGCTGTTGGTAGTTCTCCAGGATGGCGACCAAGGCCCGGCTGATCGCAACCGCGGTTCCGTTGAGGGTGTGGACGAAGTGGGTCCCCTTCTCGCCCTTGACGCGATAACGGATGTTCAACCGCCGGGCCTGGTAGTCGGTGCAGTTGGAGGTGCTGGTCACTTCGCCGAATTCGCCGCGCCCGGGCATCCAGGCCTCCAGGTCATACTTGCGGTAGGCGGGACCGCCCAGGTCGCCGCTGGCGGTGTCGATCACGCGGTACGGGATGCCCAGTCCGTCGAAAATCCGGCATTCCAGCGAGCGCAAATACTCTAACATCGCGTCGCTGGCGTCGGGGAGCGTGAAGGCGAACATTTCGACCTTGGTGAACTGGTGTACCCGGAACAGTCCCCGGGTCTGGCGGCCGTGGGCGCCGGCCTCGGTGCGGAAACAATGGCTGATGCCGCAGATCTTCAGCGGCAGTTGTTCCGCGTCGAGCACCTGCCCGGCCAGCATCCCGCCCAGCGTGATCTCCGCCGTGGCCACCAGGCTCAGGTCGGTCTGCTCGATGCTGTAGATCTGGGTTTCCGGACCGCGGGGGATGAAGCCGATCCCTTCAAGGATCTCGTTTCGGGCAAGGTCCGGGGTGGTGGTGAGGGTGAAGCCTTCGGCGGCCAACACCTCGAGGGCGTACCGCTGGAGGGCCAGCTCCAGGAGCACCGCGTCGTTCTTGAGGAAATAGAACCCGTGACCCGTGACCCTCGCGGCGGCCTCGAGATCCATGAGATTCAATCGCTCCCCGATCTCGACGTGATCCCGCGGGGGGAAGGTGAACTGGGGCAGCGGGGTCTTGCCGCGGGCAACCTCGACCGATTCCATCCCGATCGGGGCATCGGGGTGGGTCATGTTGGGGATCAATCGCAGCAAGCCGTCCAACTCCTCCGCGACCCGATCCATCTCCGCCTGGGCCGTGGCGGTTCGGTCGCGGAGCCGGCGACCCTCTTCCTTGAGCGCCTCGCGCTGGGCCGGCTCCTTCGCCCTCCCGATCGACCTCGACACCTCGTTGGCCTGGCGGTTCAACTGATCGACTTCAAACTGGCAAACCTTTCGCCGGTTCTCCAGCTCGACGACGCGATCGACGTGCACGCGGGCACCTCGATTCGCGCAGTTCTGTCGCACCAGTTCCACGTTCTCGACGATGTATTTGCGGTCTAGCATGGCAGTAAGCAGTAGGCAGTGGGCAGTAAGCAGTAGTTCGTCGGTCAGCCGCGCGACGATCCCAATCGTTTGCCTCTTCGCGCACGGCGGTGCAGCGTGTTTACCTCTTCGCGGGAATCCGGCTCAGTTCCTCCCAGAGCTTGGCGCTGGCGCGGATGCCGCGGTGGAAATCGGCCAAGGAAAACTTTTCGTTCGGACTGTGCGTGTTGTCGTCGTCTTGTCCCCACCCGATCAAAAGGGCATCGGCCTTGAGAAGCTCATGGAATGTCAACACAATCGGGATGGACCCGCCTTCGCGCGTGAAGACCGGCGAGCGGCCGAAGGCGTGCTCGATGGCGCGGGCCGCGGCCTGCACGTAGGGGCTGTCCAAGGGAACGAGCACGGCCGGCGACCCGTGCTGGGAAACCAGGTTCATGGTGATCCCCGGCGGGCACGATCGCTGGAGCATCGCCTCTAGCGCTTTGCCGACCTTCTCCGGGTGCTGGTTGGGCACGAGCCGGAAACTGAACTTGGCCCCCGCCTGGGCCGGCAAGACGGTCTTCGCGCCCTTGCCCTGGTAGCCGCCCCAGATGCCATTGAGGTCGCACGTGGGCCGGGCCCAACGTCGCTCCAGGGTGGTGTATGCCTCTTCGCCCACCGCGCCGGAAACTCCGATCTGGGTAAAATACTGGCTCTCGTCAAAAGGAAGCGCGGCGAGCTGCTCCCGCTCTCGCGGCGAGAGCGGCGCCACGTCGTCGTAGAACCCGGGAACACAAATCCTCCCCCGGTCGTCCACCAACGCGGCCAGCATCCGCGCTAGGGTATTCACCGGATTGGTCACGGAGCCGCCGAAGGTGCCCGAGTGGAGGTCGTGGGCCGCGCCCGTCAGCAACAGCTCGAAGCAGGCGATCCCCCGCAGGCCGTAGGTGATCGCAGGCTGCCCGGGGCCGAACTGGGAGCCGTCGCTGATGACCACGCAATCGCAGGCGAGCCGATCGGCGCTGCCGGCGAGGAACTCTTCGAGGCCCGAGCTGCCCACTTCCTCCTCGCCTTCGATGAGGAACTTCAAGTTCACCGGCAGGCGGCCCTCGGCGGCCAGCCACGCCTCCGCGCCGAAGACGTGCGTGAGCACTTGCCCCTTGTCGTCGGTGGCGCCCCGGGCATAGAGGTTGCCGTTGCGGCGGGTCGGCTCGAACGGCGGCGAAATCCACAAATCGAGCGGCTCCACCGGCTGGACGTCGTAATGACCGTACACCAAGGCGGTCGGCTTACCGGCCTGGTGAGGGGATTCGGCATAGACCAACGGGTGCCCGGAAGTCTCCACCAACTCCGCGGTCAAGCCCAACGACTTCAACCGCGACGCAATCCAGTCCGCGGCGCGGCGGATCTGGTCGTCGTAAGCCGGGTCGGCGCTTATGCTTGCGATGCGCAGCAGATCGCACAGTTCCTCTTCAAACCGTTGGGCCTGGGCAGCCAAGTACTGGTCAATCGCAGCCATCGTCGCTCTCGCTCACAACCTGACCTATGGGGGATTTTGCGGTCGCCGAACCGTTACAATATAATCGTAGTAACCTTATCCGACTATCGGGGGTCTGTAAAAAGCCGCGAGGACGCAGCGATGACTACCCGTGGAACGGCCACCGCCTCCCCGGAAACGAGCACGCAACGCCAGCTCAGGGAGCACACCAAGCCCAAGCGGCAGCCGCGCTACAACGTCATTCTCTGGAACGACGACGACCACACCTATGCCTACGTGGTCGCCATGATGATGGAACTGTTCGCACACCCACCGGAGAAGGGCTACCAGATCGCCAAAGAGGTCGACACCCAAGGCCGGGCCGTCGTGCTCACGACCACGAGGGAGCATGCCGAACTGAAGTGCGAGCAAATCCATGCCTACGGCAAGGATGACTTGATCGACCACTGCAAGGGCTCGATGTGGGCCACGATCGAGCCGGTCCCAGGAGAAGGAGAATAAGGATGAAGGATGAAGGATGAAGGATGAAGGATGAAGGATGAAGTCAAGAACGCGTATGCTCCGAGGAATACGGGCGCCCTTGGGGCATGATCTGCGGCACATCGAATTCAGACGGTACCATGAGGCAACCGCTTTAGGCGTCGGCCGCTCCTCCTTCATCCTTCATCATTCCTACTTCATCCTTTCCAGCCCCCCATGCCTGCCTTTAAGACCATCACGCTCGGCTGCAAGGTCAACCAGTACGAGACGGAGTACGTACGGCAGGGGCTCTTGGGCGCCGGGTTTCGCGAGGCGGGGGCCGATGAGCCGGCCGATCTGTGCATTGTCAACACGTGCACCGTGACCGTGGAGAGCGACTACAAGGGCCGGAAGATCATTCGCGCCCTGGCTAGGGAGAATCCGCGGACCGGGATCGTCGTGATGGGGTGCTACGCCACGCGGGCGCCCCAGGAAGTGGCGTCTCTGCCGCGCGTGATCCACGTGCTCACCGATAAGCAGGGCCTGGCTGAATTGGTACGGCAGCTCACACGCACCGAGCCACCCACGGGGATCAGTTCTTTCGGCCGCTTGCACCGCGCCTGCGTGAAGGTCCAGGACGGCTGCACGATGGCTTGCAGCTACTGCATCGTTCCCAAGGTTCGGCCGGTGCTCTTCAGCCGGCCCGTCGCCGAGATCCTCGATGAGGTCCGCCGCTTGGTCGATCATGGGCACCGCGAGATCGTGCTCACGGGCATTCACCTGGGCTGCTACGGGGCGGGAGTGCCGAACGCGGGCGGGCCTGCGCCCAACCTGGCGACCCTGCTGCGACAAATCCTCACTCTGGCAGGCGATTTCCGCGTGCGGCTTTCGAGCCTTGAAGCGGCCGAGGTGATGCCCGATCTCCTGGGCCTTATGGCCGAGAACCCGGATCGCGTATGCCCTCATCTTCACGTCCCTCTACAGAGTGGATCGGACGCCGTGTTGGAGCGAATGCGGCGGCGCTGGACCTCCGGGCAGTTTGTCGCCCGGTGTGAAGAGATCCGTCGGGCTCTCGATGAGCCGGCCCTGACGACGGATGTGATCGTCGGCTTTCCGGGCGAGAGTGAGGCCGATTTCGAGGCCACCTGCCGGGTGGTCAAGGAAGTCGGGTTCTCGAAAATTCATGTCTTTCGGTATAGCCCTCGGGAAGGCACCGCCGCCGCAACCATGCCGGGCCAAGTCCCCCCGCCGGTCAAACAGCAGCGAGCCGAGGCGCTGGTCGAAGTGGTCCGCCGACTGCGGCAGGAATACTGCACGCGGCTCATCGGGCGGGAGCTTCAGGTCGTGGCCGAATCATTTATGGGGGGTAGGCAATACATCTTAAGTGGTACGTCCAATCGGTACGTTACGGTCCGATTCCCAGGCGGTCCCGAGTTGATAGATCGCCTTGTGCGGATTACGGCCGAACGGTTGGGCGACGACTGCATCCTGGCTACCGGCGTCCGCCTCCCGCGGCCGGCACCGCCGCCGGAGAGCGAAGTGGAAGGGGCACCGCGATGGGGGCGACGGAGCCAGTCCCCTTTTGCGACTGCCGAGCCAGCGCAGTAATACTAACACGGCGGGCCTCACTTCGTTCGGTCCGCCCTACCAGGACACCCTCTCTAGGGTTATGCCTGAATAGTCTGTATGTCGTACCTTGTTTTCCTTGGTTGGGCGTAAATCCCTCTGTTCCCACGGGAGGCCCTTTGCTAGACTCCCGCCCACTTGTCCTCGGGATTTCGCACTGTCTTTTCGCCATATTCTCCTCGTGCGGTTATCCTCCAAGGAGGGAGCGTCATGAGATTGAGTCGCGGGTTGCGGGTCGCCGCGTTGGTTCTGGCGAGTTGTTGGGGCGCACTTTCGGCCTGGGCCGGCGGCCCGTGGGACAAGTTGCTCACCGCCAACCGGGTCGACGCGGACCCGAAGAAGTCGTACGCCCTTACCGAACAAGATGGGCCGTGGATGATCATGGCGTGCAGCTTCTCCGGCGAGCACGCCCAGGATCAGGCGAAGGAACTGGTGCTGGAGTTGCGCAAGCGCTACAAGGTGCCGGCGTATGCGTACGAAAAGAAGTTCGAGATAGGCAAAGAGGTTCAAGGGCGGGGCGTCGACGAATTCGGCCGGCCCAGGAAGATGAAGTATCAGCACGGCGACGGGCAGATCGAAGAAGTGGCGGTGCTCGTGGGCGACTACGCGGCGGTCGACGACCCGGAGGCCCAAGACACCCTGCGCAAGCTCAAGTTCTGTCAGCCCGACTGCCTGACGCCCAAGGAAGGCCGAGAGACGTCGCGGAGCCTGGCAGGGTTCCGCTGGCTTCAGACCGCCGTCCTGTCGTCCGACAATCCGAAGAAGAAGAAAGGGCCGATGGGCCACGCCTTCGTGACCACGAATCCCATGCTGCCGGCCGACTACTATGTGCCCAGGGGGCTCGATCCCCTTGTGATCAAGGCCAATGAGGGCGTCGAGCACAGCCTGCTGGACTGCCCCGGCAAGTACACGGTGCAAGTGGCTCACTTTACGGGCCGAGTGGTCGTCGACCAACGGGAGATCGAGGCCATCGAGAAAGGCAAGAAAGTGGACAGCCAGTTGGCCAAGGCCACCTACATGGCCCACAGGTTGACCGAGGCCCTCCGCATGATGGGCTACGAGGCCTACGAGTTCCACGATCGGTACGCGAGCGTCGTCACGGTGGGGAGCTTCGAGTCGATCGGCCAGAAAGGCCCGAACGGCGTCATCGAGCTCGATCCTAACGTGAAGGCGATCATCGATCGGTTCAAGCCGGACCAGAACCAGAGCGTCCCCGGGGCCGTGACCGCGAAGGCAATCGTGGGGATGCCCCTCGACCCGCAACCGATCCCCGTACACGTGCCCAAGCGGTCGGTCACGGCGGCGCTCAGCCAGAATTTCGGCCACGCGCGGTGACTCCCATGTCGAAGCCGATGCTGGTGGTGGGAACCGCCAACCGCAAGAAAGGGGAAGAGCTGGCGGAGTTGTTCTCGGCGGTCGGCCTGGGCCTGAAGACGCTGGCCGATTTCCCGGATGCGATCCGGGTGGAGGAGAGCGGCACGACGTTCGCCGAGAACGCTGCGTTGAAGGCCACTCAGCAGGCCAGGAACCTCGGCCGCTGGGTGCTGGCCGACGACAGCGGACTGATGGTCGACGCGCTGGGGGGCGCTCCGGGCGTGGCCTCGGCCCGCTTCTCCGGCCCCAACGCTACCGACGCGGCCAACAACCGGGTGCTCTTGGAGAAACTGTCCGCGACGCCGCTGGAAATGCGGACCGCGCGATTCGTGTGCCACATGGTGCTCGCCGACCCCTTGGGAACGATCCGCGCCGAGAGTGAAGGGGCGTGCCGGGGACGAATGCTCTTCGCGCCGCGAGGCGGCCGAGGTTTCGGCTACGACCCGTTGTTCGAGATCGCCGAGTATCACCGCACGTTCGCCGAGCTGGGGATCGCCGTGAAAAGCTGCCTGAGCCACCGCGCCCGCGCCGCCCGGCTCCTCATCCCGGCCCTCATCGCCCTGGTCGATTCCGGCGAATGGTCTTTGCGATCGACTTGACACTACGGCGCTAAATGACCTTGCGTGACTCTGAGAGGGCGAGGCTCCTGCCGAGCCATCGTGGACGTCGGAAGATGTACGCTCGTCGCAGGCTCGGCAGGAGCCTCGCCCTCCCAACAGTGTGAAAACCTATTTAGCGCCCGGACCGGGCTGAAATGACGGGTGCCACGGGCTGCTTGTCAGCCCGTGCTGCCGGCAATCGACGCACTGGCCGGCAAGCGGCCAGTGGCACCCAAGCCGTCAACGCGCGGCCTTATGGGGTCTTCTGCACTTTCTCCAGCGACTTCTTCGCGGCGGCCTTGACGCCGGAGTCGGCTTCCTTCGCGACTAGTTCTTTGAGCGCGGCGGCGCTCTGGGGGCCGCCGATCTCGGCAAGGACGTTGCACGCCTCGACGCGGACTTCGGCATCCTCGTGGGCCAGTAAGGCCATGACGGCGCCTTCGGCCCCACGTCCGATGCCACGCAGGGCGCGGGCTGCGCGATCTCGGTCCGCAGCATTCTTGAGCAGCTCCGCGAACGGTCTTGCGGCCCGCTCATCGCCGAGCCGGCCGAGAATCTCCATCGCGCGTTGGCGCACGGAGTCGGGTTCCGACGGCCTCAGCAGGCCGATCAGGGCGGGCACGTTGCGCTTGGTGCCCCACACCTGGGCGGCACGGAGCGCGGAAGACCGGGCCGAGTAGCTCTCCTCCGTGAGGAACTTGTCGAGCACCTCGGCCACCTCGTCGCGCCGCGCGTCGACGGGCTGCATCATGGCCAGTCCTTGCAGGGCTTGGAAGCACTTGGTCCAATCCCGGTCCGTCGCGCGGAGGTCCGCCAACAACTGGTCGAGGCGGGACTTGGCCGACTCCGCACTTTCCGGCGGCGCAAGGGGCCCCGAGACGACCGGCGCGGACGAGCCCGAGGTTGCAGGCGAGGCCGGCGGCGTCTGCGCCAAGGCCGCGCCGGCGACCCGCTCGCAGATGAGCGTGACGGGGACCCGGGTCGTGTCGCCGCCTTCCCGGATTGTGAACGTTCCGGAGAAGCTGACCTTCTGCGGCACGCCGGCCTTCAGGTCGAAGAGCGTCTCGCCGTTGCCGACCATCTCGATCCTCGGGTCGGAGCCGACCCTTTCCAGGGCCTTGAGATCCAGACGCTTGCGGATTAAGACCGTTGTGCCCTGGGGCTGTTCCATCGTGTACGTGATCTGCTGGATCGCCGGATATCGCGACGTCTCCGGCATGGAAAAAGGACCGAAGCCGAAAGGCCGGCCGGAAGGCCCGCGCGGGCCGTGAAAGCCGGGCGGGCGGAGTCCCGCGAACGGAGCCATCGACCTCCCGCTCGAGGAAACGACCGTCAACGCCTGTTGACGCTGCCAGGTCTTCTCCCCGCCGGTCGGAAAGGGGTCGATCACCGCCGACGCCACCGGTCCGAGCAGGCACGGCAAGTCCACATGGCCATTGCACTCGAAGATCTCGCCGTACTCGTCGAGGACCAGCTTGCCGTCGTCGCGTTCGGGGGTCTTGACCCCCGCCGACGCCGTGTGCCGGTTGCTTTCGACAATCGCGTGGTAGTACAGGGCGATGCGATCCTGGCTCCCGGAATCGCCGCCGTGGCAGGTCATGGTGACCAGGCCCACGGAAGGGGCGACCCGCTTGGCCAGCGTCGGCCCGTCGAGCTTCGACCCGGCCGTCGCCGCCTGGAAGGGCACGCGGTGTCGCTCCAAGAGGGTCTTGGCATAGTTGATCGGCACGGCGAAGCCGACTTTGGAGATCTCCAAGCCGACGAGTTGGGCGTTGACCACGCCGACGACCGTTCCGCGACCGTCGACCAGCGGACCGCCGCTATTGCCGGGGTTGACCGCGGCGTCGACCTGGAACACCTTCCCCCGTCGCTGCACGGCGATCCCCGCCACGGACCCCTGGGTCACTTTCAGGCTCGATCCCAGCACATCCGACAAGGGATAGCCGATCGCGCGGACCTCTTCGGCCAACTCGACCTTCTCGGAATCGGCCAGGGGGAGCACAGGGAGACCCTGCCGCGCCGTGTGTACGATGGCGAGGTCGTGGGCGTCGTCGCGGGCCACCACTTCGCACGGGGTGGTCTGGCCGCCCAGGGTCACCTTGATGTCCGTCGCATTCTGCACGACGTGGGCACAGGTGACCAAGTGGCCGTCGCTGGAGACGACGAACGCGGTGCCCGAGCCCTGCCGGGCGTCTCGGGGGTCGGGGGTCGGGGGCGCCGCCTCTTGGGCCCGGCCGACCCGGTAAGAGCTGCTGCCGCTGGTTTC
>Ga0172371_10010978_pt1 | contig 12132 bp, 11 predicted proteins | sample Lak12m_FD_114543 | JGI IMG/M metagenome (GOLD analysis project Ga0172371, IMG submission 114543) | Freshwater microbial communities from Kabuno Bay, South-Kivu, Congo - kab_022012_12m | ecosystem: Environmental > Aquatic > Freshwater > Lake | place: Democratic Republic of the Congo: South-Kivu... | reverse complement strand
TCGATTCTATTAAAGTTCTTCTTTCCTGTCAATTTTGTCTCTTGTTTTTCAACAATCTCTAATAACCCTTTTGAATAATAGTGAATGTAAAATAATAATAATTATTAGTTAAATTCGAGATAACTAAGGAGGGAAAGATGGAAGGTACACCCATGAAAGTATGCCCGAACTGTGGCAAAGATGTTAGCCAATATTCCGAACGCTGTTATTATTGCGAATACGATTTTAATAATGCAATAACTCCAATCCAAACAAAAATCGAAAAGTTGAAAGTAGAAGAGATACCTGCCAACTCAAGTCCACTTTTCGGTACCCGCGCTGAACCAACTGGTTGTATGCCTTGGGGGTATGTATTTTTAATTATTGTTGCTAATGTAATTATTTACGTAATTGTTGAATTGATAGGGAGTCTAATTGGTACTGAAGAAACTGCATATACCTTTATTGCTCTCGAGCAGCTCGTCATACGTATTTGGATCGGTGTTTCAGCAGCAAAAGCATATAAAAAGGGGCAAATTCCAACAGGATGGAATTATTTCGGCTGGATTATTATGGCTTTTGTACCAATCCTTTCATGGGTAGCTATGTACAATGCTGGAAAATTTCTAGCTTGGCGTATGAATGTGAAGGAAACAGCAAATGAAGGGTAAAGAACTATCATTCTAAAATAATTCCCGCATATAATTATTTTAATACTGCCCCAATAATTATCAGGAGGTTTTTATATCAAGTGCAGTATTCAAAGAACCGCTGATCCTTCAGCGGTTTTTTATTTCTCAACACCCCAGAACTTTATTATGCCATTTTCTCCCATGGTCACCAGCCAGGTGCCATCCGGGGAGAGCGCCATGCCGATGATATCGTCCAGGTGCGCCTGAAAGCGGTGCAGCAGCACGCCCTTGTCCGGTGAAAGCAGCCAGACCTCGCCGCTTTTGCCCGCCAAAGCCCACAGTCTGCCGTCCTTCGATTCCAGGAAGACCGTCGGTGAGACAACCCCGGCCGCTCTGAGCGAGGTCCTTCCTAATGATTTCCAGTTCCCGGCATCCAGCGTTTCCACTGACAGGTCATTGGCGTTGTTCTGGTATTGGATCACATAATGGAAGGTCGTACCATTCGAGGAAAAGACCGCGTTCACCGGGGTGCTGCGTGACTGATAAGGGCTTTTGCGCGTCAGCTTCTTTGAAACCAGATCATACAGGAACAGGGCATTGTCCGAGCGATTGAAGAAAGACGCAGACAGGCCGTCGCCGGAAAAACGCAGGAAGGAAATATCCTCCGGTTTTTCCAGGGTCTCGTTCCGGGATGTATCGTAAATGAAGCAGCCCGCCGGGCGCTGGTCTGCATCCGCACAGTAGAAAAGCGTCTGCTGTGCCTGCGAGTATCCAAGAACGCGCACGCTTACCTTTGCTGTTTCAGAAACCTCCGGCAGTGGAAGCACGCCGAGCATTCCCTTGCCCAAGGTGTCTTGGCGGGTGGCAGTGATCTGCCCGCCCTCAGTTAACACCGTAATGACGCCGCCTTCAGTATCCGCAATTCCTTCCTTGCAGCCGATAGCCCCTACTTCAGAGTGGATGGTACAGGTAGAGCAGAACTGGCAGCGCCCGCTGCTGCCGTCAGCCGCCAGGGGTGTAAAGGTAATTTTTCCATCCCTGTCCGTCTGCAGCCCGCCGAAATGATCCCTAAAGGTCCACCAGCCTGTTAATTCAGTAGCCGTGGTATCTGCGCCGCCACTCAGGTCCGCCCGGATCAGGCTGCCATCTACCTTTGCCAGCACGTTTTCCAGGTCGCGCAGAGCGCCCTCGCCGCGCGCCGCTGCCTTGTTTATTGCCAGATCCCACACAGTGAATGTTGATTTGAGGATATCATTCTTAAAGATGAACCGCCCGCCGCTGCGCTCAAGTATCACCGCCTGGTTGCCATCCGCCGAGAAGCGGGTTTCGCAAGGGGCATCCCACAGGCAGCCTTCCATCGGGATACGCCGGGTTGTTTCGCCGCTGAGCCGATTGCGGACCTCGACCAGGCCATCCTCCGCCCAGGGGAACAGCAGTTGTCCGGCATCAAAGTGCTGCGCGATTTCATCATTTGTTCCTTCCACTTCCGTCCAGGTCTCCACTGACCAGAAGCGAAACGCTTTGTGAACTTCTCCCTCAGAACGGATAAAGCGTGTCGGGTCAAAGGTCTGCAGCAGCAGCCCATCCTTCGAAAAGCCCAGTCCGTAAAATGTATAAAGAGTACCGTGCGATGAATCATTGGTCCCGTCCCATTCATACACCAGGTCGCCCGAGCGCAGATCCACCACGCGGAAATAGCGCCGGGAAGACGTATTCGCGTAAGCGATGCCGCTGACAGCCAGAAGGCGGCCATCTGCTGAAAGCGCCAGCTCCGGCAGATCCGCACCGCAGACCGGTGCGTTCGAGGTGAACTCGCTGGAGATCGAATTGGAGTAGATCAGACCTCCGCCCGTCTGCCAGACCTCAATATTCTGGCCGTTAACCAGGGCAAGGAAAGTACCGTCAGCATTCAGCCGAAAGTAGCGGTCAAAGCCAAAATCACAGTCCGGCAGCACGGCCGGGATCCTGGTAAATAGCATTCCGCTTGCCGCCTCACGGATCTCCACAGATTGCATATTGCCGACTGCATAGCGTGCACCGTCATCAGAGATGTGATAATGCGGCGGAAAAAACGGGTAAACGCTGGCCAGTTCGTGCAGCGATGTTGCGTTCTCAGGCGTGAGCGACACCAGATCTTTGGGTAGAGTAAAGGCCGGTACGGGTTCCGCTACGGCGGTTGCCGCTTCAGGCAAGAACACAGCTGCAGATGCATCAGGTTCAACCGCAAGTTCAGAACCTACTGTCAGCCCGCTCCCCGCGGGAAGGCAGGCCGAAATAATAGCAGCCGCAAGCAGCAAGCGCAGGATCGCCGGATATTTCTGTATAAGTGTTGTTTTTGGGGACATATTAATGATCCGATTATAACCAATGCATCGAAGGATAGATCGCGTAGGGCGCCCACTCCTGGGCGCCGTCTTATATCGACCAGATAACCTTATATCTGTTCAACATTTTGCACTATCCGGAAATTTCGAATGATTGACGCCTTGCCATCAACCTGCATTTTGAATTCGGTAAAACCGTTCAAAATCGCCGCTAACCGTTTCTGCCGGTAACTTCGAAGAGGAGCTCGCAACAACGATGGGTGCTTCCTTGCGAGGAGCGCAGCGACGCGGCAATCGCCTGATTCCACTGCAAGAGCAGGTAATGAAACCTATACCACTGAACGAAGCGTGGTGCACCCTGATTTCTGCGGTATCAAGCCGCAGAATTAGGGGCGGTATTAGCCTTACGTATGAAATTGCTTCGCACCATGCGAGCGCTCAAGAGAATGATAGTTTTCCTTATAAGTCTGCATTACAAAGTTTTTTTCAGTGTAACCGCAAGATAATGATACATGACACTATCGGTTTTGAATTTGATTAGAGTAAAATTACCTCGGTAATTGCACCAAATTTGTCCAATTTTTTTTCCAATCTTAATAAGGAGCGTTCAATGCCCTTGAATGGTACGATTATTGTTGATGAAAACCTTTGCAAAGCGTGCGAGTTGTGCGTTGAAGCCTGCCCGCAGCACGTGATCGCACTGGATAATGAAAAAATCACCCCGCGCGGCTTCCATCCCGCCCATTTGGCGCAGGATGGCTGCACCGGCTGCGGAATCTGCGCGCTGGTTTGCCCCGAAGCGGCGATCACAGTCTATCGCGAAAAACACGTTGCTTAGGAACGGGAGGAATTAATGGCAAAAGAACTCTGGGAAGGCAATCAGGCTTTCGCCGAAGCAGCCGTGCGCGCAGGATTGAAAGCCTATTTCGGTTATCCGATCACCCCTCAAACTGAAGCATTGGAGTATATGTCCGCCCGTATGCCGCAGCTCGGACGTACTTTTCTTCAAGCTGAAAGCGAATTGGCCGCGATAAACATGGTCTATGGCGCGGCTTGCGCTGGCGTGCGCGTGATGACCTCCACCTCCAGCCCGGGTACCAGCCTGATGATGGAAGGGTTATCCTACATTGCCGGGACAGAAGTGCCCATGGTCTTGGTGGATGTAATGCGCGCTGGACCCGGATTAGGTAATATTGCCCCGGCGCAGGCGGATTATAACCAGATCGTACATGGCGGCGGCCACGGTGATTACAACCCCATCGTGCTGGCTCCAGCAAGCATTCAGGAAACCGTGGATACTGTTTACGGCATCTTTGATACTGTTGAAAAATATAATGCCATTGGCATTGTGCTCATTGACGGCAGCATCGGTCAGATGATGGAAGCCGTTGAAATGCCCCCCATGCTCGAGCTCCGTAAAACCTACCCTGACTGGGCTGTCAAGGGCGGTTTTGCTGCGGACAGGCGGGTGCTTACCTCCATTCACTTTAATCCGGCAGATGAAGAAAAAGCAAACTTGCGCCGTATGCGCCAATGGCAGGAGATCCAGAAAAACGAAACACGCTATAAAGAGTATTACATGGATGGCGCCAAAATGGCAGTTGTGGGATTTGGTTTAGCCGGGCGCATTGCCCTCTCAGCAGTCCGGGCTGCCCGGGCTGAAGGTCTGCCGGTGGGTCTCTTGCGCCCCATTAGCCTGTCACCCTTCCCCAACCAGGCTGTCAGGCAGGTCGCGCAGCAAGTGGATAATATTCTGGTGGTGGAAATGAACTCCGGCATGATGCTGGAAGATGTGATCAAAGAGACCAAAGGCGGCACAAATGTTGAATTTTACGGCCGCATGGGCGGTATAATGCCCTTCCCCGACGAGATCCTGTCCGAGATCAAGCGTATTCTGGCTGGCACACGCCGCTCTGATACGCATCCGCGCGACCAGTGGCTGAAGCGCATGGAAGGCATTGCGTAACAAAGGAGAAAAATGGCGATCCTGGATATCAAGAATATGGAAGTTGTTTACGAACATCCCAAAGCACTGATCGATATCAACACACATTACTGCCCGGGCTGCACGCACGGCGTGGCCCACCGCCTCATTGCCGAGGTAATTGATGAGATGGGGATGACCAAAAAAACGATCGGCGTCGCATCAGTTGGATGTTCCGCTTTTGCTTACAGCTATTTTAATTTTGATTTTGTCGGTGCGGCTCATGGCCGCGCGCCCGCCATGGCTACCGGCATCAAACGCGTCCGGCCTGACCGTTTTGTGTTCACCTATCAGGGTGATGGCGATATGATGTCCATCGGTACCGGCGAAATTGTGGCTGCGGCGGGGCGCGGCGAAAATATTACCGTGATCTTTCTCAATAACGCCAATTTTGGCATGACCGGCGGGCAGATGGCGCCTACTACTTTACCGGGAATGAAAACCTCCTCTTCACCCAACGGACGCGACGTGGAGCAGATGGGTTTCCCTCTGCGCGCCAGTGAGCTTCTGGCTTCACAGGATGGAGCGAGCTATATCGTACGCCGCAGCCTGCACGACCCCAAGAACATCCGCATGGCCAAAAAAGCCATCCGGTTGGCGTTTGAAACGCAGGCACGCGGGCTCGGGTTTTCGATGGTCGAGCTGCTTTCCACCTGCCCCACCAACTGGCGTTTGACGCCTGCCAAGGCTGGGCTATGGCTTGAAGAAAAGATGATTCCATACTACCCGCTGGGAGATATTAAGGTTATCCCGGCAATAAGTGAATTGAAGATCTGAGAGGGATCGTATGCAAAACGAAACAATTATCGCCGGCTTCGGTGGACAGGGAGTTCTTTTTACAGGAAAGGTTCTGGCCTACGCCGGGCTGGAAGAGGGGCGCGAAGTCACCTGGCTGCCCTCCTATGGGCCTGAAATGCGCGGCGGTACCGCAAATTGCACAGTGATTATTTCGGATGAAGAAATTGGGTCTGCCCAAGTGATGAAGCCGCGTGCAGTGATCGTCATGAATCAGCCTTCCCTTGATAAATTTGAAGACCTGGTGGCAACAGGCGGATACCTGGCGGTAAACAATTCCATGGTCACTCGGAAAGTTCAGCGTACCGATATCACAGTGATCGAAATCCCCGGTACCGAAATCTCTGAAAAATTAGGCGATAAGCGTCTGACCAACATCGTCATGTTGGGCGCGCTGGCAGCCAAGGCAGATTTTTTACATCTTAAAAGTATTGAAAAAGGAATTGAAAAAAGCCTTTCCAAAGATAAAAAAGCGCTTTTTGATCTTAATCTCAAAGCTCTGCAAACCGGTGCTGCTTACTTAAAATAGTACTGATATTTCTCTTTTATCTTTCGTGATTTTTTCGGTTTATTGGCCTTTAGTTCACAGCATTCCTTAAGGCGCATATTATCCATTTTTATTACTCTCAGATCTTTCAGCCCTTGCATCTTTTTTAAACTTCTAAAATCTTCTTCAAATGTTTCCAAGATCTACTCAAAACGGCTCTTTTAAGCCAATATCGGTCAATTCCATTGACATTCGGCTGCTTGTATGTATAATAGGACAAATTTTTAAGACGAATGTCATAAAATAATGAACTCAGTTGGTACAACCAGCCTCCGCGGCATCCTTATTCTTAGCGCTCTCGTCCTTTTGGGCGAGGGCATAAAAAGATTAAGGGATGGCATTCTGCCATAGGATAAGCTGCAAGATTATCAAGAGCCACCCTTAATCAAAAGGGGTGGCTCTTTTTTATAAATCTAACAAGTCCACTGAAAAAGAACGGGAGCATATGAAAAATGGGTTTTAGAGAAATTTTTTCGGGATTCGATCTGCCAAAAATTTGAAATGTCGTCAATGCAAAAGCTAAGATCCGCCAAACCAGGCAAAGAATATTCATTATCAAAAAGGAGTTGGACTTGCGATCAGATCAAATAAAAATCGGACTGGAAAGGGCTCCGCACCGTTCGCTGCTTAAGGCCGTCGGCTTGACCGACGCCGACATGAACAAGCCCTTTATTGCGATCGTTAATTCATATATAGACATTGTCCCCGGGCATGCCCACCTGCAGCAGTTCGGCAAGGTGGTTAAGGACGCAGTACGGGCAGCAGGGGGCGTGCCATTCGAGTTCAACACTATCGGCGTAGATGATGGCATTGCCATGGGGCATTTGGGGATGAAGTACTCCCTGCCGTCGCGGGAATTGATCGCCGATTGTATCGAAACCATGATGCTCGCCCATTGTTTCGACGGCATGGTATGCATTCCCAACTGCGACAAGATTGGTCCCGGGATGTTGATGGCAGCGATGAGGCTCAACATCCCGTCTATTTTTGTTTCGGGTGGGGCGATGGCCGCCGGAAAACTGCCGGATGGGCGCGCGATTGACTTGATCTCGGTTTTCGAAGCAGTGGGTTCATTTCAGGCGGGGAAGATCAACGCCGAACAATTGGCTGAATTAGAGAATGAAGCCTGCCCCAGCTGTGGTTCCTGTTCAGGCATGTTCACTGCCAATAGCATGAACTGCCTTATGGAAGTTCTCGGCCTGGCACTGCCCTTCAATGGCACTGCATTGGCAAATTCCGCAGAGCGGGAAAAGCTGGGGGTAGAGGCTGCCCATCGAATTATCGAACTGGTTGAAAAGCAGATCACACCGCGCATGATCGTCACGGCAGATGCCCTGGATGACGCTTTCGCCCTGGATATGGCCATGGGCGGTTCAAGCAATACCGTTCTGCACGGGCTGGCGATAGCGCATGAAGGCGAAATAGAATATGGCCTGGACCGCATCAAGGCGGTTTCGCAAAAAGTACCTTATCTGTGCAAGGTCAGCCCCTCCGGTAATTGGCATATCGAAGACGTCCACCGCGCCGGCGGCATTCCGGCAATCCTGAAAGAAATCGACAGAGATGCCAGTGTCTTGCACCCGGAGCGTATTACCGTTACCATGCAGCCCTTCGGCGATGCGTACGCGCATGCTCAAAACAACGATCCTGAAGTGATCCGAACCCGCGAGAACGCCTATTCTGCCACCGGCGGTTTGGCGATCCTCTTCGGTAATCTGGCGCCCAATGGGGCGGTGGTCAAAGCCGGCGGCGTGAGTCCTGATCTTCTTAAATTCAGCGGCAGAGCGCATGTCTTTAATCATCAGGAAGATGCCATGCGGGGCATCATGAATTCAGAAGTCAAGCCGGGAGAGGTGGTTGTTATTGCCTATGAAGGCCCCAAAGGCGGTCCGGGTATGCAGGAGATGCTCAGCCCCACCAGCGCGATCATGGGCCTGGGTCTGGGCGACAAGGTGGCATTGATCACCGATGGACGCTTTTCAGGAGGCACGCGCGGGGTTTGTATTGGGCACATTTCGCCCGAGGCAGCCGCGCATGGACCGATCGCTGCGGTTCGCGATGGCGATGTGATCGATATTGATATTCGGGCTGGCACATTGAATATTCAACTAACAGATGATGAAATCCGGCGCAGGTTGGATTTGCTCCCCGAGTTTGTCTCGAATATCAACAGCAAATGGCTGCGCAGATATTCCCATTTTGTTGCCAGCGCAGACAAAGGTGCGATCCTGGAAGACCATTGAGCCAAATTTTGAAAGCAAAAAAACAGCAAAGAGGAATTAATTTATGAAAAAACTTAATGGCGCTCAAATCATGTGGGAATGTATCGTCCACGAAGGCGTTAAGCAGATCTTTGGATACCCCGGCGGTGCGAACTTGCCTATCTTTCACCACCTTACAGAATATCCGATCGATCTAGTGCTGCCCCGCCACGAACAAAGCGCCGCCCATATGGCTGATGGCTTCGCGCGCGTGAGCGGCCAGGTGGGCGTTGCTCTGGCAACCTCCGGGCCTGGTGCAACCAACCTTGTGACCGGGATCGCCACAGCCATGCTTGATTCTTCGCCGGTCGTTTTCTTTACCGGGCAGGTTGGCTCGCATCTGCTCGGATTTGACGCATTTCAGGAAGTGGATGTAATTGGCATCACCATGCCTATCACTAAACATAATTATCTCGTGACCGATGTCAATGATCTGACTAGTACCATACGTGAAGCGTTTTACATTGCCAGGTCGGGCCGGCCGGGGCCGGTATTAATTGACATTCCAAAAGATGTTCAGTCCGCGGTTATTGAATGGGAATATGATGATTCCCCCATCCACCTGGCCGGCTACAAGCTCGAACCAGCTTTGAAAGCCGGAGAATTGGGATCTGCTGCAGAAATGATCAAGCAGGCCAAAAAACCGGTCATTCTGGCGGGGCATGGCGTTCTGCTCAGCGGTGCGATGCAGGAATTAAAGGATTTTGCCGAGAAGACAATGACACCCGTCGCGGTGACGCTGCTGGGCATCGGCTGCCTGCCTGCCAGCCACCCTTTAAACCTGGGTCTCATGGGTATGCATGGAGAAGCCTGGGTAAACCAGGCGATCCAGGAAGCAGACCTTTTGCTGGCTTTTGGCATGCGCTTCGACGACCGGGTGACGGGAAATTTGAAATCATTTGCCCCGGCTGCGAAGAAGATCCATTTCGAAATTGACCGTTCAGAGATCAACAAGAATGTAACCGTAGAACTGGCTCTGATCGGAGATATCGGCGAAAGCCTGCGGCAGTTGGCTCCGCACCTTGAAGCTTCGGATCGCAGCGATTGGAATGAACATATCAGCGATTTGAGGATCGAGAGCGGTAAAAGGGACATCAAAAACCTGAAGACAGATAAATTACATGCCGCCCATGTGATCCATGATATCAGCCTGCTGGCAGATCCAGATTGCATTGTTGTCACCGATGTTGGCCAAAATCAGATGTGGGCTGCGCAGTACTTCACGCGGGAAAAGCCCTACACGCTTGTCACATCCGGCGGTCTGGGGACAATGGGGTTTGGCCTGCCCGCTGCCATTGGGGCTAAGTTTGCCCGCCCTGACGCTGAAGTATGGTGTATTTCAGGCGATGGGGGTTTCCAGATGACGCAGGCCGAATTACAGACCCTTAAACAGGAAGGGTTGAAGGTCAACATTGTAATTCTTAATAACGGCTATCTTGGCATGGTACGGCAGTGGCAGGAACTTTTCTTTTCGCGCAATTATTCGGGCACGCCAATCACCAGCCCTGATTTCGTCAAGCTCGCTGAAGCGCATGGCCTCACCGGTTTGCGGATCACGCAGAGATCCGAAATTGAAGCCGCAATTCGAAAAGCACAGGAAACTGAAGGGTCGGTGGTGCTCGAATTCAAAATTGAAAGAGAAGATATGGTCTTCCCCATGGTGCCAACGGGGGCAGGGCTGCACGAAATGATCCGCCGGCCCGAAACACTCCCTTAATAAGGATGAAGAGGAATTGATATGCAGCATACATTAGTCGCTTTGGTAGAAAACAAGCCAGGAGTTTTGACGCGCGTTGCCTCCCTGTTCCAAAGGAGATCTTACAACATTGATTCACTGACAGTGGGGCGAACTGAAAACCCGGGCATATCCCGCATCACGATCGTCGTGGATACTGACCAAAACAGTGCCGAACGCCTGACCGCTTACCTTCTTAAACTGATCAATATTGTCTGGGTGGAAGATATCACCGAAAAGCCCATGGTCAGCCGCGATCTGGCCATGGTGAAGGTCAGTGTAAACCCCTCCAGCCGCGCGGAGGTTATGCAGTTGGTGGATGTATTCAGGGCCAGGATCATAGACGTGGGCAATGACTCACTGATGATAGAGATCACGGGCAGCGAAGAAAAGATCGAAGGTTTCATTGACACGCTTAAACCATTTGGAATTCTTGAAATGGTACGGGCTGGGGTGGTTGCAATGGGAAGGGGGGCAAATCCTCTGGGCGATCCCAGAGTTAACGGGAACGGCAGCGGAAAAGTGCCCACTTGATGGGCAGAATTACCTTTTTTAATCGGCTTCATTAATTTTATATTTTCTAAGGAGAAATAGATCATGGCTAAAATGAATTTCGGCGGTGTTGAAGAAGAGGTTGTGACCAGGGATGAGTTCCCGCTTGAAAAAGCGCATGAAGTACTTAAAGATGAGGTGATCGCGATCCTCGGTTATGGTGTGCAGGGGCCTGCCCAGTCGCTCAATTTACGGGACAACGGTTTTAAAGTGATCGTGGGGCAGAAGAAAGGAAGCCATAGTTGGGATAAAGCGCTTGAAGATGGGTGGGTGGAAGGGGAAACCCTGTTTTCACTTGAAGAAGCCGCCACCCGCGCAACAGTGATCCAATATTTGGTATCAGATGCCGGGCAAATGCTGACCTGGGATGCCATCAAACCCTGCCTTAATAAGGGCGATGCGCTTTATTTTTCGCATGGTTTCGCGATTGTATATCATGACCAAACCAAAGTGATCCCGCCCGAATATGTGGATGTCATAATGGTCGCTCCAAAAGGTTCGGGGCGCAGCGTCCGGGCAAATTTTTTGGACGGCAGCGGCATCAATAGCAGTTTCGCGGTATTTCAGGATTACACCGGGCATGCCCGTGAACGCACTTTGGCGCTTGGCATTGCCGTTGGCTCAGGCTATTTGTTCGAGACAACCTTTGAGAACGAAGTTTACAGCGATTTGACCGGTGAGCGCGGCGTGCTGATGGGCGCTTTGGCAGGCATCATGGAAGCGCAATATAGTTTACTGCGCAAACATGGCCATTCGCCTTCTGAAGCTTTCAACGAGACCGTAGAAGAGTTAACCCAAAGCCTGATCCGCCTGGTTGGCGAGAATGGTATGGACTGGATGTACGGTAACTGCAGCACAACCGCCCAGCGCGGTGCTTTGGATTGGCTGCCGCAGTTCCGCAACGCGGTTACCCCGGTGTTCGAGACCCTTTATAACAGCGTGAAATCCGGCGAAGAAACCTTTGTTACTCTCGAAGCCAACAGCGCCCCCGATTACAAGGAAAAACTTGAGATCGAATTGAAACGTATGCGCGAATCGGAAATGTGGCGTGCCGGCGCGGCCGTGCGGGCGCTGCGCCCCGAAAACTGGAAAAAATAGCGGAGGGCTATTATGGGTGACTATGTTCGGATATTTGATACTACATTGCGTGATGGTGAGCAATCACCCGGGGCAAGCCTGACTTCAGCTGAAAAATTAGAAGTCGCACGCGCTTTGGCAAAGATGAGGGTAGATGTGATCGAAGCTGGCTTTCCGGCTGCTTCTCCTGACGACCTTGAAGCCGTTCGCAGGATCGCATTAGAAGTGGGTAATCCCACTGATAAT
>Ga0172371_10010977_pt1 | contig 12133 bp, 6 predicted proteins | sample Lak12m_FD_114543 | JGI IMG/M metagenome (GOLD analysis project Ga0172371, IMG submission 114543) | Freshwater microbial communities from Kabuno Bay, South-Kivu, Congo - kab_022012_12m | ecosystem: Environmental > Aquatic > Freshwater > Lake | place: Democratic Republic of the Congo: South-Kivu... | reverse complement strand
CCCAAGTTTAGCCCCTCTTTTATACACTACGCGGCAGGCTGAAGGGAATCAAAATATTTGTAAAGCTTCTTCTCCAAAAGGACATCGGTCTCCCAGCAGTGGCCGGACTTGCGATCTTTAAGATGCACACGATACCCCCGCCGCAACTTCTCCAGAAACTCAGTCGCTGAATACTCTGAGGTGCGGAGATGATAGTCCAAGTACGCGAGGATCGCGTAGGCCAGATAACAAACACGAACGTGGCCCTCAATATGCTCTTTTTGCCACACCCGGATCGGCCGCAACGACAACACCCCCTTGAGCTTTTTGAACGCCCGGTCGACAATCTCTTTTTCAAAGTATTGCCGCGTCACCGCCTCGATGGTTTGGGTCGTGTTGTGATAGAGAAGCGAGTAGCCCTCATCCCGAGGGTCTTTCTCCCGCACCAGGTCTGTCCCGTAAGCGAGCTCTCGGCGGACGACCTCAAGCGAGGGATTATAGACGACAATCAGTTCGCCCCGAAGGTAGGGGAACGCCTGAACATAGACGCCAGCGCTCTGGAGCGCCACCCGGTGCTCCCGTCGGTAGAGGGCTTCCCGGTTAATCCGCGCCAAGAACCGCCGCCGCAGAGTCTCGTTCTTGCGCAGTCCGCAGATGAGCACCATCTTGGCCTCTTGAATGCGCCGGATGTTGTCCTCGCAACTCATTCCCCTGTCGATAATTACGGCCTTGTAACCCCGCTCCAGCAGCCGGTTGTAGAGGTCCTTAAAGATCATGATGTTGGAGGTCGTTCCCGGGTAGGTCCGCATCAAGATCGGAAAGCCGTAGCCCTGGGTGACCCCCAGGCCGATCTGGAGGAGCTTTCGGACCTTGCCGTCTTTGCCTCGCCGGGAGCGCTCCGCCAAGCTCCCGCCTTCAAAATACGTATCCGTCACGTCGATGATCGCCGAATGGTTTTTGGCTTCGTATCCCCGCAGCCGCTCCAAGATCCGGTCTTCGATCCGGCCGAACTCGACCCGGCTGAGATGACCCAGCGTTTCGTACAACCGGCCGGTCGAGATCTCCTGAAGCCCGAGAAGCTCCGGGATCTCGGTGCCGCCGAACCATTCCTCCAGCTTCCGGATGCTAGGCCGCTCCAGAAGATGGGAATAGACAAAGGAGAGGATGTAGGGGCCATGTTCGCCGAGCATCTCGCCAAGGCCCAGCCGCCCGGCCAGCCGGTGGACGGCCAGGACGTCGGCGCAGTGGCGGACGGCCTCGACTTGAACGTCGGTCGTAACAACCCTGCGTTGGATGTGCCCGTCGATCTCTTTCCCGACGTAGCGGATGACTTTTTGGACGACCTTGCCCTGGACGCGGTGGTTTTCGACCTCGGCCAGGTAGACGTGGGGACCCTTTTTGATTCGTCTTATGAAGCTCATGGTGTATATAATATACACCACATAGATAAATCTGTCAATCCCCCGGCCTATTTTTCCCTTGGAAATCGATCTCCCTTCCTGTAGTGTGATAAATCAGCTAAAATTTAGGTAATTAGTGAGCGCGCGGCGGCAGTTCTCGTGGCTTCCGAACTGAACATTACGTCCGCGTTTAAATATCTTACTGATGAAGATAAAGAAGCTATCGCAAAATCGCGGACTCTACAAGGAGCGGATACGCAATCTCGTACCAAAGTAGTCCAGAAGGAGAAATCAGTCGCAATTGATTCCCTCCCCGGGATAACAGCCTTTCAACCATTCCTGCCAGCGGAATTGATAAGCGAAGCAAAGCGAATGGCGCAGGAGTGCTACCCGCTGTTGTATATCTACGAAAATACCATCAGGAACGTGATTAAAGTCCTAATGGAGAAGAAGTACGGCTCTAATTGGTGGGACCTGAGTGTGAAGAAACTCCACAAAAAGTTGGATGAGAAGATAGTAGGAAGGATGAACAAAGAAGCTGACGAAAGGTGGCACACTTCCAGACGAGGAGTCCACAAGATTTATTACACTGACCTTGATGACCTGCTGAAGATAATTGAAGGTGATTGGAATATTTTCAAGAAAATCCACTCCAGACTTGCGTGGGTAACAGAGCATATCAGACAGCCAGGCTATACAAGGAATATAATCGCACATAACAATCCTTTAGCCAGTGAGGATATCGCGAGTATACAAACAAAGGTCAGGGAATGGCTCAGCCAGATTAGGGGTATCAAACTCAGCTAGATATCCGGCGAAGATATCGCCGTTCGATAATTTAAACTTAATTTCCGCAAAATTGGCATCTCTCCAACAATTCAGGTTTTCCGAGACTTAACTTACATCGTTGAGAAGATTATAGGTACCTGGCCCCCACGGTTTCGCCGTTCTTTTTTGTTTGGAACGAACCGTTTAGGACAATTGGGGTACTGGGCATATCCAAAGCGTAGTCTAAATGCCGGCCCGCGAAAAAAGCCTAAAAGATTTAAGAATCGGGGGTATGATTAGAAGAGCGTGCCTGAGAGGATTCGAACCTCCGACCTACGGCTCCGGAGGCCGTCGCTCTATCCAGCTGAGCTACAGGCACGTGGTCGGAAAGGCTTATTTATAGCCTAAAGCGCCTCTAAACGCAAGAAGCGGGTACACATAACGGCTTAAGCTTCCCCTAGGACAATCGAACTCCGGCGATTCTCGGGCTTCTCATGTTTTCCGGAAGTGCTACGGCCGGAATATGTACCCTATAATTCTTAATCCTTTATCTCGAGGGCCGGCAGGCCGGCCGCTTTGAGTTGGCCGTTTAGGGCGGCCAGATCCTGCGTTTTGAAGGCATTCCACTTGCCCAACAGCGCTCCGAAGGCCTGCTTGCGCTCCGAGATCGCGGCCAGCGCCTGGCTCGTCGGAGCGGCGTCCGCGCCCTGAAGGAGATTCATCAGCGAGCTCAAAGAGCTGCCGACCGCGGCCAGCGTGTCCTGGGATCCTCCGGCGCCGGGAGCCTGCGCTCCTCCTCCGCCCATGCCGCGCTGACCTCCGCCCGCGCCGCCCTCGATCGCCGCGCCTTTTTTGTCGAATGCGGCCAGGGCTTCGAAAACCGGGCCCGGACCGGCCTTGTCCTGGAGCGGTTTCACCTGGGCGCGCAGGCCGCGCATCTGGCGCAGGGCGGCCTGCGATTCGAGCACCGCGTCGTACATCTGCTTCGAAAGCGCGCTTTGCTGAGAGAGAACGGCGGCAGGCGTTTTAACCCTGGGATCCATCCGGACCGTCAGCGGTTGGCTGAGTGTTTTTCCGTTGACCGTCAGCTTGACGGTATAGGTTCCGGGCGGCACCCAGGGCGCGTTCGGTGCGGCGACGGTATTTCGGGCGACGGCGGCAATGGGAAGCCCGCCGCGCCCTCCGGCGCTCGTCAATGGCTGAAAGTGCAGGTCCCACATGAAGCGATGGAGACCCGGAGCCGTCGAGAGCACCTGCGGCGGCCGGTACCAATAGGTCGGGACCGGCACCGTCAGGGGATCGATCTTCTCGACCGGGTCGGCGCTCGAGTAGCGGCGGACGAACCGGCCCGCGCCGTCGAAGATTTCCAGGATGACCGGGCCGGGGGCTTCGGCCTTCAGGGCGTAGTTAATGACGGCGCCGTCAGGGGGGTTTTCGCCCGCCGGCTCGTCTGGCGGAAGCGGCGTGTCCGTGTTCATGTTCCACCGGACGCGCGTCGCAACCTGGGGCTTGAAGAGGAACGCGTCGGCCGAAACGACGCCCGCGTCGAGCTGCCGCAGAGGCGTGATGTCGTCGAGGATCCAGAACCCGCGGCCATGCGTCGCGACGACGAGGTCGTCGTCCTTGACGATCAAGTCGCGCATTGAAGTGGCCGGCAGGTTGAGCCGGAGCGACTGCCAATGATCGCCGTCGTCGAACGAGACGAAAACCTCTTTCTCCGTTCCGGCGAACAGCAGTCCTTTGCGCTTCGGGTCTTCGCGCACGGCATTGACCGGAGCGATGTCGGGAATGCCGTTCGTGATGCGGGCCCAGGTCTTGCCCCCGTCGTGCGTCCGGTAGATGTAGGGCCGCATGTCGTCGAGGCGGAGGGTATTGACCGCCGCGTACGCCGTCATGGCGTCGAAGCGGCCGGCGTCGATGATCGACACCTTCGCCCAGGCCGAAAGCTGCGGCGGCGTCACGTCCTTCCAGTGAAGGCCGCCGTCGGCCGTCACGTGGATGAGGCCGTCATCCGTGCCGGCCCAAATGCGATTGACGTCCAAGTAGGATGGGCCGATGGTGTAGATGACCCCGCGCTGCGTCGGCTGGGCCGACGTCTCCTTGCGGTACTTCCCGACGCTCGGCGGGACCTCCCACGTCTTGCGGGTCAGATCGGGGCTGATCTGCTGCCAGCTCTGCCCGCCGTTCGCTGTCTTCCACAGCGTGTTCGAGGCGTAATAGAGAATGTGGGGGTCGACCGGCGAGAAGAGGACGGGCTGAGTCCTGACGGTGCGGACGTCCGGCGAGCGGACCGGCTTGGGGCCGACGTTCTGGACCTGCCCGGTCCGCCGGTCGTAGCGCGTCACGCTCCGGCCGCCGTAAACGATGTTCGGGTCGAGAGGGTCGGGCGCCGCATACCCGTATTCATCGACCCCGACCGGATGCCACTCGCGGAAGGTGATCTGGCCGTCGTTGCCCCGGCTCTGGACGCCGGCCGAGCCGCTCTCCTGCTGCCCGCTGTAAACGCGGTACGGAAAATCGTTGTCGGCCGCGACATGGTAGAGCTGAGCGGTCGGCTGGTTGTACCACGAGCTCCATGTCCGGCCGCCGTTGACGGTGATGACCGCGCCCTGGTCGCTGGGCATGATGACGATATCGGGATTGTTGGGATTGATCCAGAGGTTCTGATAATCGTCGCCGCCGGGCGCGCCTTTGAAGGCGGCAAAGGTCTTGCCGCCGTCGGTCGTCTTCCAGGAGACCGTACCGGCGACGATGACGATGTCGGGATTCTTGGGATGGACGGCGAGGCGGGGCAGGTCGCCGCCGCCGATGCGGGCCGCGGGCCGGGTGTCGGGCAAACGCGCCCAGGTGTCGCCGCCGTCATCCGAACGAAAGAGACCGGTCCCCCGGGCGATGGCGATCGCGGCGTAGACGCGGCGGCCGTCGCTAGGAGCGACGGCCAGGTTGACCTGGATGACGGAGTCCATGCCTGCCGGGACGAGCTGCCGCCAGGATTTGCCGCCGTCGGTCGATTTGAACAGGCCGCCGCCGTTGCCGGCCCAGGCCGCGTTCTCCCACGGCCCCTGTCGCGACTCCCAGAGGCCGGCATAGACGATGTCCGAATCCTTCGGGTCGAAGGCGAGCTCCGACCCGCCCGTGTCGGCGTCCTTGCCCAGGACTTTCTCGAACGTCTGGCCGCCGTCGGTCGAGCGGAAGACGCCCCGCTCCTCGTTCGGCCCGTAAGGATGGCCCAGGGCGGCCACGAATAGCCGGTCGGGATCCTTCGGGTCGACGATGATCTGGGGGATCTGCTGGGCATCGCGGAGGCCGAGATGGGTCCACGTCTTTCCCGCGTCGATGGATTTGAACAGGCCGTCCCCGACCGAGAGGTCGGGCCGCTGCAAGCCTTCTCCCGTCCCGACGTAAATGATGTTCGGATCCGACGGAGCTACGGCGATCGCGCCGATCGACCCGGTCGGCTGGTCGTCGAAGATCGGATACCAGGTCCGCCCGTAATCGGTCGTCTTCCAGACCCCGCCGTTGCAGACGCCGATATAAAACACGTTGGGCTGGCTCGGGACGCCGGCGACGGCCCGCGTCCGGCCGCCGCGGTACGGCCCGATCGAACGCCAGCGAAGGCCGGTCAAGTAGCCTGCGTCGAACGTTTGAGCGGCAACGGAGGAGGCCGCAAGCGCGAGCCCTAGGATTCCTATGAACAGCGCGATGCGCATCCGTGATTTCATCGTCATGCCTCCTATCGCGAGAAATCGAAAATGGAACGATACCCCAGGCCTCGAATCCTTGTCAAACGACGCCCAGTCCATCACCCTTCTCACCGGCGCTTGGTCTCTGGAAAGCCCGGCAAAATAATTGAAAGAAATTCCCTCCCGACTTCGTCTAAAGAGTGATACATTTCTATTCAAGGAAAGGAGACGCATGAGGAAAAACGTGTGGATCGTGGTTTTTGTGTTCGCCTTCATCTTCTCGCTGCAGGCGCAGATGCCGCCCCAGCAGCAGATGAAGCCCGAGGACGTACAGAAAGCTTTGAGTCTGATGGACAAGCCCCAGCCCGTTCCCGAAAAGTACAAGGCCGGCTTCGAAGCCATCACCGACAAGGACTCCCTCGCCATGCTGTCGTTCATCTCCTCGGACTGGACCGAAGGCCGTGACACGGGGGCCAAAGGCTTCATGATCGCGGCCGATTACGTCGTGTCCCTCTTCAAGATGTGGGGCATCAAGCCGGCCGGCGACATGCCCCAGGCCGGATTCGGTGGGCGCGGCGGATTCCCCGGCGGCCAGCGCGGCGGCGCGCCGGCGGCCCCGCCGGTGCGCAGCTACTTCCAGGAGTTCGCCCTGCGGTCGACATCGGACGTCCAGAGCTCGATGAGCCTCGAAGTCGCCAAGACCGGCAGCGTCCAGACCCGCGAATTCATCGCAGGCGTCGACTATCAGGGCGGCATGGGCGGCCGCGGCGGAGCCGCAGCCGGCTCTCTGACCGCCCCCGTCGTCTTCGTCGGCTACGGCATCCAGGAGCCCTCCGCCAAGTTCGATGAGCTCAAAGGCCTCAACCTCAAGGGCAAGGTCGTCCTCGTCCTGACCGAAGCCCCGGGCCGCGACGACCCGAAATCTCCCTTCAACGCCACGAAGGAATTGAAGGAAAAGTACTTCCCGGCCGCCCCCGCCGGCGCGATGCAGTTCCAGAGAGATCCCGCTCCCGGACAGCCCGCCCGGTTCAACAAGTTCACCGAGCTCCAGAAGCTGGGCCCGGCGGCCATTCTCCAGGTGTCCAACGTCAATTCCGACACGGCGGCCTACAGGAACATGTCTGTGCCGGCCTATGTCCATGTCAACGACGACCGGCCGATCATCCCTAGGGAACGCGGGGGAAGCATGTCGATCCCGGGCGTCACAGGGGGCGGCGGCCCCATGGCCGGCGGCCCTTCCGTTCCGATGATGACGATCACGCGGGAGATGGCCAACGCCATCCTCGCGTCGACCGGCAAAACGATCGACGAGCTCAAGGCTCAGATCGAAAAGACCTATCAGCCTGCGTCTGCAGACCTGGCAGGAACGAAAGTGACGATGACCACCACGGCGAAAACCGCTCTCGTCCGCACGTTCAATATCCTCGGCATCATCGAGGGCAGCGACCCCAAGCTGAAGGACGAATATTTCGTCGTCGGGGGCCACTTCGACCACCTCGGGAGAGCCGGCGACTACATCTACAACGGATCGGACGACAACGGATCGGGCTCGGTCGGCGTCATGAACATCGCCAAGGCCATCGCGACCAATCCGGTCAAGCCGAAGCGATCGATCGTCTTCGCCCTCTGGACGGGCGAGGAAAAAGGCCTGCTGGGCAGCCGCTACTACGTGCTCAATCCGGTCTTCCCCATCGATAAGACCATCGGTTACCTGAACTATGACATGATCAGCCGGCCGTACGACGCGACGACCATCGCCCGGGTGATGCAGCGGTACAACGTGCCGGGAGCGGAAGATTTAGCCAAGAAGATCCGCGCCCCGTGGTTCGTCACGGTCAACCTGACGGAGAACACGCCGTTCGCCGACATAGCCCGGGAGATGAACGCCTACGTCGGTCTCGACCTGGCCCTCCAGCCCTATGCCCTCGGCGCCGGCAGCGGCGGATCGGACCACTCCTCGTTCGCCCAGGCCAAGAAGCCGTTCGTGTATTACATGGCGGCCATGACCTCGGACTACCACCAGCCGAGCGACAGCGTGGAGAAGGTCAGCGGGGACCTGATCGCCAAGATCAGCCAGCACGGCTATCTGACGATCTTCAAGTTCGCCGACCAATAAAAGGAACTTCGGGAGGACGGGCGGGAGCCCGTCCTCCCTTTCTTATTCGTTCTCTTTGCCGGCTTTGGTGATCCGGGCCCAGGTGTCCCGGAGGGTCACCGTCCGGTTGAAGACGGGCCTGCCGGGGCCGGAATCCCAGCTGTCGGCGCAGAAATAGCCGAGCCTCTCGAACTGGAACCGGCCGCCCGGCGCCGCGCCCAGTAGGGAGGGCTCGAACCTGGCTTCCTTCACGACCTCGAGAGATTTCGGGTTGAGGTTGACCTTCCAATCCTCACCCTCCTCGAGTTCGCTCGGGTCGCGCTTCGTGAACAGCGTGTCGTAGAGGCGGACCTCGCCCGTCGCCGCGTGCCCGGCCGAAACCCAGTGGAGCGTCGCTTTCGGGCTCCGGCCGTCGGGCGCGGCCCCTCCCCTGGTCGCCGGGTCATAGGTGCAGTGGAGCTCGACGACCTCCCCGGTCGGCGGGTCCTTCTTGACGTCGACACAGGTGATGAAATAAGCGTAGCGCAGGCGCACTTCGCGGCCCGGCGATAGCCGGAAGAATTTCTTCGGCGGATTCTCCATGAAATCGTCCCGCTCGATGTAAAGCTCCCGGGAGAAGGGGACGCGGCGCGTTCCGGCCGCCGGGTCCTCGGGATTGTTGACGCAGTCGAGGTCCTCCACCTTTCCTTCCGGATAGTTCACCAGAACCACCTTGAGAGGCCGGAGCACGGCCATGGCCCGCGGGGCGGTCGCGTTGAGCTCCTCGCGGACGCAGCTTTCGAGGAAGGCCAAGTCGACGATACTGTTGGCTTTAGCGACGCCGACGAGCTCGGCGAACCGCCGCAGAGCGGAGGGCGGATAGCCCCGCCGCCGCATGGCCGAGATCGTCGGCATGCGCGGGTCGTCCCAGCCGTCGACGATCCGCTCCCTGACCAGGGTCAGGAGCTTGCGCTTGCTGAGCAAGGTGTGGCTGAGGTACAGGCGGGCGAACTCGATCTGCTGAGGGCGGTGGATGCCGAGCTCGACGAGGAACCAGTCGTACAGCGGCCGGTGGACCTCGAACTCGAGCGTGCAGATCGAATGCGTGATCCCCTCGATCGAATCCGACTGGCCGTGGGCCCAGTCGTACGTCGGATAGAGGCACCAGGCATCGCCCTGCCGGTAATGGTGGGCCCGGCGGATGCGGTACATGACCGGGTCGCGCATGAGGAAATTCGGATGGGCCATGTCGATCCTGGCCCGGAGCGACTTCGACCCGTCGGGGAATTCGCCGGCCCGCATCCGGCGGAAGAGGTCGAGGTTCTCCTCGACGGAGCGGGCGCGGCCCGGGCTTTCCTGGCCGGGCTTAGTCAGCGTCCCGCGCGTCGCCGCGACCTCCTCCGCGCTCAGGTCGCAGACGTAGGCTTTCCCTTTGTTGATGAGCCGCTCGGCGAGCTCGTAGAGTTGTTCATAATAATCCGAGGCGTAGAACTCGCGGTCCTCCCAGTCGTAACCGAGCCAGCGGATATCGGTCTTGATCGATTCGACGTACTCGATTTCCTCCTTCTCGGGATTCGTGTCGTCGAAACGGAGGTTGCATTTTCCGCCGTACGCGGCGGCCAGCCCGAAATTGATGACCAGGGACTTGACGTGGCCGACATGGAGGTAACCGTTGGGCTCCGGAGGAAAACGCGTGTGGACGCGGCCCTGGTTCTTGCCGGCCTCGAGGTCGGAGTTGATGATGTCGCGGATGAAATTATCTTTCGTTTTGAACTCGCTCATGATGCGGCGCCTCTCATGCGCCGAAGAGTCGTCTCCCGGCCTAAAAGCTCCATGATCTCGAACAGGCCCGCGCCCTTCATCTTGCCCGAAACGGCCAGGCGGGCCGGATGGATGATCTCGGCGGCCTTGAGCTTCCGCTCCTCGGCCAGCTCCCGGCAGACGGCTTCGATTCGTTCGCGCCGGAAATCGTCCAGGGCGGCGAGCCGGCCGGCGAACTCCCGGACGTTGTCCTTGTTCGAGACGGGGCCGAGGTATTTCGCCCGGGCTTCCTCGTCCACGGCGAAATCATCCCGAAGGAGGAAATCGGCCAGCGCGCCGAATTCGCGCAAGGTCTTGATCCGGACCCGGTAGAGCTCGAGGGCCCGGCCGAGCTTGTCGTCGGAAACGGCGCTCAGGTCGAATCCGTCCCTTCGGAGCTGGTCTTTGAGGAGCGGCAGGAGGCCGGCCGCGTCTCTTTTCATGATGTACTCGCCGTTCATCCACTTGAGCTTCTGGATGTCGAACTTGGCTTGGACGTCGTTCATCGCCCGGATGTCGAAGAGCTTGGCCGCTTCGTCGAGGGGAAGGATCTCGACCCCGGCGGGGGGCGTCCAGCCCAACAGGATCAGATAGTTGGCCAACGCCTCGGGCAGGAAGCCCTCGTTCCGGTATTCCGTGACCGAAACTCCCCCGTGCCGCTTGGACAGCTTCGCGCCGTCGGATCCCATGATCAAGGGCATATGGCCGAAGCAAGGGGGCGTCAGGCCGAGAGCTTCATAGAAAAGCACTTGTTTGGGCGTGTTGGTGATATGGTCGTCCCCGCGGAGGATGTGGGTGATGCCCTGGGCCGAGTCGTCCACGACGCAGGAGAAATTATAGGCCGGTGAGCCGTCCGACTTGATGAGGACCTGGTCCTTGAAGTTCTCGGTTTCGAAGGTGATCCGGCCGTGAATCATGTCCTCGACGACGACCGTCCGGCCGGGCTGAACCCTGTAGAGGACCGCCTCCCCCTCCTTATAGGCCAGACCCGCCCCGAGCAATCTCTCGGCTTTCTCCCGATAGAGGTCGAAGCGGCGGCTCTGGAAGATCGGCTCCCCGTCCCAGTCCAGGCCGAGCCATCTCAGGTCGGCCAGGATCTCGTCGAGGAACTTGACGTCGGACCGGACCTTGTCCGTGTCTTCGATCCTGAGCAAGAACTTGCCCCCGGCATGCCGGGCGCAGAGCCAGTTGAAGAGCGCCGTCCGGGCGCTCCCAAGATGGAGATATCCCGTCGGGCTGGGGGCGAAACGGACGGTCATCGGGTCGCTCATGGCGTTCTCGCTCGAACAAACGGAGTTTATAGCATACCCCTCGACGGGGGTCAATTTCCCGCAAAAAGGATTTGACGAACACGAAAAATTCATATACCTTAGAAAAGGAAGTTGTTTTGCCTTAGAAGGGAGGTCCCATGAAAAAGATCCTGTGTTTCTTGGTCGTCGTTCTATTCCTCTCCGTGTCGCTCGGCATGGCCCAGGCCTACGTCCTGAAGGTCAAGGTCCAGGCCGCCAACGTCCGCTCCGAACCCGACCGGAACGCGGCTGTCGTGAAGACGCTCCAGCTCGGAGCGATCGTGGAATCGAACAACAAGATCGGCGAATGGTTCGAGATCATCGTCGATGACGGCCGGGGCAACAGGGTCTCCGGGTACATCAGCCTCAGCGTGGTGGATATCGTCAGTGCCGGAGCCCAGCCGGCCCAGCCTCCCGTCCAGCAGCCCGTGCAGCCGCCGGTCCAGCCGCCGGTTCAGCAGCCGGCCCAGCCGCCGGTGAACGTCTATGTCCAGCCCGCGACGTACGCCGCGCCGAAAACGTATTCCGGCGGAGGGTTCCGGATCTTCGGCGGCCTGGCCAGCACCAACATCACGTACCCAAAGGATCGGGCCGACCAGGCGGCCCAGGGCATCGCTTACGAACAATTTATCAAGAGCCGGTCCGGCTTCCTGGCTGGCGTCGGGTTCGAAAGCGGCTCTCAATTCAGCTTCGAGATCGACGCCATCTATATGCCCAAGGGCGTCAAGTTCCAGGGCTCTTATGACGCCACGGCCCAAGGCGCGGGCAAGATCGATTTCGACATAGACGCGGGGATGAACGCGATCACCGTCCCTCTCCTGCTCAAGCTCAAGATCCTGCCCGGAACGACGCCCTATATCTTCGGCGGCGGCGAGGTCGGCTACATCCTCGACGGCAAAGTGAAATACTCAATTACCCAGGACGGCCAGAATCAATCCGGCGAGGAAGATATGCTCCAGAAGGACGCCAACGGCGAAACCACCCTCAACAGGATCGACTACGGCGTGGTCTTCGGCGGCGGCTTCGAATTGGCCTTGGGAGGCATGAGGCTCACGGTCGAAGCCCGCTACCACATGGGCCTGGCCAACTTGAACAAGGAAACCGCGGCCAGCAAGGAGGCCGGCGTCACCGGCACCGATT
>Ga0172371_10010976_pt1 | contig 12133 bp, 8 predicted proteins | sample Lak12m_FD_114543 | JGI IMG/M metagenome (GOLD analysis project Ga0172371, IMG submission 114543) | Freshwater microbial communities from Kabuno Bay, South-Kivu, Congo - kab_022012_12m | ecosystem: Environmental > Aquatic > Freshwater > Lake | place: Democratic Republic of the Congo: South-Kivu... | reverse complement strand
CTGCGGTGATGCGATCAGTTTCTTCACTGTGGCGATGAACACGCCGGTCAACAACAGGTTCAATGCCAACGAGAGCACTGCGACCGTCAACGCCGGGCCACCCAATCCATAGGACAACGAAATCACCAGGACACCCGCGCCCACTTCGCCGCGCGGAAACATGCCGATGGACAAGGCAAGCCTCTCTTTCAAGCTCGCCTCGCGCCGGTAACAGAATGCAGGAAACATTTTGCCGAGGTTCGAAATCGCCGTGACCAGCAACACATGCCACAAAATCATGCCCCAGCCGGGAAACAGGTTTTTTCGCGCCAAGACATCCGATGCAACGCCCGCATAGGACAGAGCCGCCTTCTCGATAGGCTCGGCCATCTCCGCCGGTAACGCCCCATAAATCGGCGGCATGGACAACCCGACCAACACCATGAAACAAGCCGACATAACGCTGGCCACGCGGTGTTCCTTGTGGTTCTCCTCCGTTTCGTGATGCCCCGATGGCCGGGCCAAGACACACCCGAACACAAACGCCGGCAGCAGCACCTCGATGTGCAGCGGCACGGTGTTCAAGGTTGGCTGAGACAGCCGTGGCAGCTTCGTGTCAGCCGCCCAGCACCTTGAGGAATTTGCGGAGTGGTCCTGTTTGTTCCTTGGCGGCGAGGATTTGATCCAGTTCGTTGGCATCCAGCCAGACGCCCTTGCAGCCGCCGCAGACATCCACCTCAACCGCGCCGTATTGCTCGACGATGAGTTTTTGGCCGCATTTCGGGCAGTGCATGTAATGCAGTTCCTTGAGGCGCTGTTTCTCCTGGGCAGCCATTGCCTCCTGTTCGGCTTGCGCCTTGGCCAACTGGAGTTTCAATTCCTGTTCAAGGAAAAAACTGTTCTTCCTTCTCGCTTGGTTTTACTGGCATGTCGGTTCCTCCATGACTTTGGGGGCATCATAGCATCACAACTTCATTCCGTCCAAAGGCTCGTATCCGGCGAATCGTATCCGGCGAAGCACTCTTGACTGGAAGAGGGCGGGCTTTAGTATCGCGGCATGGTTGAAATGAGTTTTCGATTGGCGGGCGGCATCGGATTGTTTCTGATGGGAATGGTGATGTTGACCGACGGCCTGAAGGCGTTTGCCGGGGAGGCGCTGCGCCGGGCATTGGTCCGGTTTACCGGCACGCCGTTGAAGGCATTTGGGTCGGGCGCATTGGTGACGGCGATGGTGCAGTCATCCAGCGCGACAACGGTGACAGTGATCGGTTTTGTCAGCGCCGGACTGCTGACGTTTCCGCAGGCAATGGGTGTGGTGATGGGTGCCAGCCTCGGCACGACCGGCACGGGTTGGATTGTGTCGGTGTTGGGATTGAAAGTCAGCGTGGGATTCTATGCGCTGCCACTGGTTGGATTGGGCGCGTTTCTGAAGCTGTTGGGGCGCGGACGTTGGAAATCGCTCGGTCTGGCGCTGGCTGGGTTTGGATTGATCTTCATTGGGATCGAAACATTGCAGGCGGGAATGCAAGTGTTCTCCGGCATGTTCCAACTGGCAAAACTGCCGTCGAGCGGATTGATGGGACATCTTTTGCCGATGCTGATCGGGGTGGTGATGACGATCATCATGCAATCGTCGAGTGCGGCCGTGGCGACGACGTTGACGGCGTTGCACACCAACACAGTGAACTTTGAGCAAGCGGCCTCGCTGGTGATTGGCGCGGCCATCGGAACGACGGTGACAGGCGCGCTGGCGGCGATTGGCGGAAGCGTGTCAGCGAAACGGACGGCCTTGGCGCACGTGTTGTTCAATCTGGCGACGGGCTTGATTGCGGTGGTTCTGTTGCCGGTGCTGTTGTGGGGCATTCGATGGGCGCAGATACACTTGGAGTTGGAGGCGGGAGCGATGAGCCTCGCGGCGTTTCACACGACGTTCATTGGGTTGGGTGTGGCAGTCTTTTTGCCGGTCGTGAATTATTTTGCGCGAGGAATCGAGCGGTTGTTGCCGGAGAAAGGGCCGGTGCTGACCCGTCATTTGGACAACACGCTGTTGAACGTCCCGGCCGTGGCGTTGGAGGCAAGCCGTCGCGCGCTCAGTGAAATCGCCTGTGAGATGTTTGCGGTTCTGCGTGCCACGCTTGGCTCCGCAAACAACGACACGGATGAGTTGAAGCGATCTGCAGTCCGGGAGGCGCTGGAACGGACACAGGAGTTTTTTGCAAAAATTCCGCCGGTGACCGAGGGGGCGCCATTGTCAGAATTACGGCTGGCGCAGGTTCATGCGATTGATCATCTCTTGCGGCTTGAATTGCGGTTGGAACCGCCCGTCAGCCTGCGTCAAATGCTTTCGCACGAATGTCTGCAAGCTGCGGAAGCTCAGTGCCGGTCGGCCTTGACCCTGGCTGCGGAGGGTTTGCGAGGGGAAGGGTCTTCGGACTGGCTGACAGAGGTGGAACGGCGCGCGTTGGAACTGGCGGAGCAACAGCAACAGGAACGTCCCTCGATTTTGCGGCAGACAGCCTCCGGAAATTGGGAGCCGTCACAGGCATTGGAAGCGCTCGACGCCATGCGTTGGATTGAACGCATCGGCTATCACACGTGGCGCATCAGCCATTACCTCAGCGGGCAGGCCAGACCGTAACGCGCTGGGTGCTTCGGAAAGAAGCGTCTATTTCTTCTTGCTCTCGGCGGCGCTTCGTTGCGCATCGCGCCGGCTCTGGTCTCGTCGGACGCGGGAGGAAAGATGGGCATAAATCCGGGTGGTCAATCCGGTTTCATTCATATGCACAGCCTTCCGTTTCCCGGTCACCTTTTTCGCCTTGGCGGCAATGCGTCGTTTGCCAATTGTTTTCGGTTTCATGGCCGTCAGTTTGCCACAGCAAAAAGAGTGAAAAAAGAAATTTCGGTGTGGAGACAGCCGGTTTTGATGGATTTCCCGGTTTTTGCGGGTAAACTTTGCCCCATACGCGAAAGGAAAGGAGACCCATGGAAACGACGTTGCGCCAATCACAGATGGTTTTGTCCCATAACTCCCCCTCCTGGCACTCGTTGCCGGTGGAGGACTTGCAGGATCAACTAAGCGTGAAGCCTGCCGAAGGTCTCAGCGCGGCAGAAGTGCGGGAACGGTTGGTGAAATACGGGCCGAATGAGTTGAAGGAGAAAGCCGGCACGCCGGCCTGGGTCATGTTTCTGCATCAGTTCAAGAGTCCGCTCATCTACGTCCTGCTGGCCGCAGCGATCATCGCGGCGTTTCTCGGCGAGTTCAAGGATGCCGGCGTGATCTTCGGCGTGTTGATGATCAACGCGATCATCGGCTTCATCCAAGAAGGCCGCGCCGAACGCTCGATGGCCGCGCTGAAAAAACTTTCCTCGCCCAAATCACAAGTGCGCCGCGACGGCCACGTGCAAATGATTCCCAGCCGCGAACTCGTCCCCGGCGACGTGCTCATCATTTCAGCCGGCGACAAAATTGCCGCCGATGCCCGGTTGACCGAAGTCGCCGCGCTGATTTCGCTCGAAGGCGCGCTCACCGGCGAGTCCACCGGCGTGAACAAGAAACTCGATCCGTTGCCGGACGAAACGCCGCTGGCCGACCGCAAGAACATGGTCTTTGCCGGCACCGTCATCGCATCGGGGCGAGGCGAAGCCGTCGTCGTGGCGACCGGAATGCAGAGCGAACTCGGTAAGATCGCCCGGATGGTCCAAGAAGCCGGCGAGACACTCACGCCATTGCAGGTGCGGATGAAGTCGTTCAGCAACATGATCATCATCGTCGTGCTCTCGGTGATCGCGCTGGTGTTTGCGCTTGGCATCTGGCGCGGGCTGCCGATCAGGGAAGTTTTCATGGTCGCGCTCAGTCAGGCGGTGTCGGCAATTCCCGAAGGCTTGCCGGTGGCAGTGACAGTTGCGCTGGCAGTCGGAATGCAACGCATGGCCAAACGCCGGGCGATCATTCGCAAACTCGCCGCCGTCGAAACGCTCGGCAGCGCCACCGTGATTTGCACCGACAAAACCGGCACGCTCACCAAAAACGAAATGTCCGTCACCCGCATCATCCTGCCCGGTCGCAAACTCACCGTGACCGGTATCGGCTACGATCCGAAGGGCGAATTTCAGGAGAACGAAAAACCGGTCTCCGTCGAACCCAGCACGGATCTGCGGACATTGTTGGAGTGCGGCGCGCTCTGCAACGACTCGACACTGGGCGACGGCCAAGTTACCGGCGACCCGACCGAAGGCGCGCTCATCGTCGCCGCCGAGAAAGCCGGTATCAAGGCGGAAGACCTGCGCCGGCAACAGAAACGAGTTTGGGAAATTCCGTTCGACGCGAAATACCGGATGATGGCGACCGGCCACGGCGCCGGTAAGCTGCGCGTCTGCGTGAAAGGCGCGCCGGAGGAAGTGATGGGCTTGTGCGAGATCGCCCGGCGCGACGGAAACGCCGGGCCGTTTGCGGAAGCCGACCGGGAAGCGATGCGCGCCGCGCAGAAAGAATTGTCCGCCGACGGCCTGCGCGTGTTGGCGTTTGCCGAGGGCGAATTGCCGAAGGACGCGCTCGGCGAGACTTACGATTGTTTGCGCGGGAAGCTGACGTTCCTCGGGTTGATGGCGCAGATTGATCCACCCCGACCGGAAGTGCGCGATGCCGTGGCCGTGTGCAAAGCGGCCGGCGTGCGTACAGTGATGGTGACGGGCGATCACATGCTCACCGGTAAGTCCATCGCGCGCGATCTCGGCATTGCCGACGAGAACAGCACGGCAATGGAAGGCGCGGACGTGCCGAAGATGAGCGCGGAAGAATTCGACAGGGCGCTCGACACGGTGGCGGTTTTCGGACGTGTGGCGCCGGAACACAAATTGCGGATTGTCGAGGGATTGCAACGCAAAGGCCACGTCGCCGCGATGACCGGTGACGGCGTGAACGACGCGCCGGCCTTGGCGAAAGCCGACATCGGCGTGGCGATGGGCATTACCGGCACAGAGGTCGCGAAAGAAGCGTCGGCGATGGTGATTACTGACGATAATTTTGCCACGATTGTCAGCGCGATCGAGAAAGGGCGAATCATTTTCAACAATATCCGCAAGGCGGTTTATTATTTGTTCAGCACGAGCGCGGCGGAGATTTTGGCGTTGATGACGGCGCTGATTGCCGGGCTGTCGCTGCCGTTGCGGGCGGTGCAGATTTTGTGGGTGAACCTCGTCACGGATGGCGCGTTGACAGTGAATCTCGTGATGGAGCGGGCCGAGGGCGACGAAATGAGCCGGCCTCCATTGAAACGAGGCGCGTCGCTGGTGCCGAGGCCGATGTTGTATCGGATGTTCTTTCTGGTGCCGGTGATGGGCTTGGGAACGATTGCGTTGTTCTGGTGGGCGCTGGGAAGTGGACGCAGTCACGAGCACGCGCAGACGATGGCGTTCACGGCGATCTGCGCGTTTCAATGGTTTAACGGCCTTAACGCGCGGTCCTACAAGAAGTCCATCTTCCAACTCGGCCTGTTCAGCAATCCATTCGTGCTGGGCGGGTTGACGGTGGCCATCGGGTTGCAGGTGCTGGTGGTGCATTGGACGCCGCTGGCCAATCTGTTCCACACCGAGCCGCTGACGCTCGCGGAATGGGGCATCATCTTCGCCGTGGCCAGCACGGTGTTGTGGGTGGACGAACTCCGCAAACTCTGGGTGCGGATCAAACACGGAAGCGAGGATTGATGCAGAAGGGCAAAATCATTTCCCGTTTGAGGGCAGAGGCGTGAGACGATGACTTCCTTTGATGACAAAGTACGCGGCAGCCAGTGCAGCAATGATGAGCGCAACGCCCGCCAACTGGAGCGGTTCGTATTCCTTCACGTCCAGAATGATTACCTTGCGCGCAATCGCGATCAGCGCCACCTCCACGACCACCTCCACGTGGACGACGTGCTCGACGAGGTATGCCTTGATCGTGGTCAGCAATTCGACTCCGATCAGCACCAGCAGGAAAAATCCAAACAACTCCAGCAATTCCGACAGATCCAGCAGGAATTTTGGAGGACTCAGAATGTCGCGCACCACCATCCAGCCCAGTTCCACGACGGACAGCAGCAGGACAATTACCATCAGGGCTATCAGCACCATGATGATTCCGGTTTCCAATCGCTTGAGAAAATTGTTCATCAACGGCTTATTCTATGTCGCGCAACGCTTCAGTCAAGATCGCGCGTGCTCGTCAAGCAGAACGGAACGAGAAACCAATGAAACCGGCAACTGACAAGTGCGAAAAAATCCCCCCGTGGCATCGGACAAAGATTGTTTGCACGTTGGGGCCGGCGACCGATTCGCCGGGAGTGTTGGAACGGCTGATTGGCGCTGGGATGGACGTGGCGCGCATCAACGCCTCGCACGGCACGCATGCTGATCATGCCCGACGTATTCAAGAGGTGCGGCGCACGGCCCGACAACGGGGGCAGCCCGTGGCGGTATTGATTGACCTGCCGGGGCCAAAGTTCCGCGTCGGCGATCTGCCCGGTGGAGCGCGCGAATTAAAACCGGGCGAAACCGTTTTTCTGGCGGCGAACAACGAAGCGCCGTCCGTGTTGCCGGTGCGACACCGTCAACTGCTCCGCGCCCTGCACGTCGGCGAGTCGGTATATCTGGCGGATGGTTCCATCAAACTCCAAATCACAACCCGTGCGGCTGACCGGGTCGGTTGCGAAGTGGTCATCGGCGGCATGGTCCGGTCGGGTTCCGGAATCAATGTCCCCGAATCCAAACTTGCCGCGCTTGTTCCGACAGAGGCGGATCGCCGTCACATCGAGTTTGCCCAATCGGTCCAGGCCGAATGGCTGGGCGTCTCGTTCGTACAGTGCGTGGACGATCTGAAGCGTGTCCGTCGGTTATTGCGCGACGGTTCATCGCCGTTGCTGGTGGCCAAAATCGAAAAACGTCAGGCGCTGGCCGATCTCGACGCGATTGTCGCCGCTGCCGATGGCGTGATGGTGGCTCGCGGCGATCTCGGCGTTGAAACCGATCTGGCGGAAATTCCGCTCCTGCAAAAACGCATTATTGCAGCGGCCAACACACAGGGACGTCCGGTCATCACTGCCACCCAGATGCTCGAATCCATGGTGGCGCACGAACAGCCGACCCGGGCCGAAGTCACTGATATCGCCAATGCCGTGCTCGATGGCACGGATGCGGTGATGTTGTCTGGTGAAACCGCCATTGGCCGTTTTCCCGTGGCGGCAGCGGAAATTTTGCAGCGCGTTCTCACCGCCACCGAAACGGAATTTGCCGCGCGGCTTGGACGCGAGCGACTGCTCGCGAGCGAGTTGGTTTCGGCGGATGACCCTCTCAGTGTGGCGACCTGCCAGCTTGCGGCGCGCCTCCATGCCAAAGCCATCATCGTACTCGACTGCAACCTAGCGACCGTGCGCGCCATTTGCCGATTCCGTCCGCAAGCGCCCGTGTTGGTGGTGTCTGAGTCCGCGCGATTGTGCCGGCAGTTGGCGGTGGTTTGGGGCGCTTTGCCCCTGCTCGTCCCCGCGCGCGCGACCCGGCGAACGCGCCTTGCACTGGCGCGCCGCTGGTTGTCGGAACAACGGATGGCGCATCCCAACGATGCCGTTGTGACGCTTTCTGCAAACACGACGGACAAGCCGGAAACGCTGCAAGTGATTCGCCTGTCCCGTGATAAACCATGAAATGAAAGGAACTGTTGTCCCATGAAAATGCTCAAAAAAATTCTGGTGGCCACCGATTTCAGCCCCGCTGCGCACGACGCATTGCAGACGGCGCAGGCGGTGGCGGCGAAATTCCAGTCGCAGTTGCTGCTGTTGCACGTCATCCCCGGCACGGTGGAAGCGCCGTTGGAGTTGGAGCGGATTCAAGCTCCTATCCGGGAAAAGTTTGCCGAATGGGAAAGTGAACTGGCCGCGGCCGGGTTGCGCGTGGAAAAAAACATCATTGCTCACGGTTCGCCGTTTGATCGCATCATTCATTGGGCAGATGTCGAGGATGTGAACGTCATCTTCGTCGGCTCGGAACAGAAATCGCCGGACAGTCCGTTTCGTTTGGGGGTGACGCCGGAGCGGTTGATCCGCAAGTCGGACAAGCCGGTCTGGGTGGTCAAACCCGGCAGCCCCGCTCTCCCGCGCCAGATTGTGTGCGCGGTGGATTTTTCGGAGCCGTCCCGCCGCGCGTTGACCAATGCGATTCATCTCGCCCGGCAACTCGACGCCGGCCTGATCGTGTTGCACGTGCTCGATACTGCACTGGCGGCGTTCGCGCAGACGCCATCGCCCGCCGCCGAGGATTTGGCACGAAAACGTCAAATACGGCAGGAAGAATTCGACAACTTCCTGGCTGGGTTTCATCTCGATGGCGTGCGGGTCACAACCGACCTGCGCGCGGGCAGCCCGGCGTGGGAGATTCTCAACGCGGTGCGCGACAGCGGTTGCGACTTGTTGGTCATGGGGTCCGTGGGGCGAACCGGCTTGCCGCGCATTCTGCTGGGCAGCGTGGCCGAGAAAGTGGTGCGAGAACTGCCTTGCTCGGTCATCACTGTCAAATCCGAACACGTCATCCGCGTGGAGATGGATCTTGAGCTTGACGATTTGGAAGCGCAATGCGCACAAGGGGAGGCGTTGTTGGAGAAGGGATTTCCCGCGGAAGCACTCCAACAATTCGAAGCCTGCATTGCGAAAGACCGTCTCTACCTGCCGGCGTGGGAGGGGATGGCGGCAGCCCATGAACAACTCGGTCATCAGACACGGGCTGAACAATGCCGCGCCAAGATTCAACTGATCAACGAGCGATTGCATCATAAACGGATCCAGCAATCGGTTCGCGCCGAACACTGGCTCTGGAAAAAAGACGTAACCGGTCCCGCAGCGGCGGGACCATGACGTTGCCCGCTTGCTTCCGACGTAACCGGGATGCTACGGTTTGCGTCATTCATGAACAGGAACAATTTCTTGCGCGGAGACACAGGAGGGAACCGTGCCTGAATGGATCACATGGACCGGAATTGTCGTTTGCCTCAGTCAGTCCGGCTTTTTTTCCGGCTTGAACCTGGCGGTGTTCAGCATCAGCCGGTTGCGGTTGGAAGCCGCTGCGGCAGCCGGGGACACTGCCTCGGCGCGGGTGCTCGTGCTGCGGCGCAATGCGAACTTCACGCTGGCCACCATCTTGTGGGGGAATGTGGCCGTGAACGTGTTGCTCGCCATTTTGGCCGATTCTGTCATGACCGGGCTGGTGGCGTTTTTGTTTTCAACGGTGCTGATCACGTTTTTTGGCGAGGTGTTGCCACAGGCATTTTTCGCCCGTCACGCCCTTCGGATGGTGGGATTGTTGACGCCAGTGCTGCGGTTCTATGAGGTGGCGCTCTACCTTGTGGCGCGTCCCACCGGCTGGATGCTGGACAAGCTGGTCGGGCCGGAAGGCGTGCCGTGGTTCACGGAGCGGGAATTGCGGCGCGTGTTGCGGCATCAGGCGCGGGTCGGCGGCACGGAGATTGATCAGGTCGAGGCGACTGGCGCGATCAATTTTCTGGCATTGGACGATTTGCCGGTCGGCGAGGAAGGCGAGGTGGTTGACTCGCGCTGCATCCTCAGATTGCCGATTGTGAACGGACAGCCGTCTTGGCCGGCGTTTCAACGGCGGGCAGACGATCCGTTTTTGCGGCGGCTCGATGAGTCCGGCAAGAAATGGGTGGTGATTGTTGATGAACAGGGAGAACCGCTTCTGGTGCTCAACGCATATAGTTTCCTGCTTTCGGCCATTTTTGGAGGCGAGCCGTTTGATCCGCTGGCGCATTGTCATCGCCCCTTGGTGGTGCGCGACAACCGGCAACCGTTGGGCCGGGCGTTGAGCCGCTTGACGGTGCGGGCGGAACATCCCGAAGACGACGTGGTGGACAAGGACATCATTCTGGTCTGGAGCGATCCGAAACGAATCATCACCGGTTCGGATGTTCTGGGACGTCTGTTGCGCGGCATCGCCCGTCGTGAAGTGATTGTTCCTCATCAGACCGTCAGCCAGTCTGGCAACGGCTAGAACGGCCAGAACTTCGGGATGAAGTAGAGGGCGAGCGCCGTGAACAGAATGTCGAGCGGGATGCCGACGCGCAGGTAGTCGCGGAACTTGTAGCCGCCGGGCGTATAGACCATCAGGTTGGTCTGGTAGCCGACCGGTGTGGCGAAGTTGACCGACGCGGCAAACGTCACTGCCATCAGGAACGGGCGGGCCGAAACATCCAGCGCCGCCGCCGTGGAAATCCCGATCGGCACCATCATGGCCGCCGCCGCCGTGTTGCTCATGATCTCGGTCAGCAGCAACGTCACGATATAGACCACCGCCAGCGCGCCAATCGGCCCAAACCAGCCGACAATCCGCAACGCCTGTTCAGCCAGCAACTTCGCCGCGCCGGTTTTCTCCAGCGCCAACCCCAACGGTAACACCCCGGCCAGCAACACGATCACCTTCCAGTCCACCGCCGCGTAGGCTTCGTCCAGCGTCAGACAGCGGGTCAACACCAGCGCCATGCAGCCGAGCAAGGCGGCGACGACAATCGGCATGACGTTCAGCGCCGCTACTGCCACCACCGCGCCGAGAACCAGCAGCGCAATGGGCACTTTTCGCCGGCGCAGCGCCGGTTCCTCCACGCGGTCGAGCACCAACAATCCCGGATTCGCCCGCAACCGGGCCGTTTCCTCGCGTGCGCTGATCAACAGCAGCGCGTCACCTGCCTGCAAGCGGACCGCGTTGAGCTTGTCGCGCAGCAGTTCGCCGTGGCGATGGATCGCCAGCACAATCGCCGCGAACTGCCGGCGGAAATCCAGTTCCTTCAGCGTCTGCCCCACCAACCGCGAGTTGGGCGCGACCAGCGCCTCGGTCAGGTGCAGGTCGCGGGCGCGCAATGTTTCGTCGGCGAGCTTGAACTCGGGCGCGATCTCCAGTCGCTGCGCCGCCTTGAACGCCATCACCTGTTTCATGTCGCCGCGCACCAACAACACGTCCCCAGCCCGCAACGACTCGTCGTGCGGCGCAATGATCTTCTCCGCGCCCCGCAACACCTCCAGCACCGTCAACTCCGCCCGCTCGCCGATGCGCGCCTCTGTCACAGTGCGTCCAACCAGCGGCGAGGTTTCCATGACCCGCAACTCGGTAACGTAGCCGCCCAGTTGATAGGTCTCCGTCAAGGTCGTATCGCCTGCTGTTGGCAACAAGAACTGCCCGGCCACGAGAAAATACAGGATGCCCGCGCCGGAGAGAATCAAGCCGAGTTGTCCCATCTCGAACATGGTGAACGGCGCCTGCCCGGCCTGTGCGGCCATCGAGCTGACGAGAATGTTCGTCGAGGTGCCGATCAACGTGCAGACGCCGCCGAACTGCGACGCGAACGACAGCGGGATCAACAACTTCGACGGCGCGATGTTCTTTTGCGCCGCCACGGCCAGCACCACGGGCAGCAGGATGGCGACGCAAGCGGTGTTGTTGACGAACGCCGACAGTCCCGCCACCACCAGCATCGTCGCAGGTAACAGCACCCACTGATTCACGCCGATCACCGCCAGCGCCCGGCCCACGGCGGCGACAGCGCCCGTTTTTGCCAGCGCCGCGCTGAGAATGAACATGGCGGCGACGGTGATCGTGGCCGGGTTGGCGAAACCCGACACGCCCTCGACGGGCGTCACCAGCCGGCAGAGCACCAATGCCGCCAGCACCATGATCGCGACGAGATCAACGGGGAACTTCTCGGTCGCGAACAACCAGATCGCCGCGCCGAGAATGACCAGCACCGAGAGAATGGGCCACAGTTCCATGCGGCTGCCAACTTAACCAAACCACTTGGACTTGTCACGCGCTTCGCGTATTTTGTGTCCGTGAATTCCGCAAGACGGGAAGATATTTGCGCGCATTTGTTGTTCCTGTATGGGGAACAGCGGGGCCGGGCGGCGTGGAGACGGCTGGCTCCGTGTCTCGACAAACCGCTACGCGCCGCGGTCGCGCCCTTGACCGAGCGCGACAACCTGCTCATCACCTACGGCGACCAAGCCGTGGACGGACTGCGCGTACTCACAGAATTCCTCGACCAACACACGACCGGCATCGTCACCGGCGTGCATTTGCTGCCGCATTACCCATATTCGTCCGACGACGGTTTTTCCGTGATTGATTACCG
>Ga0172371_10010970_pt1 | contig 12142 bp, 10 predicted proteins | sample Lak12m_FD_114543 | JGI IMG/M metagenome (GOLD analysis project Ga0172371, IMG submission 114543) | Freshwater microbial communities from Kabuno Bay, South-Kivu, Congo - kab_022012_12m | ecosystem: Environmental > Aquatic > Freshwater > Lake | place: Democratic Republic of the Congo: South-Kivu... | reverse complement strand
GAATCCGGATGCGTCATATTTGGCACTTGCATCATCAGATTTTCAAATTCTTTATCCAGCGGCGCTAAATTTTTTTCCAGTGCGGCGATTTCCTCACCCACTTTTTTCATCTCGGCAATTACCTCCGGCGTCGGTTTCGTCTTGGACGCGGCGTTGCGCTTCGCGCGCAGTTCGCCAATCTTAATCTCGGCCTCGCGCTTCTGCTGATCCAAATCCAAAAGCCGGTCAATGTCAACTTTAATGTTGCGATTAGCGCAATTATTTTTTACCGCCGCCGCGTTCTCGCGGATAAATTTAATGTCAAGCATAAATTAATAATTAACTATTTTTTATAATTTTATTTAAAACGTTCCACATACCCATTTCAGCATACCATCTGGGTAAATATTTTCTAGAACCAAAGTGTTTATTATAAATTTTTATTGCAAAGTCATCTTCGATTTTTTTGTTTAACTCTTTTTTTATAAAAATAAAGGAAATCGGATCGCTCTCTGCTAATTCATCTATCTGCTCGATAAATTTATCCGGTATCTTTAGAAACAATTGGTTTCTTAATAATTTTAAACTAAAGTCATAATTGAGTGATGTTTTATTTTCTGTGAAATATAAATATAATTCATCGCACATATTAACGAGTATATTTTTTGGTAGTACCTTTATTATAGTTTCCATAACTTTTTTGTTTTTATATTTCCCCCAAGCCCTAACCAAAATATTACCAAAAGAATCGTGCCAATTATTTAGCATCAAACTAAGTGCTCTTTTATGATTATTTTTATAATCAGAATCAAAAAATATTTTAATTATTTCTTTTTTATTTTTAAGCGGCAAAAACTGACCAATTTCAAAAATTATGGTTGCATACCTCTGATTTTCGTAATAATTTTTGATTTTTTTGAAATCACTTAATAATTTAGCGTAAGATGAAATGTATTCCGTCGTTTTTTTAAAATCTAAGTCCTCTTTTATCTTTTCAACTATCAATAAAAATAATAGACCGCCGTATCTTAGGCCAACATTAATTGCTTTAATAACCTCATTTGGGGCGTAAACAGATAAAATACCTTTGAATAAATAATAACTATCATCTTTTGATTTTATTGGTTTATTCCATGCGGCTAAACTGACTATGTCCATATTAAATCTTTTATTCTTTCGGTCGCATCAGCGGAAACAGCACTGTGTCTTTGAGATTACTTTGTTTGGTCAGAAGGGTGACGAGGCGATCAATGCCCATACCAAAACCGGAAATCGGCGGCATACCGTATTTCATCGCGAGGATGTAATCATCATCTTTGTCGTGCGCGTCTTTATCCCCCGCTTTCTTCGCCTTAGCCTGCTCATTAAATCTTTTATCCTGCTCCAGCGGATCCACCAGCTCCGAATAAGCGTTGGTAATTTCCCAGCCGGCGACGACGAGCTGAAAACGATCAACAATCTTTGGATTCTCGTCATTGCCGCGCGCGAGCGGCGACACGTCGGTCGGGTGCGCCACGAGAAAAATCGGGCCAAGCAATTTGGGCCGCGAGACCTTTTTATACAGCTCATCAATCAGATTGCCGCGGCCCAGCTGGCCCGCGTCTTCAATTTCAATTTTCTGCTTTTTAATTTCTTTTCTTAACTCTTCTGCCGTCTCAAACTGATCAATGTCAATCCCGCAGTCCTTTTTTAGGAGATCGCGAAAAGTGACGCGCGCGAATGGCGGATGAAAATCAATTTCCACCTCCTTGTCATTGCGGTCAATCACCGTGGTTTTTGTCTTGCCAAATAAATTTTTAATTAACTGACTTAACATTTTCTCGGTAAATTTAATATTGTCCTCGTAATTCCAATACGCAGCGTAGTGTTCCACCATGGTAAAGTCCTGCAGGTGGCTCGGGTCAATCCCCTCATTACGAAAACACCGCCCGAGCTCAAATACTTTTTCAAACCCGCCGACGATCGCCTCCTTAAGATAGGTTTCCGGGGCAATGCGGAGGTAAAGCGGCATATCCAGCGCCTCGTGGTGCGTTTTAAAGGGCCTGGCTAGGGCGCCAGAGGCCGTGAGAGACAGGACTGGGGTTTCTACCTCAATAAAGCCCTCGGACCAGTAAAATTCGCGAATTTTCTTAATCAGGTGGCTGCGAAAAGCAAACCGTTCCAAGGTCTCGCGGTTGGCGATGAGATCAAGGTAGCGCTGGCGGTATTTGGCTTCCTGGTCTTGCAGGCCGTGCCATTTCTCCGGCATGGGCAATAGCGCCTTGCCGAGGAACTGATATTTTTTCACCAGAACGGAAATCTCGCCTTTTTGAGTTTTAAAAATTTCACCTTCCACGCCGATAAAGTCGCCGAGGTCAACGGTTTTTAAAATATTTTTATATTCTTCTTTTCCAATTTCTTCTTCCTTAAAAACAATCTGCATCCGATCGGTGAAATCCTGCAGATGAGCAAAAGTAATCTTGCCCATGTCGCGGAGCGTCATGAGGCGGCCGGCGGTCTGAACCTTCGCGCCAATTTTACTTAATTTGGCGACAGCCAGATTTTCCCGTTTATCAAATTTTTCCGGATAGGGGTTAATGCCCGACTCACGAATTTTTTGTAATTTATTTAGCCGTTGCTGTTTCTCTTCGCTGATTTGCGATTTCATATTTTGGCCTTTTATTTTTTAGTTTTTATAATCTAATTTTAGAATAAAACCAGCTAAAATACAATAGGCCTGGATTTTGTCCAGACCTATTTAAAAGATTGCTTTTTTTGCCTTACTCCACAGAGACAATTTCGTAGGTTAGTGTGCCCCGTGGCACCACCACATCTATTTTATCGCCCTTTTGGTGGCCAAGAAAAGCGCGGCCAAGCGGCGACTCGTTAGAAATCGCGCCAACGACCGGGTCAGCTTCGTTAAAACTGACGATTTTGAATTCTTTTTCTTTGCCATCAACCCTGACTTTAATTTTTGAACCGAGGTTAATCACGCAGATATCGGCCGTATTGCAGCTGGTACCATCAGAAACAACAGAGGTCTTTATTATTGATTGCAAAGCCAAAATTCGCCCCTCGTTGATCGCGAGCTGCTCTTTAGCTTCCTGATACTCAAAGTTTTCCGATAAATCTCCAAGAGCCTTTGCCTCTTCTATTTGTTGGGCGATATTCCGCCGCAACACCAGGCGTTCCTCTAGTTCCTTGTTTAATTTATCTAGCCCATCCCGGGTTAAAATTGTTTGATCACTTACCATATAAATACAAAAAAATAATACCCGATGCCGGGCAAAACAATTATTGGTTGTTAGTGTATTGTTTTCCCATTATAGCGCTTTAATTTTTTTTGTCAAGTATTTGATGTTCGTCAAAATACCAATTAAGCAAATCACGCGTGACCGGCGCCGCGGTACTACTCCCCTCCACCCCTTCCTCAATAAGAACCGTGACGACAATCTCTGGATTTTCAAATTGAGCAAAACAAGTAAACCAGGCGTGATTTGGTCGATCATTACGCCACTGGGCCGTACCGGTTTTGGCCGCCACTTCAACCGGCAGCGCGTAAAAAGAACGAGCCGTACCTGAGATAACAGTTTGTCGCATCGCTTGTCTGACGATTTCAATATTCTCTGGCGAGATCATACCTTGATTAACAACCTCCTTATCAATCTCGTGTGTCACCTGACCGTTGGTAGAAATTTCTTTTACCAGATGCGGTTTATAAAGCGTGCCGCCATTGGCCACGGTCGCGGTCCAATTAGCTACTTGTAATGGTGTCACTAGGAGGTTGCCCTGACCAATAGAAAGATTATAAGTGTCGCCAATATACCATTGCTCACCGGTGGTTTTATTTTTCCAATCTACTGTTGGGACAAAACCGGTCTCTTCGCCCGGCAAGTCAATTCCGCTTTTCTGCCCCAGACCAAAAAGTTCTAGATATTTGTCAATTCTTTCCGGTCCGAGCCCGTTAAATTCATAACCTTGACTTGGAATGCCATTCTTCGGATAGCCACCGCCGATCTTATAAAAAAAGGTGTTGACGGATTCAGCGATCGCCTTATACACATTGGTGACTCCATGCCCGCCGGCCTTCCAATCAGGAAAAAACCATTTATCAATTTTTACTCCACCCGTGCTAACAAAGCTAGTTTTATCGTCAATCACTTTCTCCTGTAAGGCGGCGGCCGCCATGACCGGTTTGATTGTAGAGCCGGAGGGATAGGCCCCGGAAATCGCGCGATCAAAAAGCGGCTTGGCCGGATCCTCGGTTAATTTTTGATAATCTTCGGCGCTGATACCGGCGGAAAATTGGTTATCGTCGTACGATGGCAAGGAAACGAGCGCGAGAATTTCGCCGTTCTGCGGATTTATGGCCACAACCGCGCCCTTTCGTTTATTGAATTTTTTAAGATAACCATTCAAAATCTCCTCTGCTTTCTTTTGTAAATCATAATCGATTGTCAAAATTAAATCAGAGCCATTCTGAGCCGAGCTCTCGGCAAGGGTCTGAATCTCATTGCCAAGCGGACTAACCTCTATCTGTTTTTTACCATTGATCCCCTTCAAATCTTTTTCATAAAATTTTTCCAATCCGGTCTTACCGATATAGTCATTAAGAAAATAATCATCATTTTTTTTTACTTCATATTCCTCTTTATTCAGCCGTCCGACATAGCCAAAAATGTGAGATAATGATTGAGCTGATTCACTTGCGACATAATTCCTTTTCTCGCTCGAAGCCACCTTGAGCCCTGGCAAATCCAGATTTTTTATCATAAAAAGCATGGCGTCGTCGTAACTCAAATTCTCTTTGATAGTTATCGGCTGGGAAAGGTAAGGTCTGACCTCGTCAATTTTATTTTTTATTTCCTCGGGCGTAGTGCCAGCCAATGCCGCGATCTCATCTATCGCTTTTTTCTCTTCTTCCTCATTGCCTGGTAAGTCCATCGGGGTCAGGATCAGATCAAAAGTAGAAACATTATAAACCAATTGCTGATTATTTCTATCATAAATAACACCGCGACGCGCCGGTACAGATTCTAATCGGATACTATTACCCCTGGCCTGATTAAAGTAGAATCCGCCTTTAATGATCTGGAGATAAAAAGTCCGACCAAGGATAAGAAGGCAACCAGCGATAATCAAAAACCCCAGAAAAAAAATTTTTCTTTTATTGACAAGGAGAGAAAGAAAACCGGCGCTACTAGCAAGCCCGTCTCCAGTAAGCTCCTTGCTACCAACTGGATCAAAAATATTATCGACCACCCCTGAATTTTTTTTGCGGCCGAGAAAACGATTCTTAATCCCGTCGGTTTTAAAAATCGGATCGCGTTTCATATTAACTAGATAAAAAAGTGGCTTTAATTTTTTTGGTAAACAAATTAACAATTAAAAATAAAGCGGCCAAAAATATTTCATTGACAACAATCTCTTTGAATAATCTGACAACAAAATCATAATTGAGACCGAAGGCAAGATCCGAGAGCCCGACCAAATAAACAAGATAACTAACAACGACTACAAAGGTCTGAAAAAAAATCGTGCCGATAATTCCAAGGATCAAAAGTGAATAAAGCGAGCGATTAGTAAAAAGTAAATGAAACAAAAAATTAATTAAAACCAGCGTAATTAATAGAGACGCGACCAATAGACCGGGAAGATAGGGTGAATAAATCTCCGTGACTAGCCCAGAGATGAGCGCGAGCCAAAGCCCAGAGTAAAAATTGAATAAAAGGCAAATAAACAGCGTCAAGGTCAGAATTAAATTTAACGAACCCAACCAAAATGGCAAAAATTTGAGGAGGCTCAATTGAAAAAGCGCCACAAATATGGCGGCCAAAATAAATAAAACGACTTTTACGATTTGTTTAAAAAGCGCCATAAAAAAACTATTTAGAAATTATAACGGAGACGATTTTGATTTTATTGTAGTCAACCAAAGGATCGATATAGGCGTTCTTAAAAAGTTCATTATCTTTTTTTTCAATCCCATTAATAACGCCGATCGCTAGCCCGGCGGGAATTTTTTCTTCTAGCCCCGAGGTAACCACCATATCACTGTCTTTTATCTCCTCGTTCTGCGGGATCATTTCTAATTTTACGCTCAATCCTCGTTCGCCAATAATAAGCCCAATGGTTTTAGTTTGATTAAGAATCGTCCCGGCGACTCGGCTCTGATTATCTGAGAGAATAATAACGGTTGCTCGATTTTCTTCCGCGGAAAAAATTTTACCAACCATCACGCCATTTTCCGTTACAACCGCGTTACCCTTAGTAATACCATTGGCGGTCCCCCGATTAATCACAAAACCGTTAAGATCGCCGGCGGCGGCAGAGATCATACCCGCGGAAACAATTTTATAATTTTTATTTTCAGCAAAATTAAGTAATTGACGCAGAGTTTGATTTTCTGATTTCAAAATTTCGATCTGCGATGTGTCCACAGCAAGATTTTGAATTTTAATCTTCAGCTGTTCGTTTTCTGTGATTAAATCTTTGCGACTTTTCAGCTCCGGAATGGAGGTCGCGGTATCATAAAACGATTTTTGTATTGGCTGAAAAATCCAACTAAAAAATGAAGCCAGGCGCGAACCGAATAACAATAAGATCATAACGACAATTATAACAATAAACAAAAACCACCATTTTTTGGATCTTTTACCTTCTAATGAATACATAAAAATATCCCGAAGTGATTAAATAGAGACCTTTTTGCGCTAGCAGCCCTCTTTACCTCCGTTCCCTACATTTTGTCGTCTGAGGTGGACGGTATAATCAAATCCTTTAAATTTTCGATGTTTTCCAGCACCACCCCCGCGCCACGCGCCACGCAAGTAAGCGGATCATCGGCTACTCTGACCGGGATCTGCGTCGCCTTGGAGATAGTTTTATCTAGATTTTTTAATAACGCGCCGCCGCCGGCTAGCACCATCCCCCGCTCATAAATATCGGCGACTAGATCGGGCGGCGTCACCTCGAGCGTGGCTTTAATATTTTCAATAATCGCCTGCACGGATTTGGCGATTGCTTCTTTGATATGGCCCTCGGTCACCATGATTTCCTTCGGTAGACCAGAAACAAGATCGCGGCCGCGCATTTCAATCTGCAGATTTTCTTTGAAGTCGCCGGCTGAACCGATTTTCTTTTTAATCTCCTCGGCGACCGGCTCACCCAGAAGCAAATTAAACTCTTCGCGCGCGTATTGCACGATGTTGCGGTTCATCTCGTCGCCGGCGACCGTGATTACCTTGGCCGTCACCACGCCTCCAAGAGCAATAACCGCGATCTCTGTCGTCCCACCGCCAATATCAATAATGAGATTGCCAATAGCTTCCTGCACTGGCAGACGCGCGCCAATAGCCGCCGCCATCGCCTCTTCCACCAGATAGGCCTGCCGCGCGCCAGCGGAAAGTACCGCGTCCTCTACTGCCTTTCTTTCTACCTCAGTCACGTCAATTGGCACGCCAATAACAACTTTCGGCCGCGGCATTAGAGTAAAGCTCTTCTCATGAATCTGATCGATAAAATATTTGAGCATTTTTTCTGCGACCTCAAAGTCAGAGATAACGCCATTAACCAGGGGTCGCGTCACCACGATGTGCGGTGGAGTTTTACCAAGCATCTTTTGCGCCTCGGCGCCGACTGCAAGAATCTGATCGGTTCTGGTATTTACCGCCACCACCGACGGCTCGTTGATCACAATGCCCTTGCCCTCAACATAAACCAAGGTGTTGGCCGTACCAAGGTCAATGCCCAAATTTTGCGAAAACCTCCCGAGCAGTTTATCAACTATGAACATAATGATGAAATTCAAAACTAATTCTTAAATAAATCCATCACTTGAGTCAAATCCAGCATCTCTATCTCTTTTTCGTTGCGTTTTTTCGCCTCAATTTTATTCCCGGTTTTTTCGCTTATAACAAGACGATAAGGGATACCGATCATGTCCGCCTCGGCAAACTTTTCGCCCGCGGATTTATCCACGCGATCATCATAAAGAACTTCTACGCCTTTATTAATCAAATCGCGATAGATCACGTCGGCCTTAGCTTTTATTTCCTCATTCTCCATGTTTAAACCAACCAAATGTGCCTGAAATGGCGCGATTGATTCTGGCCAAATAATTCCTTTGTCGTCACTATATAATTCAACCACCGTCCCCATCACTCGGCCAAGGCCAATACCATAACAACCCATAACTACCAGCTGCTTCTGACCTTTCTCGTCAATAAATTTTAGATCAAAGGCCTCGGAATATTTAGTGCCGAGTGGGAAAATATTACCTACCTCAATTGATTTCGCCTGTTTTATCATCCCCCCGCATTTTGGACATTTATCACCATCTGCCAGTTTGGAAATTTCTTTATTCTCGGCATATTCACATTGGGCGCAATAAAATATTGTATCTTCTCCCACTTCACAAATGGTTTGAAATTCGTGGGTGTTGTTGATAGTGAATTCGCCGCCGCTGGCTAGAGTGCAATAACTTTTCAGTCCGCAACGTTCAAAAACTTTTTTGTATGCCACTTTTGTCAGGTCATAAAATTTATATAAATCATCTTCGTTGGCGTGAAAACTATATAAATCTTTCATCATAAATTCGCGGCCGCGAAGAAGCCCGGACTTGGCGCGCGGTTCATAGCGAAATTTGGTTTGAATTTGATAGGCAGAAAAAGGTAGATCTTTATAAGAATTGACGTACCTCGTCGCGATCTCGGCAATAATCTCTTCGTGCGTCCAGCTGATATTGAAATTTGGCTCTTTGTCCTCGCCGGAAATTACTTTATACACCACGTCAACATCCCACCGGCCAGTCGCTTCTAAATAATGTTTATCGTGGAGCGCCGGCATAAAAACTTCCTGGCCACCAATAGTATTCATTTCTTCTCTAATAATTTTGGCGATCTTCTGCAATACTCGCCAGCCGAGAGGCAGATAAGTGTATATCCCAGCCGAGTTTTTATAGATAAACCCGCCGCGATTTAAAAGCTGCGCGTTGATAGCTGTTTCGTCTTTCGGCGCTTGTTTTAGGACCTTACCAAAAAGTTGTGATTGTTTCATATAATTTTCACGATTTAATTTTTACACAAATTTTATTTTATAATCTACATTTTTTTGCAGCCACCTCGCTTAAAAGCGACACTAATACACGAGTGTATGCGCCTGCCTGCGCAAGCAGTTATTTCGTAATTATCTATTCGGGACATTCGGGCAAATTCGGATTATTTGGGTCGGGTCTTTTTATTGATAAAAGAAAAAATTCTAAAAGGGCGAGAGCGACGATCAGAATTAAGGTTAGCCACCAATTAAACAATCCCTGACTTTTTAAAATTAAGGCGGCAATCACTAAAACGGAAAAAAGCATTGCTTGACGCAGGGCCGTGCCCGCATGGCGGATAATGGATTCCTGCCGAACAAAAAGCATTCTTACAATTAGCCCGACGACTGACATTACGGCGCTCGTGGTAAAAAATAACGTGCCATAAAACAGTAAAAAAGTCAGCCAACCGGCGTTCGCTGGATCAGTATTAAGAGCGACCGCCCCAAAGCCAACGAGCCCCAAAATGGACGCGACAATCATGAGGGTAATATAGCTTTTTAGGGTCATAAAATGTTAAAAATACTGACTTTAAGCCAGTTATTATCTTTACCTTATTTTAGCAAACCTGAGGAAAAAGTAAATCCTGCTGTCTTCGAGTAACAAAACTACCCCACGAAACGCAAATTCTTTATTACTTCTCTCTCTAAAATTTTATTCATCTCACGGATGATCTCACCCTGTGAAAGACGAAGCTCTTGCGAGAGCGAGGGTGAGATACAGGCAACAGCTAGGGCGCTGTCTTTAAAATACAGCGGTCTGGCTTTCGTCGCGATCCGATCGGAAAATAGATCTTTGATAGTACGCCTAAAGGCCTCAAAAATAAAAGACTCTTCTAGTGGTTCCTTTATCCCCGCCCTAGTACCAACTTTATTTTTTATAATATCGCCGATGCTATCCATATTTTTAGCTCGCTCGAAATTCGCAAATATCTTTGAAGTTGCAATACTCGCATTGCCAGCCCGGCGTGGCATGAAAGTCGCTGGTCTTAATATCCTCAATTTCCGCGGTCAATTTTTCCCGCAATTTTTCCTTATCATCTTCATCGCCGAGGAAAGAGATTTTTTTATTATTATCCAAATAATAAAAGGTTAATTTCTTCGGCTTGAAGCCGTGAACTTCCTCCGCCGCGATCTGATAAATCAGGAGCTGCTCTTTGTCCTCGAGCGACATATTTTTTTCCTCCTTGGCCGATCCAGTTTTGTAATCGATAATCTCCACCTCGCCCGCCTTCTCATCCAGCCAGTCCACGCGATCAATCCGGCCTTTGAGCCAATACTGCCCGAGTCGGCAGGCAAAATCTTCTTCCAGCGCCATCACGTGCGGCGGATTCGCCGTAAAATCTTTGTGAAACTGGACGAGCGATTCTCTCCCCTGCTTTTTATATTTTTCTTTGGTGGTCTTGTCCGGATACCATTCATCCTGCCATGACTCTTCATAAATTTTGAGGAGCTCGTCCAGAGATAAAACGCATTTTGTTTTTAATTTGGTGTCAATCTCATCCGCGCCGTTGCCAAAAAGATCGGTCTGGCGGTGATTATTTTTCTCCAAGCATCCGGTGAGAAATTTTTGCAACGTGGCATGCATCGTCTTGCCAAAACTGAAAACCGATTTGCCGCGAGTGGGCACGCGTAAAATAAACGAAAATTTATATTGCAGCGGGCACTTGGCAAAAGCGGCCAACTGGCTATAGCTAAATTTCGCCGGCACATAATAGCCATTTTCCCGCTTGTAAGTAATCGGCGCTGATTCAACTTTTGCAAACTTACTTCTTCCCTTGCCCGCCGTAGTCCGCCCGCCATGGCGGGCGACGGAGGCGGGCTCATATCCTAATTCCGTTAAAAACCGCGACAATTTTTTGTCCCTCGCGCCGCCATAATCCTCGGCCGAGGTGAAAAATAGACCTTCCTTAGCGCGCGTCATGCCGACGTAAAACAGCCGCCGCTCTTCTTCCAGATGAATATCGCCCTCGGGCAAAATTTCCTTAACGAGCGAATCCGGAACTTCAATCGGGTCGCGCCGCTCAATCGTCGGAAAGCGCTTGTCCACCAGATTAGCGAGAAAAACGTATTTGAATTCTAGACCCTTGGCGCCGTGCACTGTCATAATCTTGACCACGTCCGGCCCGGCCTCAAAATCAATCTTAAGCGCGCCTTCATCACCCGCCTCCAATTCCATCGCGAGCGACGCCATAAACCCGCGGAGTCGCGGCTCGGCCTCGGCCGCCTCAAACTTGCGGATCTTTTCGAGGAATTGCTGCAAATAACCAAATTGCTCTCGCGCCTCATCCTCGGGCAGATTTTTGATATACTCGTTATATCCTGAATCGTCCATAAAACTGATTAATACCTCGCTCGGCGTCTTTTCCCGCGCGAGCTGACTATGGCTAGTGACGAGGCCGACCAGTTTATTCGCCGCCGCGATAGTTTCTTCTTTGAGACCGCGAATAGTCGTCACGCGGCCGAACATTTCAAAAAGTGACATCGTGTTACGTGACGCGTTGTAAATGAGCGTGCTCAAGTCATAATGATCCAGACGAAAAAGCGGCGAGGTCAGAAGTCGATAGACCGCGGTTGATTCGTGATAATTGTCCAGTAATTTAAAATAATTAATCACATCGAGAATTATCGCCTTGCCGTAAAGTCCTCGCAAAGATAAAAATTGATTGGGCACGCCCGCGCGATTCAAAGCGCCGACGATTGGATTCGCCGCGTCATTGGCGCGGACGAGAATCGCAAAATCCGACCACAGAATATCTGGGTCTTTCTTTTTTATCGCGAGAATCTTATCCACAATACTTTGTGTTTCATCTTCCGCTGTCTCCGAATGCAAGTGTTCAATCGCGCCTTTCCCCTTATTTTTTCCGGTCATCTTTTTATCAATACCTAGCTTGGCCTCCAGCCGGTTCGGATCGTTTTGCCGAATAAATTTATATGACAAATCCAAAATATTTTGCGCCGAACGATAGTTATTCGTCAAAACAATCTCCTCGGCTTTCGGATAATCTTTTTTGAATTGCAAAATATTAGAAACCGACGCCCCGCGAAATTTATAAATTGCCTGATCATCATCGCCAACGGTTGTCAGATT
>Ga0172371_10010968_pt1 | contig 12143 bp, 12 predicted proteins | sample Lak12m_FD_114543 | JGI IMG/M metagenome (GOLD analysis project Ga0172371, IMG submission 114543) | Freshwater microbial communities from Kabuno Bay, South-Kivu, Congo - kab_022012_12m | ecosystem: Environmental > Aquatic > Freshwater > Lake | place: Democratic Republic of the Congo: South-Kivu... | reverse complement strand
GGCAAAAGATGATCCCCTTCCAATCTTGCCCAAAAATGTTTGAAAGCTCTTTCTTGTCCATCTATTGATTTTGGCGACCTATGCTCCCAATACCCGCCAAGCAGTTCATCTATTCCATCGTGAACAATTACGCTGTAGGGGGCAAATGAAGCGATAAATTCATACATTAAAAGGACGCTCTCGTCCCCCTCTTTTAACTCATAAAACAGCGCTTTTGTCCGTTTTTTTGCGCTAATTATCTCTTCAGCGCTTGGAATAAAATCACGATGAATTGACTCAAAAAGGCTTGCGACTTTTCTAGCAAAAACTATGTCTGGATATCTCTTATTGCGCCCTATGGTGTAGGTATAAATAGGACAATTAACCCCCATTGTTTTTCTAATAAGGGCCAGGCACAATGAGGAATCCAATCCCCCAGAAAGAGTTGTGTGTATTTCACCGCGATTGTCTTTAAAATTTTTATTGGAGCAAGAAGCGACCGAATCAATTAATAAATCTTCGAACTCTTTTACTCCCCAACTTAAGCTTTCTTTTGAAATTATAGGCAAGTTGATGACATCTCTCCAGTTATTTACAACGTTCATTTTCTCCTTCCTTATTTATGTTTTAAAGTGCTTTTATTCCAAAACATTAGCATAGCTAATTTAAAAATCAAACCCCTCTTTGAATCAATCCTTATTGAAAATATTAAGAAAGGTGCTATATTTATAAAAAATAACTTCGTTTAGAAAGGAGGTCCTTGGTGGATATTTATTGGATATTGGCAATTTTTGTTCTTTTAAGTTATTTAGTAGGTTCTTTTCCAACAGGATACATTATCGCAAAGAAAAAAGGTATTGATATCCAAAAAAAAGGAAGCGGAGCAACTGGGGCAACCAATGTTACCAGAACTCTTGGCTTAAAATACGGCATTGTAGTAATGATAGTTGATGTTCTTAAATGCTTTATTTTTACCGCTATAGCATTTTGGTTCTTTAAATCGGAATGGCTGGTTGTCGCAGTCGTTATGGCATCAACCCTTGGGCATATCTTTCCTTGTTTCCTTAAGTTTAAAGGGGGAAAAGGAGTCGCTACCATTGCCGGTGGATTAATTCCATTGCTTTCCTGGTTTTGGATTCCGGTTATTGTTTTATGGGGAGCACTGCTTTTGTTAACAAAGAAAATGTCTCTTACCAATCTGCTTGTTGTTCTAACAATTCCTGTTTTTCTGTGGATTTGTGCTCAATCAATTGCTTTTCTGATATTGGGAATTGTCATAATAATAATCTTTTATTTTTCTCATAGAGAAAATATTGCAAGACTTATTAAGGGCACAGAACCAAATCTGTTTTAGGAGGGTAAAAATGCAAAAAATCTACGAGAGTTTAATCCTCTTTATTGCTTGTTTGGCTATTCTGGCAATATTTCTTATCGGAATATTTATGCTTTTTTGTGGAATCAACTCAATAATAGGCTTTGAAACAATGCTTATCTTTGTCTCATTTAAAATGGCTCTTTATAAATCCATACTTATGGCTTTATTTGGCGGATCACTAGTCTGTGTTGCGGTTTATATTGGTATTAAAAATTTAAAAAGTTAACATAAAAACAAAAAAACAGGCGCAGAAGCTCCTGTTTTTATTTTGTTAATCTGTGCTATTTTATAAAATTTGTTATCAAAAAAATAAAAACTATTCCCAAAACAGTAAGTCCTATCAACTTAAAAGAGCTGTGTTTGCTGTGGGCCTCTGGCAAAAGTTCGGCTGCTCCGATATATAATAAAAATCCGGCAAAAAATCCAAGATATATAACCATGGCATTTTCCGGGATAAAGAAAAAATAAGTTGCTAAAACTCCTAGAATCGGAGCGAGCGCGTCTAAAAATAATAAAAATACTGCCTTCTTGGTTGTGTTTTTGTTTACAAGCATCAAACTTACGGTATTTAATCCGTCGGAAAAATCATGGGCCAAAACAGCCACCGTAATCAATATACCCATTTAATAATTTACCTGAAACCCAAGCCCGATCCCAACGCCGTCTAAGAAACTATGAAAAGCAAGTCCGAGAGCGCTAACTAATCCAACCATGGGGTGCTTATGGTCGGCATATTCATCTTCGTGAGAAAAGTGCAAAGCAGCTGCTTTTTCTAAAATATGAATAGCTAAAAAACCAATAATCAACGCAATCAATGGCGAGGTAATATCAAAATTATTTTTTGAGGTTATTTCAAAAATTTCGGGAATTATATCGAAAAAAACGACCGAAATTAAAACTCCGGCAGTAAAACTTATGATCAAATGCATCCTGTCCTTAAATTTTATTCCAAATACTCCCCCCAAAAGAGTTGAAAAAAATGTCGCTATCGAAAAAATAAATGCCTGCATATTTTATATCTCAAGTTTCTCCTTTACCTTTTTTACTATATCATCTAATGTCCAGTCTGTTTTTATTAAATAATCAAACGCCTTCTTTTCCATTGATTCGGCTATCTTTTCCGTATCGCTTAGGTTGGTAAGGATAACCACGGGAACATTTTTCCCCCAATTATCTTCCCGAAGTTTGACCAACATACTCATACCATCCATTATCGGCATAATTATATTTTTAATATAGCAGAAATATAAAAGTTCAGCTAGTCCAAAATAATAAATAAAAAAGACCTTTTTGTCGGTCTTTTTTTCGTTTTTACTATTTTTATTCTTCTTTCGCTTCAAGGCGTTTTATGGCCGCCTCAAGCTCGTGAACAAGAATAAGATGTTTTTCCGCATATGGCAGATAATATCTTTTTGTTTCTTCTATTTTCCGTTCTTTTCTATCTCCCGGCATACTCCACATTGTTAAAAGATTATGAAGCCTGTCCGAAAGCTTAATAATGAAAAATTCTCGGGGGGCGTTTTGAAAACGATTATGATAAATTCTAACGCTTTCTTCTGAAGTTAAACCCTCTTTTAGAGATGGCTTGCTCATATAATCCATCAGAAGAGCAACTTCGTCGCCGAATTCAATTCTTATGCGTTCAATGGTCCAGGAAGGAATATCTTCAACAAGGTCATGAAGCAAGGCGACTATGATAATAACATAATTTCTAACCCTTAAGTAATCAATTATTATCAAAGCAACCGCTCTTAAGTGCTCAAAATAACGGCCTCCGCCATCCCTTTCTTTGTCCCGAAAAGCATCTTTTGCATAATCATAAGCTTTTTCTATCGCCTTATATCGCGCATCCATTGGAGGAAGAAAGGAAGAAATTCTCTTGAAAAAAGTTTCTCTGTTTTCTGCCTGTTTGATTAACTTTTCCACCAAATCCAACATTGGAAGCCTCCTTGTAAAAGTTCTTAATTTATTAAACAAGTTTAGCAATAAAACAAACAAAGTCAAGAAAAACGACAATAACTGATGAAACTTGACAAAAGTCTTTAGTCGGATTATAAAGAGTTATGTTCGCTCGGAGGCCCTGTTAAAGAATCTCCTTTCAAGCCGGATGGCCAGAGTAGCGCGCATTGCCGGACAAATTACACTGAAAAAGTGTAAAACGGCCGATTGGGAAAATACATCCTCCCGACTGTATATCGGGACGGATTCCCTGCCGAAAGATTGCCGGCGGAAACTGCGCAAGAAGACAAGTCGCATTTTTGCGAAAAAGAGGCAAGAAAAATTCCGGCCAAAAAATCGGGGAATAGAAAAAACCAAAAAAACAGCCCTCCGGGCGACTACTAAAAAAGGGAGCAGCTAAGCTAGCTCCCTTATTATTTTTTTAAAAAGAGCTATATCTATATAAAATAAAAAGCGGCTTGGTATGGCAAAACCGCTTTTATTTTTTATTATCCGCTAAACAACTCAAGGTATGATTTCTTTGTGATTATTTTATCTTCAACGCCTATTTTTTTAAGACAGTCTTTAATTTCCTCTTCACCGTCCGGATTTGAAGTCCGAAGCTCAATAAAAATTCCGCGGTCTTTGATGTCGTCAACAACCAGCTCTATTCCCCCACCAAGCCATATCTCCCTTTCTTTATGAAGCGTCAGAATTTTCTTGTATCCAAGAATTTCAAGAGCGTTTTTTAAATACGGTTCAACCTCAAATTCAATTTTCGGCTTTATCCTTAAAAGATTTCCGCCTAACGGCCCTTTATATGCCAAAAAATACCTGCCATTTTCTATCCTAACTCTCATAAGTTCCTCAAAATGACAATCTTTCCACGACGAAGCGGCATAGTAGATGTCCTCTTGAGAAACGATTCCCATTTTGAAAAAACCGAGTTCATCTAATTTCTGCCGGGAAAGATTTTTTTTGAGAGCCACCTTTATTTGAATTTCCCTGCTTTCGCATTTATCGGTTTCTATTTCCGGAAAATACTGATTGATTATTACAATATCGGCCTTAGCCCTTGTCGTCTCCACATGCATTTTATACATCGGATATACGGTATTCACATATTGAGTAAAAATATCTTTTTCGGTTTGGCCGGTTCTCCCCACGTCTCTTAATATCCGACGCACCAGACTTCCGTGAATGCTTGTTTCAACAAAAATTTTTAAATTTAGGAGTTTTTCAACCGTATCATAAAAAGCAAACAATCCTTCTAAAATTATAATGTCTGCCGGCTCAAACTTCTCGTAACCGTCTCTCTCTGATTTCCCAAAAGAATAAACCGGCTTTTGGACAACCAATCCCTGTTTTAAACGAATTAAGTGTTCACACAAAAGATCAAAATCAATCGCCCTTGGGTCGTCCCAATTTCTATGACCATTGCCGTCAATAAATATTCCCCCAAAAAAATAATCATCCATGCTTAATATCTTTGACCCCGGGAATCTTTCTTTTATTTGCTTTGCGACTTTCGTCGTTTTTCCCGAACCAGAACCGCCCGCAACCCCGACAATCAACGGTAAGATAGCATTTTTTTTCATTTCGTCTATTTTAATTTTTATTCTGTCCAATCCCTTGCTTAATTCATAAATTTCTTGAGCCATATCACCTCCGTTTTTGAAATACTGGGTTGAGATAAATTTTGCTTTCAAGGAACCATTATTCTTATCTCATAATCAGGAAAAAAAATCAACCTAAAAAATAAAAAGAGAGTTTTTGCTCTCTTTTTCCGGTTTTCTCCGTTCGAATTAGCTGAACGATTTTTTTATTTTATAGGCTTTCTGCTCGCCTATCACTTCTGCTATAAACTCCAAAAAATCCTTACCATAAACCTTTAGGGCTTCATAAATTTCCATGTCTTCGGGACTCAATGATTTTACCAAAACGACAAAATTTTCTTTTAAAATCTCGGCTCTTACTTCTTTTTCTGGCTTATTTTTTGCTTTATGATATCTTTCAAAAATCGTAATAACCGACGACCTCTTTTTTTTCATATCTGTTTAACTCCTTTTACAGCAAGTATTAATCCAAACATCCCTTTAGCCCTCCTTCTGGTATTTTATTTTAAAAGACCATTATTTTTTCTATCATAACACTCAAAATGTTGCAAATTTAAAAGGGTAGAGTTGATTCTCTACCCTTTTTTGGTGTTTTTCCCTTCTTGAGATTAGGCGCCGAAGAGGTCGGCGATTTCTTTAACCTTGGTCATGCCGGCCTGTGCTGTCTGGATCTCGGCGTCTGCGGACGCAATTTCTTTCTTGGCCACGGTAATAACTACTTCCTGTGCCGTGATCACGCCCTTTTTCTGGTGGATAACCGTGCCCAACTGATCTAAGCGCAGACCAATATCCTTCTTGACCGTACTCTGAAGGCCGATAATGTTTACCGTCCAGCTTTTCAACTGGCCCAGGGTCTGCTTTGTGACGCCGGGATTTTCCTTGAGAAACTGCTCGAGTTCCGCAAGGCCGAATTTTCCTTTGCGCCACGCGGCACTTTCCGTTTGCTTAACATTTGCTCTCCTACAACCAAAAAGGCGCCGATGGCGCCTTTTTATATAACCGGATTATTAATAAATTTATGCCTCAATCTTTCTGAAGCTCTGATAAAGATAATTCAATAAAACACCAAAGGCAACAAGAAAAAACGCCAAGGAAATAAGCCATCCTACAAAAGGAATAACCCTTACAACTTGCGTAATCAAAACACCGACAACAATCGTTTTCCAATTTACCTCATAGCTACTGGTTTTGAAAATATACTTTGAAATAAAACTCCCTGCCACAATCGCAGAAAGAGCGGATGCCAATAAAATAAAAAATGCGTAAAAACACAGTCCGGCAAATCCCAAGATAGCACCGATAACGCTTACAAAAGAAATAATAATCGCCACCGGAAAAACAATCATAACCACAAACCCCCTGAGCGCCTCTGTCCAGAACCTAGAAATAGCCTGGTTCACAATTTTCTGTATCCTTTTTGAAAGCGCAAAATAAATAACAAAAGCGCTTACAAGAATCATAAAAAGTTTTGCAAACCATAAAAAGCTAAAAACCCCAAAGATTCCCGCCATTCCAATCTTTTTTCCTTTTGTCTTTCCCTGGATACCTTTTTCAGAAGAAATTTTAGGTTCAATTCTTTTAAAATTTACTTCCCCTTTTATTTTCGCGCCGCTTGGAATAACCGCTTCTTTTTGAGCGGAATAATCAAGTTTTCCCTCTATCATCATTTTTTCACCGAAAGTCAAAGATTCTGCCGCCTTAATATTTACATCTCCCGAAACTCCTCCGTTTATTTGCACGGAACCGCCGAAAACCGTTAAGTCTCCTCCTATATTTCCTTCAATAATAATACTTCCTCCCGCAATAAAAACATCTCCTTTTATATCAGAATCGGAAAGAACATTTATGCTTCCACCCATTGCAATGAGTTCTCCGCCGATTTTTCCGTTGATTATCAAATTCCCTCCTGTGGTCCTTAGGTCTTCTCCAGTTTTTCCCCTAAAATCAACTGTTCCTCCACAGATAGCGGCATCTTTTAACACTTCGCCGGAAATAAAAATATTACCTGCGGCCGCAGCCAGGTCTCCATTGACTTTTCCAAAAATATTAACGCTATTTCCCGCCGCATAAAGATTCTTCTCGGAAACCTCGTTTCCTCCAAGAGTATAATTGGACGCAGCAACATAACTCTTGGCAAAAACCGGAAAAGTAAAGAACGCCAAGAAAAGTGCTGCAAATAATGAATATAAAATTATTTTTTTCATATTTTTCATTTTAAACTTTTGCTTTTATTATTATAATACTAAAAATCAATTACTTGCTTATTTGAGTAGTTGGCGTCGGAAGATTCAAAATCAGATAATCATTCGTCCAGTCTTTTGTGGCTGCGCTATGATTGGAAAGAGAACGGTCCGTCCAAATAAACGACACCGTCGGAATAACGCTGTAATTTGCTCCAAATGCATTTTCATCATTTGCCCCCGCAATAATATCATACGTATCAGTGGCCGCAATTGAAGAAAAGGTTGGGATATTCATCCTAACGACAGAGCCACCAATCGGCTCTGCAAAATCCCCCCTTAATTCATATGTTATGCCCTCGTTAGCATTTACTATCTGTTCTTCTGTCGGCACAAAAACAAGGTAATATCCCCCGGAATCAGCATCTGTTGTCCTACTTCTATAGAAAAAACTTCCGGCGATTTGAACCGTAGTATCAGAATTATAAACTTTTAAATCGCTTATTAATTTTTCATCCGCAACGCTGGCTCCGTCTTTTATGCCATAAATGCCATCTTGATTTGTCGTTGTGTCGTCAGTTCCGATGGTTATCAAAAGAGAGCTTCCCTTTAAGGTTCCTGTTATATAAAAAAGAATCATCTTCCACCCCGCATTTCCGGCCGCATTTGCAGACACCTTCCATTTATAAAAAGTATTCGTGTCTTTTATTATTGTGCTGCTTGCCAAAGCCACGGAAGAAATTGTCGCTTTTGTTTTTCGCACAATCATTTGCTTAATGCCGGAATTATCAACAGTGATTGAAGAGCCGGCACCGCTGAATTTTTTCCCGGAAGAAACTCCCTCCGCAATAAATTCATTGGTCAGGGTGCTGCCGGAACTCCATTGGCCCGAAACTTTTGCAAGACCTATTTTTGGCTTGTCTCCGGTATCAGACTCCCCTGACGTTGCATAAAGATTGGCTTTTATTGTCAAAACAGAAGAACCTCCTTTTGGAATATAAATACTAACGCCTCCTTCAACAAAGGTAAGAATACCGTTGGTAAAGATACCGGTTTTTTCTTCGGTTGTTCCATTCGCGTCTTTTGGATAACTCAAAATTACCGAGCTTATATTATCATCGTAGTCTCCGACCAAAGAACCGTAATTATTATAAAGTTTTAATCCCTTTATTATCATCGCTTCCGTATCTGCGGAAAATTTATATTTAGTGAATTCTACGCCGGACGTACCCGCAATAACAACTGATTCCGCCGGAGTTAAGTTATCAACGGCAACCGAAAGCGTGGCTGCCTGAAAACAACTGACTATCGGCGCGGGAATACCGGCTAAGTTTAAATTAGTATTTTGGTTTGAAAAATCTATTGATTTTCCGCTAAAATCGGTGGCACTGGCATCAACAGACGGCAAAACATCAAAAGCAATATATTTTGTCCCGGAAAAAGTATCTGTTAAATTAGCTTTCACTATAAATTTCTCGTAAGAATTGGCCGGAAACTTATAAGAAAGACCGGAAAATTCAGCCTTATAATAACCGCCGGTTGACCCGATTGTGCCAACCAAACTCAAGTTTACCCCAGTTTTAATTGCGTTTCCCGATTCGGTGAACAAACTAACCGATGAAACAATGGAGTTTGCTGCCGTTGTTCCATATCCGCTACTGTCAAAAGGCGAAGATACTCCGTCGTCGGCATAAATTCTTATAACTAAGTTTGTCAAAGTCGCCTCGCCCGAAAACCCGGTCGTAAAAACAATCCCAAGCCCCTCCACATTAGAAGCTCCTTTAAAAGTTGAGGAAGACCCTGGAGTTGAAGATTTGGTTAATGTTAGAGATGCTGACGCTGTCGGAGTTGGGGTTGGCGATGGCGTAACGCTTGGAGTCGGAGTCGGCGTTGTTGACGGAGTTGGAGTCGCAACGTTCCCGCCGATTTCTTCTCCTTCGGGATAAGCGCTTAATTCCGCCGAACTGACTGGCGCAATTTTTGACCAATCAAGATTTAAAGAATTAAAAGCTTCTGATGTTTTTATCCACCTTTTTTTCCCATTTTCTATTTTATAAACCTTAAGGCCATCCCAGGCCCTAATCAGCTCATTGTCCGGAAAAAAACTTAGATATTTTTCATCAACAGAAACGACATCACTCCATTTGTTTCCTTCATAAGAAAGAAAGGCCTCCTGATTAATCATCGCTCTTTTCATCCCTGATTCCGTAAGATAATAAACTGTCGGACCGTCTTGAACTCTTATATGCTTCATTCTCTGATAGTTGCCCTTATCCGAACTCTTTAATTTTTTGACATCAGACCAGTTAAAACCAAGGGAAGAAAACATTTCCTGATTTTTTATATGGAGTCTTTTGTTGTCTTTTATGAAATAAATTTCCGGGGCGCTGGAAAATTTTGCCAAAAACCATGTTGACTCAGCGTCTGACCGAAAGGGAAAAACCGAAAAAGAAAAAGTTAAAAAAACAATTATAAAAATAAGTCTTATCTTATTCATTTTTAATTTATGCTGTTAAATTTTAAATACTTTCTTGATTTTAATTTCTCCGGAAGATATCCTTGTTTCTCCTGATAATTATAGTCCGGACTGTATTTATATCCTTTTCCGTATCCGATATTTTTCATCAGTTTTGTCGAAGCGTTTCTTATGTGCAAAGGAACCGGCAAATTTCCAAAAGTTTTTATGTCTTGCGCCGCTTTTCCGTAGGCAATATACAAATCATTTGATTTTTTGCATTTTGCCATATAAACAACGGCTTGGGCCAAAACAACATTGCATTCGGGAATTCCGATAAAATGGCAGGCCTGATACGCCGACACCGCCTGTTCCAACGCTCTGGAGTTAGCAAGCCCGACGTCTTCGCAGGCAAATCGTATCAAACGCCTTGCTATGTATAACGGCTCTTCTCCCGCCTCAATCATTCTCGCCAGCCAGTAAAGAGCCGCGTCAGCATCCGACCCGCGCATTGATTTGTGCAGTGCGGAAATTATATTATAATGTTCTTCCCCGTTTTTGTCGTAAAAAAGATTAGACCTCTGAAATGATTCTTTTATCGCCTCTCTTGTTATTTTTATAACCCCTTCTTTTCCCGTCGCCTTCTGGATGGATACGGCATATTCAAGGGCATTCAATCCGACTCTGGCATCGCCATTGCTCATTTGCGCTAAAAATTCAATTGTTTTTTTGTCTATTTCTACGTTTAATTTTCCAAGTCCGTTCTCTTTGTCTTTTAATGCTCTGCTCAAAATTCTTATCAGTTGATTATTATCAAGCTGTTTTAAGACAAAAACTCTGCATCTTGAAAGCAAAGCGCCAATCACTTCAAAGCTGGGGTTTTCCGTAGTCGCCCCAATGAGGGTAATAATCCCTTTCTCAACATACGGAAGCAGTGCATCTTGTTGCGATTTATTCCAACGATGAATTTCATCTACAAAAAGAATTGTTCTTATTCCCAAACGCTCATTTGTCTTTGCATATTCTATTATTTCCCGAAGCTCTTTGAGTCCGCTTGAAACAGCGCTTAATTGCTTGAAATCTGACTTTGTCTGCTTGGCTATAATAAGGGCGAGGGTTGTTTTTCCGCTCCCCGGAGGCCCCCAAAAAATCATTGACGGAACCTTATCTGATTCAATTGCTTTTCGCAATAACTTTTCTTTTCCCAATATTTCCTCCTGTCCTAAAAAATATTTTAAGGAATCCGGTCTTATTCTGTCTGCAAGCGGCTTGTTGAAATACGTCATAGCAAACTAATTTTATCACATTTCAATTTTTAACCAAAAATCTACAGGGCGGAATTGGCAAGAAAAAATGAAAATATCGCCAGGGCTATTGTATAAATGACGTCAAATCCGACATAGCGCAAAATATTTGATATTTTTATTAAAAAAACCACAGGAAAGCTTATCGGAATCCAAGCAGCCGCTTTCCAGTTCTTTTTTGAAAAATTCCAAAGAATATTCGCATCCTCGGAACTCGGAAATGAATGCAGGCCTATTGAGAAACCAAGCCATAAAAAAATACCCGCCCAAATATTTGAAAATGATTCCGACCGGATAATGACTAAAAATGCGAAAAAAAATATGGCTAAAGAAAAAATTGTGTTTATCAGAAAAGGACCGACCGTAATTGAAAGCGCCTGTTCGTATTTTTTCGGCGGGTCCGCCACAACATATCCGGCGGGATTTCCTATCCTGAAATATTTCACTTTTCGGACCGCAACACCCGACCTTCTACAAAAAAATTCATGGGACATTTCGTGTATAATCACCCCCGGAAAAGTTAAAATCAGCAAAATTATATCCAACATCCTTTTATATTAAATGCCTTTGCCAGCTTCTGATTGATTCTATTATAAAATTTAACCAATACTTTGCAGTCAACGGATAGTCTTGAGTGCGAATAAACTCCTTCATATACCCGCCAAATCCCATTTTAAAAAGGGTTACTCCAGCAAAACGATGAGAAGTCTTTGACCCCGGAGGAGCTATTCCCCAAAAATTATAAACCTGACAGTTTCTTTTTTTCGCCTCTCTTATCGCCTCCCATTGTAAAAGATAGGAAGCGGGAATTTTCGGATATTTCTGAGAAGAAGCTCCTTGATGATAAAACGCTCCTCCCTTCCAAAAAATTATCATTGCGGAAGCGATTAATTCACCTTGATATTTTGCAAAAAATAAAGAGACTTGATTATCTTCGGAAAACGCCAGGAATTCCTGGTTTAAATAATTTTTTGAAAACGGCACGAATCCGTGACGCAAAACCGTTTTTTGATATATCTCGTCAAATTTTTCAATATCTTCTTTGTCATTGCTCTGAATTATCTCAACCCCATCTTTTATCGCCCTGTTTATAAGATACCTGGTGGTCTTGCGCATATCCGACATCAACTCTGCTTCTTTCGGATTAAGGTTCAGTTCCCAAGTAATTTCCGGATGAATATGAATCGGCGCGTCTCTAAATTTTAGCTGCTTAAAAATCTCTGTGTTCTCCCAAGTTTTCAGCCAAATCGGAGCAATCCTTATAAAATCCGCGCCCTCTCTTTTTCCAAGCCTTCT
>Ga0172371_10010967_pt1 | contig 12144 bp, 9 predicted proteins | sample Lak12m_FD_114543 | JGI IMG/M metagenome (GOLD analysis project Ga0172371, IMG submission 114543) | Freshwater microbial communities from Kabuno Bay, South-Kivu, Congo - kab_022012_12m | ecosystem: Environmental > Aquatic > Freshwater > Lake | place: Democratic Republic of the Congo: South-Kivu... | reverse complement strand
TCCTTGATAGTTTATTCCTGTTCTGTCATAACCTTTCCTTTTCTTTTTACAGAAAGGGCAGATATAGGTTGCCGGGATTACCTCTGGTTTGCGTTTCATACAATTTTTATAAAAATGTTTTTAATTAAATCTTTCCAATAGAAAATGTTTTTGTTAAGCAGTTTATTGAAACGCTTGGCAAAAATCGTTGACGCTTCCTGAACTGAACCTGCTTCACAAAAATCTACATTCTTCGGCACTTCCTCATCGAGTTCTAAAATGTATATCATAATTTAATAACTAATAACTAATATTTTAATTAAGGCAATATTTATAAAACTTGCTTGATGTTGCCTGATGTCTAGTTAATTTATTTTAGGTAGCATCTGACAAGCCCCCTAGCTTGTCATACAGGGCGAGTCAAATTTAGATTTTGTCCGCTTTTCTTCATATTACGTGTAATGTTTTTACTATTACAATTAGAGCATTTGTTATTTTTTGTAATATAAACCGCTCTAACACAATTATGACAAAAATCAACTCCGTGACCTGTATCTTTTCCGTATGCTTCCATAATATATGAAGCCCCTATAATTTTTAATAGTTTAGGGAGCTTATCAGATACTACCTTTTTTGCCTCCGCTTTCCATTCAGGTGCTGGGGCTGGTTTCTTTTATCCTAAATGTTAAGGTGCTTATATTATAATTATAATTGATTTTTAATCGTTGTCAATAGGCAAAGAATAGTGTGCTTTCGGGCTAAACCCAAAATACCCATTTTTGCTTATTTTAATTCATCGAAACTGTCATTTGGCTTTTTTGTAAGAGCCTAAAAAAGTAACCTCAAAATTTAGCCTCGAATATATCCTCGCAAAACGTCGCCTAAAGCGTTTTTATTTTTTTACCGGGCAACCCTCCGCTGAAACTTGTTCTTTTTCCCATAAAAAAGCGTGGCTCTAAACAAGCTCTTTGGCTGAACTGGTTTTGCCACGCTTTCTAACTTAATAATTATAGTTTCGTAATCTGTTCTGATGTTTTAACTCTTAATAGAACATTAATAATCGCTGATAAAATAGCAATCACTTCTGTAACTTTATTATCGGGTTTGAAATCCCCAAATCCAAATAAGGAAGCAACCGCTACTATAACTGCTAATACATTGAACCAAAAGGTTTTTGATTGTAATAACCTTTTTCCATCTTCATATATTTTTTTTGCCATATTTTTTCACCTACTTTCTTAAAATCTTGTTAATCAAGACTTCTATAACTTGTGAAACTGATAATTTCTCAATGGGATTTTGTAGTTTGCAATCCTTTAGCTGATTGTTAAGCTCTCCTTTTTCTTTACCCATAGTATCTATCTGCCCTTGCATTACCAATATTCTATCTTCATATACCTTGGTAATAGTTGGCACGCTTGTTATTGCTTCGTTTAGCTTCTTGTTAAGCTCCTTGCGTAAACTTTTCTCATTTGTCAATTGCTCCTTTAGTCTGCTAACCTGTTCTTCCCTGTTTTTTCTCTCCGCTTCCTCTGTCTTCCACTTAGTTTGGTAGTCTGTGACGCTACTTTTTATACCTGCTATCACCCTCTGAATACTTTCAAAAGAGGCATTGTCAGCGTCGGCGATTTCAAGATATTCAGCAACCTGCTTTCTGACTGTCGCCCCTCCAACAAGCCAATCCCTTTCTTTTACCGGAATGGTAATAGTTTTTTCTGTGGTAGCAGCCGGTTTTCCTTTATAGTAAGCATAAGCGTAAATTACTTCTTGTGGTTTTGCTCCCCACGATGTTATTCTCTTAACAACTCCATCCCAAGGATCGGCAACCATAAAATCATCTCCGTCATAGTCAACTGCCAAAACCCAATGTTCGTCAAGCTTGCTTGTTGCCGGAATTGTGTCAATTTGTAAGATGACAGGTATTCCTTCGTCAATCTTTGCCCTGATAAAATCCATTTGTGTCTTGGTAAGTGGGTCAATCGTATTAACCAATCCTCCCCACATAACATCGGAAAAAAGGATAGGAATTACTCCCCAGATAAACAGATTTCCCAAATAACCGCCACTGTCAATAAGTTTTTGGTTTAACGTTTTTGGAGTTTCGCTGTGTCCATACCAGTTGAGCATCATTGTAACGCTTGTCATCAAACACCCAATCCCGCCTATTGTTCCATTTTCCCCCAAAATATCGTTTTTCCACCGAGAGTCATTCTGACTAAAAACCTTCTTCAAGTCTATTTCCATAGTAATATTATAATTAATAATTAAGGTTTATTTAAATTCCTCCAAAAATTCCTGCTTTTTTCAAATTGCTCAACGCTCATTTGAGCGAACCTTTTACCTTGATATCCTTTCCTAATACCAAAAGTCAATTTATAACCATCATCAAAAGTAAGGGTATGGAGTTTACCCTCTGTAACCTCCTTAAACAAAGGATCAAGTTCTCCTTCGTAAATATCAAAAAGCCAAGTTTCGGGAGCTTCCGTACAAACCACTTGCCTATACCCTTTGCTCGTTTCAAGTGTAGCTCCTTTGTCCGAATAATCGCTTCCATTCCAAACATAAATCCGACCATTTCCAACAGCTAACCTACCTACTGTTCCACTTTTTTTAAGGTGGATTTCGCAACCACTTTCAAGTTGAATACGATTGGTAGCGCCAAACGCTAGGCTAGTCTCATCAATCCTCAAGTTTTTCTGTAATGTAAAAGTGGCTGAACCTATCGTCATATTATCCGTTCCAGCAAGAGCCAAATGCTCGGCGTATATTCCCTTTCCAGAAGAAAAATACAAGTCATTAGTCATTACAATTCCATTATTAGCTTCAATATATAAATATGTTGCCGCTCCATAAATTATTCCTTGCTGAGCCCCACCTGAATTTTTAAATATGAGACTTGAAATTGTCTGCCTAATAATTAAACTTCCCGTAGTAATTTTGTCCGCACTTATGCTGTCTATCTTCGCATTCGTGATAGCAGCATCGGCTATTTTTGCATTTGTGATAGCAGCATTGTCTATTTTTGCATTTGTGATAGCAGCATTGTCTATTTTTGCATTCGTGATAGCAGCATCGGCTATCTTTGCATTTGTGATAGCAGCATTGGCGATTTGAGCATTTGTGATTGTGGCATTTGCTATTTTTGAAGCAGTAATGGATTGGTTAAGTATTCTGTCCGCGTTTACCCCGTTAATCAATATCTCATTTGTGGTGATTGCTTGAGCCACAATTTTATCCGCAGTAAGAGTATGGGTTTTTATTCTATCTGCGTCTACCGTATTAATAATCAATCTATCACCATTAATTGTGTCTTTGGAAATTTTGACGCCACTCAAAGACTCATTGGTAAATCTATCATTAGGACTTGTAAAATTCCCGACTGTAATTGAATTGGCACTCAAATTTTGAACCGTCATCAAACCACAGTTCAAAATTCCACCGCTGATTTTCGAAGCGGAAAGTGTTCCAACGGTTATGCTTCCAGCGTCTAAATTGGTTACTGTAATAAGGGAGCAGTCTAAGGTTCCTGTTTTGATAGCGTTCGCAACAATAGTTCCGTTAGCAAGGATAATACTATTACCAGCGTTATCAACAATCTCTATTCCGTAGTCAGAACCAATCAAGCCCAACTTCACCCGATTTCTTGTTCCGTCGTTTACGTTCACAGTAAAAGGGTATTCGGGAGTGATACCCAAAATCTGCATCACACGTTCCATACGTTCCTGACGTTCTTCAAGTTCGACTACGTCACCAATCATATTCGGAAAAAGTCGCCTTCTCATTTTAATCTCCTACTGTTAAAGTAATTTTTAACTCGTCATTATCCTCTATTTCAATCTTCCTTTCATAAACCCAAAGCCACTCGTTAATATCAAATTTGTCGCAGACTACTGTCACTCCATCACCTACATTATAATCGTTAATGCCTGTTTTTGCGTCAACCCTCGCATTGAACTTAATTACAGTTGACGGGTCTTTTAACCATTGAATATCCTGATAAACCATATCTTGAAGAAACGACAATACCGACATATCTTTGTAGTTTTTAATTGCCTCTCGTCTTTTGTAGGTTAGTTGAGAGGTTGCGTCGCTTCTTGAAACAACCGCAGTATTACCAGTCCAGTGCCTACCCAATCCCCATTCCTGATTTACGATACTCCAGCTATCAACCAATGCCTCAAAATTTTCGCAGTTGTCTGGGTATCTGAAAACCACGTCCTCTCTGATAGTTCCACGATAGGGATAATATACGTTGAAAACTTTTAATGGCGTGATTTCAAAATCAAATCCGTAACTAGCGGAACCGTCCTGTCCTAAGTTGGAAAGTTCCTTGATTGCTTCTAAAATGTTTTTTTTGTCATAGGTCGGAGAACGTGTAATAGAAGTTTGGATTGTTCCGTAGGTAATCCCAAAATTTCCGTTTGTTAACGCCTGTGTTTCTTGAATAAGAGTTTTTGCTATCTGCCCTGCATCAGTAGTCGTAAATTCTCTCAACTCCTCCACTCCAGTAAACCTTTTTCTTAGAAGGGAAACCCAATCTTTGGCAGTCACTTCCCAATAAATATCATTCTTGCTTGCCACTTTTCTAGCGGTCGTCAGTTGTCCAGCCCATTTTAAAGTTGCACCATAGAAAATATAGAGTTCATTCACTCCTAAGTTTAGTATTGTGGCATTACAGTTTATATCGTCTGCGTCAAGAGTAAATCCAGCCTCCGTTTCATCGTTCAGTCTTTCAACAAACCACCTATTACGAGCATCAACTAAAGTTGCAATAAACTTTCCTGTTGAAGGATTTTTAATCTTATACTTCCATTCGCTTTTTTCACCAAATTTCTCACCTCTAACATATATTGAAGTAGCAAGTTCGCTTATTGAAATGGAGTCGGAAAATGATTTGTAATGGTTAATTTCACCCACATCCAAAATTGCTATTGAGTCGGACAAATTTATTTTGAAAGTAGATACTCTTTCAAGCAAATCTGAAATACCCTCTGTGTCTGAAAGTCCAAGAGTAGAATGATTGGCTAAGTTTTCGCTTATGGGAACAGATTCGAAAAGGCTTGCACTCTTTCCGGGAGTCAAGAAAATCGATTCTGAAATGGAAATAGAGTCTGTTTTTGGAAGCACAACCTTTTTTTCTATAAGTTCGCTGATATTTAAACTGTCAAATACATCTGTCACTGAAACATAAAAATCATCAATGTAAAAAACATTCTCTGCGTCAGCATTCACTATAGTAACAATAATTCTATCTATGGCATTTTTGTTGGTATTTGTAACTCCCGACAGGTCAATATTTACTCTTTGAAAGGTATCTGCCACAAGTATATTAGGAGTGATTTCTGTTGTTGTGCCGTTACTGTTGTGAAGTCCTACCTTAATGTTACTACCTGTTCTTGATGAACGGATGTCAAATCTAACCTCATCGATATCTGAAAGGTTGACAGGTTGGTCGATGAAATCAAAAAAGTTGTTTAGACTTAGATTGGAATATAGTTGATAGATATATTGCTGGTTATAAAAAAATTGAATTGCTATGTTGTGTTCTTTTGAACTTCCCAAAACTGCCAAGTGCGGATCAGCCGTCACTAGAGTTGGGTAGTCTATCCCAAAGTTGCCCTCTGTCCAACTATCAGGATCGCTCAAATCATCATCAGCACTTGCTTTGGCTGCTCTTATAACCCAATAAGTGGAAGAATATGCTTTCCCATATAAAACTAAAAATGATTTTTTTTCTGGTAAATATATCAAATGAGGATTGCCTCCACCCGGAATAGTTTCTACTTCGCAACGGTGTGTATCCCAGTTCAGTTCAGCTAGTGTTGAATACGAATAATGAAGGGCAACATCACTTTGGTCAGGTTCGTGTCCCGACTCAATCAACATATGCCAAATACCATCAACAACAGCGACGCTTACGTTATAGAAAAATTTGAACTTAGAGTCTGGATCGGTTGGTGGAGTAAGGACAGGATTTCCACTATTCATAATCGTCCAAGTAAGTTTGTCGGGACTTTGCCACATATACAAACCGCTAAAACCAATCCTATGAGCAAAAAGATAATATATACCACCCTCTTTAAAAATATATGGAAAACGGATATCTTCCAAAAGCGGACCTGTCGGAGCTGCAAATGAGCCGCAGATACTATCTGAGGCATAGGTATAATATAGCTTTACAAAGCTGCTTCCTGCATACCAACAGTCGAGATTGTTTCCATCCATAATGATAGACGTTTCTCCTATCGCCCCTGCAGGGAATACAGGATTTATACCTTCGTCAATAAGACTTATCTCCGTTTCTCTTGTTAAAGTTTCTCCCAAAGCATCAGTTGTTGCCACCCCTTTTAATGAATATGACCCCTCTGTTTTAATAGTGGGTTCTGAAAAACACTGAAGAACCTGTTTATAAAGCCTTACATATCCCATCCATCCGTCTATTGCTGTCGTCCAACTAGAACCGTGGTTTGTGCTATAACCTCCACCACCAACACCATTATTATCTCTTGACCAGTTCCACCTAGTTCCTGAAACAGCTTGATCGGGTATATAAACAACAGCCCAATAAACACCAGCCGGCAGATGAAATGGTGTATCAAAGTTACATTTATTCCAAGCTGGTGCCGACAAACTAGCATTAGCAATAGTTCCGACTGCGTTTGGGTCAAACAATACTCCTGACGGTTTGTCCCCATTGTCAGTTTCAATTCTGAAGGTCATATCCCCTGTGGGAGTGCCGACCTTACTTAAAAGATAAATAGAAATAGAACTACAAGAAATGTTTTCAGTCGTCACTATTCGAACTGCAGACCAATACTGGTCGCCTCCATTATTGCCAATAGAATGAGAAGAGTCCACCCCACTTTCAAAACTGAAAGACACCGATTCAGTTATATCACTACTCACATATTCATTTTGAGCTTCCTTGTTAGTGGAATACTCCATCTTGTCTAAGATTATATTTTTCATAGGTTCATATACCAATATAACCCGCCCTGTAAGTAAGAACTATTTTTTTGTAACCTGAACCACCAAGCGAACCAGAAATCGTAATGGTGTTGTTTCCTTCAAAAAGATACCAAAAGTCATCGGCATTAATGTAGGCGTAGTAGTTTGTTATTCCGTCATAGGTAACTGTTTCATTTAACATATCAATATCAATATAATGACCAGCTGCGATTGTTAGACCTGTGAAAGATACTGTTTTGCCAAGAGTTGTGTTGGTGATGACTGGGTTGGTAACTGCTCCGTGAACTCTGATAACAGGATAGACAGGAGCGTTGCCGGCATTGTTTACAACCCCCGAACCTGCGGCAAAGGTAATTTCTGGCACGCTTTGGGTTTGAGAATAAAACAATGGGTCTTCAGCAATTAATTCAATCCTGAAATCTCCTATCGTAACTTCTCCTGCGTTTAATGGTGCTTGTATTTGTGCATTGAGTTGCACTTGTGTTTGAAGTGCCAAACCGCCTTGCGTAGTAAATTTTAACCAAGTAAGCCCATCTCTAGGAAAGTCAAAAGCTGCCTCCAATGCCCTGCGTCTTGTTTCATAGTCGGCAGAGGTCGAGGAACGGCAACCAATAATCATTCTCATAATACGCTCTCTCCAAAAAGCTCTTGGTGTTTTAATTCCGTGAAATCCCGGTCTATCCCACTTCACTACTTCAAGGGCTGCCGAAGCGAATCCGTCAGCTTCTTTTAATGTGTAGTAATCGGACGATTGCCCGATTGCTATGGGCAAACTAATATTTGCTATCATTTATAACCACCTCCTGTCCTCATTGCAAAACCTGCTCTTTCCATCATTAAATCGACATCCTGAGCGTTTTTAACTGTAACGTAAAAGTTTTGTGTGACTTGACCGCCACCTTGCCCACTCATACCCAGCGATTGCATAATCTGTGCCATTCGCTTAGGAAAGTTAAGAGGTAAAACCACTTCTGGTCCAGCTTCTCCCACAATTCCAGCGTGCGTTGCTAATCCACCCCTCACCCAAGAACCACCACCACCTCCACCACTACCACCACCACTAAAGCCGCTACTAAATCCTGAGATTTGCTGGTTATAGTTACTCATTTTTTCCAATACCTCGTTAATCTCATTGTCAATTCTATCAACGCTAGCCTTTACTGCTGGATAACTTGAATCCAGTCCTGAGGAAAGATTATTCCCAAATTCTTCTCCACCCTTAAAAGCCTGATATTTTATGTCAGCTAATTTTTCCTGATGTTCCCTTTCCATTTCTGCTTTTTCGGTATTGTAGGTAGAAATCAATCGGGTAATGTCATCGTCAGCCATTCTGTCTCCAATCCTCTTAAAGTCTTCTGCGTATTTATCTCTAATCGCAGTTTCTTCATCTAATTCCTTTTGAAGTTCACTTCTTTTTTCCTCGTAGGAAGCTTTTGCGTCAATCACGTCTTGCTCATATTGAGATTTGCGCTTAGCAAAAGACTTCGTATATTCGACATCTTCCGCCTCCAACGAAGCTCTTAGTTTTTCCAACTGCGTATCAAGTTTTTCGTTTACGTCTGATATTTCCTCGTCATAAACAGCCTGTTTATCGTCAAGAGATTGAGTCAATCCGGCTTTTTCGTAGGCAATCATCGCTTCAAGTGCCTCTATTTTTTCCTGACTGGCATTTGAACCTAGAGCTTTTTCTTTATCTAATTGAGTTTGTAGATTGCTTAGCCTATCCTCACCCTCTTGTTTTATCAATCCCGCTTCCTGATTATATTTCTCGGTAATTTTTTCAATTTCTTCTTCGGCTTTTTTCCGTTCGTCTTCCATATCGTCCATTATGCTCTTGGTTTTTTCTTTATGTCTTAGTTCAATTTCGTCCATCGCCTCGTTGTAATCCGCTAAAAGTTCATCAAGGTTTTTTTTATAATCTATGTTTTCCTTTGCCAAATCTTCGGTTAAGTCCTTAATCTTATCCCTATGTTCAATTACTAAATCGCTTAAACTCTGTTCAAAGTCTTTTGTTCTTTTCTCTACCGCCTGTTGGTAGTCACGATTTGCTATTTCAATATCGTGTTGCATCTTTTTCAATGTGTCTTTTTGTTTTTTAGTCAATTTAGCACCGCCCTTTTCTGCTTCTTTTAATCTATCTTCCCTGCCACCTGTTTCTATGTTTGAGATATTATCCCACCACTTTTTCAAATCAAAAGTATATGAGTCTTGGTAAAGTTTTGACGCACCTGCTATGTCTTGTAAATTTCCTTTAAATTCTTCGGTTATCTGTTCTGTTTTAGTCATCCATTCCTGACCTGCTTTTGATACACCTTCCCAGTCGCCTTTCAAAGCTGCATAAATTACCTTTCCTGCCTGAATAGCACTTCTTGCCATAAATTCAAATCCACCTGCCAAAATCTGCAAACTGTTAAAAGCAACACTTTGAACAGCAATAAGTCTTTGAAAGGCTTGAATCAAAAAATTAAAAGCATAATAGATAATATCCTTGTTTCTCTCTACAAAATTAGTAATAGAAGTTACTACTTTTTGCATATAGTCTTCTATGGAGTTCCCAATATTTTTCAGTTTAATTTTATTGGCATCTGCCCACGCTGAAACTGAATCTGCAAATTTATAAATTTGTTGCACAACAACATTTAGAGCATCATTGAATACACTGCCAAAAACATAGGAAATTTCTTTTTGAGCTCTTTCCAAGGAACGCAAAACTTTGGCAGCATTACCCATTGCGTTGTCATATGCGCCTACATATTTTTTACCTTCTTTTAAAATCTGATTAACTATCGCCTGCGCCTTTTCAGCAGCATTTAATTCTTCTGTGGTTTTGTTGAGAGTACCCGCATATTCTTCAAAAATATCATTCAAATCTTCTCGTATACCTAACTCCCGTAATAAAAATGTATTACCTGTTGATATTGCGTGAGAAATACGTTCTACCGCTTCTGATGAATCCATATTAGAAGCAACAGCAATATTTTGAGCAGCAATTACTAAATCAAGTGCCTGTTTGTAGTCAACTTCTTTTCGGAGAAGATCGGTAATTAGTCGGGTAGCAGCTTCGGTGGTAATATTTTGCTGTATAATACTTTCTCTTACCTTGTCTACTTCTGCAGCTGTAATTCCAGCATTGTTTGCCACAACGTGCATAGCTATTCCAAGTCCCTCCACTTCGGAAGCAGCAACCACTATATCAAAAAACTTTGTTGGAAGTTCTGATATGAAACCAACTAATTTTTGGAATGCAGAAGCAGCAAAGTCGGCAACAACTGTCCCTGTGGCAATTGCAGCCACTAATTGCCCAAAACCCATAGAAGCGACACTAGCTGTTTCTCCTTGTTGCTGAACAGACTTATTTAACCCTCCCAAGTCTTTTTCAACCTGATTGAGAGTTGCGGAAGCCTTATTTATCGCTTCTACTACTATTTGTAATTCAGTTTGGTCTGCCATAATCTTTTTGATGGACTAGACGCTTCTCCAATATCCTGTTTGCCTCGTTCTCGGCAGTTCTGAACCCGATTATCATTTCTATCCAAGGTTCAGGCATTCTCCAGTATAGCTCCCAATCGCCCCGAAAGTGTTCTTCAACGAGCCGGTATTCCCAATACTCGATTGGAACTTTCGAAGAACTGCCTTTATAAGCTAAAAACTTTTGAACAGCGTCAAAATCTATTTTTTTTTTAGTTGTCCGCTTGGTAAAGATTGCTGTAACAGGTTAAAATCCTCATCAGGTAAACTGTCAAAAAATTCAACGGTTGCTACTACCTCTTTACCGTCTTTGCCAACTAATCTTTTAACCGCTAGTATGACTGCTTTATCCTCCATTTTTGTCCGATAAGAGGCATCTACTTTTTTCAGTTTTGGTGTGCCTGTCTTATCCTGTTCAAACTCTGCACTCTCCAACATAATTGCTTCAATCTGCTTTTTCTCACCTCTAAGATAATAGGTGTAAATCTCTGCTGTTATACCAGACACTAGCAATAAAACCTTTTTAACAGGTCTATCCATAATTTAACACCCCCTTTCAATTTTTAGTTCTAGCAAAACAAAAAACTCTCTAATTGACTCTTTGTATTTTGCACCTTTTGTAAATGTGCTAATACTCAATGTCAATAGCTTGTTTGTGCATTCACTAACTGAACACTTAGCGTCTTGCTATCGCTTATGCCAAAATTTCCGTCAAAAGCTACTGTCTGGGTAACTACATCGTTCAAACCAGTTGCCCTACTCCAATCTCTAAATGACATTGGAGCCATTGTGATTTCAAGTTTTGGTTTACTTGCCGTTCCGATAAGAACATCGCTATTCTCTATTGTGATTAAGGCTGCCATTTTTGTTCCATCTGTAACATAATCTCTTATGGTGGTATCATCAAAAAGGAGTTCCATATCACCCGTAACTGAAAGCGATTTGTTTACTATGTCGGTTGGCTCATTACTTCCCAAGTTTTGCCAATCTTCTACGTTTTTGTTAATCGTCAAATTGAATGCTCTTACTGATGTCGCTGAAGCTGTCGCCAATGCGGCAGTTGTCGCTGCAAATTTCACAGTAACGTGTGTTGCCAAGAAAGCATTTTCCGCCGTATACGTTACCACATTACCAGTCGTTGTAGCTCCCACCTTTGACAAGAAGCCGGCATTATACTTGACAAAATCTTTTAAAACACAGTTCAACGTCAGTTGATTAAGCATACCCAATGCGTATCTTTCCTCAACATTTGAGTCTTTATGATAAATCGTCAGAGATGGGTGTTGATTCGTGTTTAGTCTTGTAAAACTATGAGTATAAGCACTATCAGATACCACGCTTGAACTCCAAGTTCCCAAACAAGCTGCTAGTAGTAATCCGAAGTTTTTGTCAAAGACAATTCCTCCGAATGAACCCTCTCCAACTTTTTCAACCACTTTCGCATCTGAACGAGCATCAATCACTCCCAAACCAGACTCGCTAACCGCATAATCAGCTCTTGGATTGAAGTCAAAATCTACCTTCGGAATCCAAAACGCTGCCGCTGCAGGCGTTCCTCTCCCAACCGACTCTCTACCTAAACCTAAATTTATCAATCTTCCTATTTGTGTGGACATATATTGTTTTCACCCCCTTAAATTTATGAAATTTATAATACTAAACAGCTTTCTTCTTCGCTTTTGCTTCTGCTAACCCTCTTGCTTCTTCTGAATTTTCTGCCTCAACGCT
>Ga0172371_10010966_pt1 | contig 12146 bp, 15 predicted proteins | sample Lak12m_FD_114543 | JGI IMG/M metagenome (GOLD analysis project Ga0172371, IMG submission 114543) | Freshwater microbial communities from Kabuno Bay, South-Kivu, Congo - kab_022012_12m | ecosystem: Environmental > Aquatic > Freshwater > Lake | place: Democratic Republic of the Congo: South-Kivu... | reverse complement strand
TTTTTTGCCAAAGAGGATGGTTTTTAAACCTTATTTTTGAACATTATATCAAGAACTAGCCTTGTTCTAGCATTAGTATTTCTGGATTGGATGGTGAGCAACTGTGTTTTACACGACAAAAATAATTGACAAAGTGAGAGTTCCTCCTAAAAAACTTGGGGGCAATTTAAAAGAATCATTACTTGATATTTGTAGAGAAGATTACGAAGGAAGAATAAAAGAAGAATATGGGGTAATAATTGCTGTTACTTCAATCGGAAAAATTGGGGACGGACACGTTATCCCTGGAGACGGAGCAGCATATTACGAATCTGAAATAGAAATGCTTACATACAAACCATCAATACAAGAAGTAGTACGCGGAACAATAACAGAAGTAACAGAATTTGGTGCATTTGTAAGAATCGGACCAATAGAAGGATTAATCCACGTAAGTCAATTAATGGATGACTTCATAAATTATGATTCAAAACTTCCTGGATTTGTTGGTAAAAAAACTGACAAAAAAGTTGTTGTTGATGACAATGTCTTAGCAAGAATTGTTACAGTGTCTCTTAAAGGAGATGTATCAAGTTCAAAGATAGGTCTAACTATGAGACAATCATTCCTTGGAAAAGCAGATTGGGGAAGAATTGACGAAAAAACAGCAAAAGACACAAAAGACAAAAAAGGAAAAGGTAAAAAAGGAAAAGAAGACAAAGAGTGAGGTGTTAATTGATGTTAAAAGAAAGAGCTTGTAGAAATTGTAGATTTATTGTAGAAGAAGGGGACTCTTGCCCTAATTGCGGTGAAAAAACATTCACTACATTTTGGCGAGGATACGTTGTTATAATGAAACCAGAACAATCAGAACTAGCTCAAAAAATGGGAATAACAAGAAAAGGAAAGTTTGCATTAAGATTAAGTAGGTAAAAAAATGGTGAACAATATGGATTTGAAAATAATAAAAAACACAAAAAACCTTCTTTTGAAAAGAAGCGAAATCATAGCAGAACTAGTTGATGACAAAAAACCATCAAGAAGTGAAGTAAGAGAAAAAGTTGCTGCACTAGTAAATGCACAAGCTGAATTAACTGTTGTTCAAAAAATTGATTCAAGATTTGGAAACAAAAAAATGACTGTAACTGCGCACGTTTATGAAAATAAAGACCAAATGAAAAAAGTTGAAGGACAACCTTCGCTTGCAAGAAACTTTGAAGAATTCAAGAAAACAAAAGGGCCTGCAAAAGGTCCAAGACCTTAAGGTGATTAAATGGCTGACTTAAAAAATACGGATAAAAAAATTAGTAAATCAAAACAATACGAAATTAGCGGAGAAACAGTTAAAAGAAAAGCAAGATTCTGTCCAAAATGCGGTGCTGGAGTATTCATGGCTGAACACAAAGACCGAGCATCCTGCGGAAAATGCGGATATACAGAAATTAAGAAAAAGTGATTCTATTTAGTCAAGTGCATTTGATGTAATCAAATGCGCTCTCACGCCGGCTCTGAGGGGCCGTGTGGGAAATGCGGATACACTGAAATTAAAAAAAAGTAAGTTTAATTGAAATCTTTTTTAGTCAAGTGCATTCAATTTTTATTGAATGCAAAATCTTTTTTTTATTTTTGAATATTTATCTAAACTCTTTTGTAAAATAATAATCTAATACCATAATATAACACTCTATTTGTTGGACAATTTTGACGGGGTCATGTTTTTATTTTCAATTTCCCTAAAAAAGTATTATGTTGTACCTTTTACTTTTAGGATTCATGATAGTTTTTCCTATACTTTATCTAAAATACGTAAATAAAATGTCTTACAAAAAAATTGAAGCTTATTTAATTCCAAAATTTTGTGGGATGAAAAAAGAAATAGTTGGTTCAATTGCTTTATTTTCAGCACTATTTTTAGGTTTTATAGTAATAATACTTGCCATCTCTTTTGTAGAAGTGGGATTAGAACTAGCGGGGTTTGAAGAGATAGTAATAAATGATCTTGAAAAAGTAGAAGAAATAATTGGAAAAGAACTTCTTGCTTCTCCCGAAAACTTTCTAATAGTTCTAGTTATCGCATTATTCGTGGAAGAATTCTTTTTCCGTGCCTTTTTAACTCAAAAAATAGGGATGATTCCATCCACAATATTATTTACTATTGCCCACTACGGGTATGGATCAATAGCTGAATTAATAGGAGTGTTTTTTTTAGGGTTCGTTCTTGCCTATTGGTTTAAGAAAAACAAATCTCTTATTCAAAATTATTTTGGGCACTTACTTTATGATTTGTTTGCAATAATGTTATACTTGATATGATATCTTACTTAAAGAAATTATTTTGATTAATTATATTAGTCTATTCTTTCCACTAAAATTTCCTTGATTTTTTGGATAAAAATTAGAGCTGAAATTTTGAGTGATGAAAGAACGAGGAAAATGAGCTTGACGAATGTTTTTATGAAATAAAATTCCGAAGAGTAATTTTGATTCAGATATTCAAAAGAAATTATTTTGACTAATCGTGTTCTGTATCCTGACCTCCAAATTTTACTGATGAGTTCAGCGAAGAAGGTTAAAAAATTTGAGAGTTGGAAGGTCGAGCATTTCGGAGAAAGCGGAGAAGTCTTTTATGATTCAGATAGACAGAAATAAAAGATTAGACAGAATGTGTGTTAGTTTACCTCGTTAGAGGTTGCTGTTAAGCAAAGTTTTTCTGAAGACAAAAGATAAAAAGAAAAATTTAAACTAATTATATTATGCACCCTCTCCCCCGCGAGCGACCCCAAAACACGAAAGTGTTTTGAGGCTGGAGCGAGCAGGGATGGAGAGGTCGAGCACCGCAGTTCCGCAGAACGAGGAGCGGAGAAGTTAAGGCGCAGGCGGTTTGCTATAAGGAAAGAATTTTTTATTTTCTCTTTCGAAATACTATAAAGTAGATAATTGGGAAGGTTATGATAAAAAATATTACAGATACAATGGTAGCACAGTTCAAATCAATTCCGGTTTGATGTCCTGGAGGACATACTATACAACCTATAGTCCAACAGTAAGATTTAACAAAAAGATTCCAACCTACTAACCAGTATAGGAACGCGAGACCAATTATTGAATAGGCAAGTTTTACAGGAATTGATTTAAAAAATTCTTTCCAATCCATAATCTAATTTAGAGTTAGACTAGTATTTATGGGTTTCTGTAGAGCGAACCGCCGAGCATTAATTGTGCATAAACACGTTAGTCTATTCTTTCCACTAAAATTTCCTTGATTTTTTGGATAAAAATTAAAGCTGAAATTTTGAGTGATGAAAGAACGAGGAAAATGAGCTTGACGAATGTTTTTATGAAATAAAATTCCGAAGAGTAATTTCAATTCAGATATTCAAAAGAAATTATTTTCTTAAAAAAGCTATTGGCTGCATTTAAGCAGCCAAACTTAATTCTTTTGATTTTTACTTTTATTCTATAACCTCAGCAAGCATTGCATAAAGCATCATTCCTATGATGAAGCTTATTATGTTTGAAACAAAGATACTCATTGCGTTTCCTACATTTGGAAAAAGTATAGAAACCACTAATATTACGATGAACATGATGACTCCTACAATCATTCCTATTAGCAGGTTTATACAAAATGCTATTATTAATGAAAGAAAATAATCCAGTTTCAGTACATTTTTTAGTATTCTTCCGAAACTAAATGCGGCAAGCATCTTTCCTTCTTTGAACCATATAGCTAAAGCAGCTGGTAAAAAATATACGGCAACGATAAGGAATAATAATCCAAGCAATACAAAAGGGATTGAAATTAATCCTGCTGTTAGAATATTTGTCATAGCAGCTTTAATAATTGCTTCTGTATTTCCTCCTGAAATTAATCCTATAATTGCTCCCCCAAAGAGTATTGATATAGCAATAAGTATGCAAATACTTCCTGGAAGCATGTAGATGAATGAAATAATTCCCGCCTTAACTGATCTAATTACATAATCTAATGCTGATGAGAGCTGAAAATTAGGCAGTGTTTTTTTGTTAATTATTTTCTCAAAAATATTTAATAGATACCCGCTTACTATTAAAGTCAGGACTAAAACTACTATTCCTACTAAAGCAGTTATTCCTATCGAAATTAAAGCTATTGCTCCTATAGTGGTTGGGAATAAAACTACAGCCCATTTTGCGACGTCAATAATTCCTCCCCCTATTGCGCTTATGATAAATATTGCAAAATAAATCACAAATGGTGCGATTAGTATTTTGGTATTATCTAAAGGCATTTTAATTGCTTTTATGAAATCAACCATATCTATTCCTCCGATATTAATCTTGATATTATATGGTTTTTTGGTTTATTTAACCTTTTTGTGAATCAAACAAAATAAGTTTTGGGGGTATTTTTTGGTTTTTAATAAAAGCTTTTTAACAACATTATTCTAATACTATCTTATGTTTTGTTTAGGGATTGAATCAACTGCACATACTTTTGGGGTAAGTATAGTTGAGAGTGATATTGGAAAAAAAGAATACGCTAAAGCGTCATGTAATATTCTTTCTAATGAAAAAAAATCTTACTCTACCACTAGCGGGGGAATGATTCCTAGAGAACTTGCTCAACATCATTATGATCATGCAACGCAAACTCTTGCTTCTGCTTTGACAAAAGCAAATTTGAGTTTAAATGACATTGATTTAGTTTCTTTCTCACAAGGTCCAGGGATAGGAAATGCTTTAAGAGTGGGGGCTACATTTGCTCGCCAAATCTCTGTCTCTACAAAAAAACCACTTGTGGGAGTAAATCACTGCATTGCACATATTGAAATTGGAAGAAAATTATGTGGAGCAAAAGATCCAGTAATGCTTTATGCATCAGGGGCAAACACCCAAATTATTTGTTATGAAAATGAATATTATAGAGTATTTGGGGAAACACTTGATGTAGGAATAGGAAATTTTTTGGATTCTTTTGGAAGAAAACTAGGCTTAGGTTTTCCTGCAGGACCAAAACTAAGCGAAATGTACTACTCTGGAAAAGAACTAATCGAACTTCCATACACAGTAAAAGGAATGGATCTGGCTTTCTCAGGACTACTCACTTCAGCTGTAAAAAAAATTCCTGATATTGAAAAAGGGAAAATAACAAAAGAAGACTTAGTATACTCTACAATGCACACAGCTTTTGCGATGCTTACTGAAGTAACAGAAAGAGCACTTGCTCACACACTAAAAGAAGAAGTAGTGCTTGGGGGCGGAGTGGGATGTTCAAAACCTTTACAAGAAATGGTGGGCAAAATGTGTGAAGAACGTGGGGCAAAATTATTTGTTCCACAAACATCACTAATGGTGGATAATGCTGCAATGGTAGGGTGGCTTGGAATACTAATGAATTCAAAAGGAATAACTACTCCAATTAATAAAACGGGAATTCTTCCAAAACAAAGAACTGATGATGTTAGAGTGAGCTGGAGAAAATAATTTTTCTTATTCTATTTTGTTTTATTTACCACTTATTTTTGTGAATCTTTTTTTCATCATATCTTTTTTTAGGGGTTGATTTTTGTTTAGGGTAACCAATAGGAATTATGCACAATGGAATAATATTTTCAGGGGTATTAAATTGTTCTTGAATTTTTCCAACCATTTTTGTGTTAGGATAAACTCCCACCCATACAGCGCCTAGTCCTTGTGCGTGCGAGGCTAGGAGAATATTTTCTGTCGCTGCTGAACAGTCTTGTATTGGGAATCCTTTGCCGTAAAAAGTTTTTGCCCAAATGTTTTCTTTTTTCTCATTAATGCAAACGATTATTGCGGCTGAAGCGTTTTTAGTCATTTTTGCATAAGGTGTTTTTGTTGAAAGTTCTTTCAATTTCTCTTTTTCGGTTATTATTATAAATTCCCAGGGTTGTTCATTCACTGCACTGGGAGCTTGCATTGCGCACTCTAGTATTTTTTTTAATTGTTTTTCAGAAACTTTTTTTGAGGAATAGTCTCTAATACTTTTTCTTGTCAGCATACATTTTATTGCTTCCATTTTTTTGCCTCTACTTATTTTTTACTTTTTGCTTTCTTTTTCCAAAACAAAAGTAAACGGGAATTGAGAGTAAGAAAAATATTGTTCCAACTATTATAAGTGGGACTTCTATACTAAGAATATTTATTGGGTTCCAGTATTGGGTAAGAAACATGAATGCACAAAAACCCGCTCCTACAATTGCTACTATTAGTGATTGATTATGATTCAAAATAGGCATAGGATCTACTGCGTTTGGTTTTTCTCTTAAAAGAAGAGCTATAAGAGAAGCGTTAACAATAAAGAAAAGCAAAAATATTGATAAGGTAGTTAAATTTCCAAGAATTGCTAAATTTCCTGCTATGCAAAGCAAAATTGCAAGAACTGCAGTAAGTATTATAGAATAAGTGGGTGTTTTTGTTTTTGGATTTATTTTTGCAAAAATTGAAGGTAAAAGATTTTGTTTTGCAAGACCATAAATGTATCTACTTATTACTGTTACTAAAATTAAAACCGTGTTAAATGTTGCAAAAAGTGCAATAAGGCTCAACCAAAAACCAAAACCAGGCATTATTGCTACTTCGGCCACAAGAGCTAGTGGACCATGAGTTGCACTATCTGAAGCATTAGATGCGGATAATAAAACTTCGGGAGAAACAACACTCACAGAAACTGCTGCAACAAGCACATAAATAATAGTCGAAATAATTAGGGAAAAGATTATTGCCTTCGGAACAACATTTTTCGCATCTTTTACTTCTTCAGAAATGTTAGCTATTGTTTCAAAACCAATAAATGCGAAAAAAACTATTGCTACTCCGGCAAAAGCTTGAGGAATAATATCAAAACCAGTTGCCCCATTAGCTCCTGTGAGTAAATCAATCGAACCTAAATAAGGGAAACCAAAAATTATTATTAATACTAAACCCAAAGCTTCAATTAGAGTAAAAATTGTGTTAAGAAAAACACTCTCTCTTATGCCTAATAAGTTCACAATTGATGCAATAATTATAACAGCTATTGCTACCCACATTGGGGAAAATGTGAAAAATAATTTAAAATAAGTGGCAAAACCCCAAGACACTGCTGCTGCTGAAAACAAATTACATGTTATGAAAATGAATCCTACAAAAAAAGCCAACTCTTTATTATTAAATGCTCTAAGGGAATAAACTGATTCAGCCCCCGCTTTTGGAAACCTTGCAGAAAGTTCAGCATAAGAAAACGCTGTTAGTGCTGCAATTAATGCTCCTAAAATAAATGAAAACCATAAAGCGTTCCCGCTAATTCCTGCTGCTATTCCAATTAAAGCATAAATTCCTGCTCCGAGAATAACTCCTACTCCATAAATTGTGGCTTGAGTTAATGAAACACTTCTATTTAGTGGCAAAATTTCCTCTCCTTTACTTGGACTGACTTAATTATATTGATTAAATTAATACTAAAGTAAATAATAAAATAAATTATTCTCTATTTTAATTATTTCTTATTCTTTGCTTTAATTCTGATTGAACCTGTTTTTACATTTGTAATTCTTTTGATTCGATGCGGTCCATAATCTTTAACAAAAATGCTTTGAATTAATCCTCGTCCGTAAGTCTCTTCTCTATAATCGCGAGTATTTGAAAAAATAGCATATCCAAATATTATAACTCCTATGAAAACAATAATGTTTGTGGGGTAGGGGAAGATATTTACTTCCGGGTCAAGGTATAAGTAAATACTTATAGCTAAAGCAAGAGTAAAAATGAGCTCTGCAAAAACTAAAGCAGCTACTCTTCTGTTACTTTCTAGGAATTTCTTTTTTGCGGTTGAAAAAAGAAGAGAAGCAAGTTCCTTATGAACTTTCATTATTAGTGGATCTCTTTTTGAAATACCTAAATAAATTGTCACAAAAAATAGGATAGTTGCTAAAAACCATAACCAATTTTGAACAAGGATTGGTTCTTGGAAAAAAAGGATTTGTTTATTTACAACACTTATTCCTAGCAATAAATATGCTTGAATCACAACTAAAAAAAGAAGAAAAGTTTCTTCACAAATAAAAAATATTGCTCTTGTTCTTGAAGTAAAAATCTTTGCGTTCATGCTTAATAAAAGTAAAAAGAAGTAAATAAACCTTACTCTAAATTTTACTAAAAAGCTGGTTGGATTTTCTTAATATTTTGGGAGTGGGTTTAATTTCATGTCATTTTTTTGAAATATAACTTTGGGAAATACTCTTTTTCTTTTGGAAACAAATAATTCTTAGTGTTTTTTGGTTACTTTGGCTATTTATGGGGTTGTTATATTGTGACCTTTTTGTTTTCTTTGAAGGGGTTTTGTTAGGGGTGTTCATGATTTTTAATAAACACGTTTTTTGTTGGACAAGTTTGGGGTTCTTTCTTTGGGGGTATTTTTGAGTGTTTGAATTTTTGAGGGTTATTCTTCGACCCATTGTTTTAGTTTTTCAATTATTTCTAAGAGTTGTTCTGATTTTTTTGTTAATGAGTACTCTGTTTTTACTGGGGTTCCAAGTATTAAGTGTTTCTCAATTAGTTTGTCGCCTTCCATTGATTTTAGTCTCATTGAAAGAATTCTTGGATTTATTTGGGGGATATCACTAATTAGTTGATTGAATCTGGCTTTACCTTTATTTCGATTTATTGAATCAATAATTAAAAGATCAAATTTCTTGCCCACAAGCGAAAGAGCTTTGTTTAAAGGATTAGTTTTCTCTGCATTTTTTGTCATAATATCGCCAAAATGAATACTACTATACTTTTTATAGTTAGTAATGTTTTTAAAGCTACTTATTTAAATATAGTTTGTGTGTAGATTAGTTTAGTGATTGATGTATGGATTGGATAGAATTTGTTAGCGAACACCCTGGAAGATTAAACTTTCCAAGGATCGGTAGAAGTATTTATTCCGGAGCAAGCCATATGCAAGACTTAACATCAAGTACACTTGCTATTTGGTTTAGAGAAACAGAAAGACAATTACTTTCTGAATAGTTTTAATAAATCAGTTTTATTACCCTGGGGTTGGGGATTTGGCGAAGGCCGAAAACTTCTTGTCGGGAGAGTTTTCGGTCTTTTATTCTTATTTCTAAATTTTTTTTCTAATTTTCTCAGTTCTATCTAAATTTTTATTTATTTTCTTACTAGTGGAAGAAACTAATTTTGTTCGTTCAAATAGGGGATATTCTCAAAAATAAGTAGTGGAAGAAACACCCCTTTTGGGAGAATACTTCCGTTAATGATTTTTTTGAAAAAATAAAAAAGTCTTTCTTTTGATGAAGAAATATTGATTAGTGGTTGAATTAGAGTTAATTCTTTTGTTAGCGGGTAATTTATCTTGAAAAAACTAAAGGATTCCCACTAGTAAGAGCAATACTTTCTCCAGTAATTTTTGAAGCAGAACTTGAAAGAAGGAAAAGTACAAGTTCACAAGCATCAGTATAAGTAATTTCTTTTCCAAGCGCAGTTCTTCCTACATAATGACCCACTACAAGTGCTCTAATTTCTGGATGAAGAGTTTTTCCCCCAAGACGAGGATCATTTTTCTTAACAAGCCCCTTATCAATGGCTTTCTTTTCAAAATAACTTTGATTCCAAATAGCTGAATGAATTCCCTCTTTTTCGTTTCCAAACAAATCTCCTGCAAGAATAGTATTCACTCTAATATTGTGTTTTCCAAGATCCATTGCCCAACTATGAGTCATCATACACTGCGCTTCTTTAGCAACCCCATAAAGGGAGGAATCTTGCGAAACTCCTCTTGCTGAAGCAGAAGAAATATTGATTATATTTCCTTCTTCAATTTTTTTTGAAGAAACAAATTCCACCATTTTCTTTGAAGCAATATTTGCGTTAAGAAAATAACCAGTAATATTAACCTCGTTAGAAAGCTTAATTTTTTTAGCATCAAGCTCATAAATTCTTCCCAAATTAGCTACTCCTGCGCAATTAATCAAACAATCAATCCTTCCAAAACTTTTAATTAAATCTTCATAAACTTTTTCAAGAGCAACTTCATCAGTAACAGAAGCAACCATGGCCTCTGCTTTTGAACCATTTTTTTTCAAAACACTAACAACTTCCTTAGCAGCAAGTTCATCTAAATCCAAAACACCCACACTTGCTCCTGCAAAACCACAACCCAAAGCTAGTGCTTTACCAAGACCAGAACCCGCACCAGTAATTACAACAACTTTTCCTTTAAGAGAAGAAGAAAAAATTGGGTTAATGTTAAGGGGATTAGACTTGCTCACCATGACAAATCAAAGCGATTTGTTCTTTTTAAATAATTAGGTTTTTGTAAAAAAAGAAAGGATTGAAGAACAAACAAAAAAGCAGCAAGTATGGGGGGGTGTGTGATGTTGATTATTTTTCTTAACACACGCGTACTTTCTTTTTTTGGACAGCATTCTTTTTCCCTGCAACAGTAGGATACTCTCCGTTCAAACAAGCAGTGCAAAGATTTTCTTTGTTTAAACCAAGTGCCCTAAAAAGTCCTTCATAAGTTTGGTAAGATAAAGAATCAGCTCCAATTTCTTTTCTTATTTCTTCAACACTTTTGTTTGAAGCAATTAATTCTTCTTTAGTACTCATATCAATTCCATAAAAACAAGGCCACATTATTGGGGGACAAGAAATACGCAAATGAATTTCTTTTGGAGCACCATATTTTTTTATAAAACTAACAAGATTTTTTAGAGTAGTGCCTCTCACAATACTATCTTCCACAATAATTACTTTTTTTCCTTCAAAAACTTCCTTAATTAAAGTAAATTTGCTTTTTACTCGATTGGCTCGATCTTTTGATTCAATAAAAGTTCTTCCCACATATCTATTCCTAATAAGTCCTTCTTGGAGAGGAATATTTAATTTTTGAGCATAACCGCTCCCTGCAGGAGTACTAGAATCAGGAACAGCAACCACCACAAAAGAATCATCGAGTTTGAGAGTCTCACTTTTTGCAAGCTCCTCTCCCAAAGCTCTTCTTGATGAATAAACAAAACGTCCATCAATCTTTGAAGCAGCATGAGCAAAATAAACCCACTCAAAAAAACAATGCGCTTTCTTTTTTGACTCAACAAATTTTTCTAACCTAAAATTATTATCTTTTTCAATAATCAACATCTCTCCCGGAGAAACATCTTTAATATCATCAATATCAAAACCAAGGGACTGAAGAGCAACGCTCTCCGAAGCAAAAGCAATTTTGTTTCCATTAACAGCAAAACATAAAGGCCTAATTCCTAAAGGGTCCCTTGCCGCTATAATTCTTCCATTCGCATCAATAAAAGCAATATTATAAGAACCATCCAAAATTGCGGCAATACTTGAAAAAGCTGAAATAATATTATTATCATTCTTCAAACTCTTTGCTAAAAGAAGAAGAATAAGTTCCGTATCAGTTTTTCTGACAAAATGATACCCTTCTTTTTCAAGTTTATTTTTTAGTTCATCATAATTAGCAATATTTCCATTAAACGCAAGCGAAAACCATCTATTTTTTTTTCCATGAAAATGCTCAAATGGTTGAGCGTACTCCAAATCATCTACCCCACAAGTAGCATACCTAACGTGTCCAATCCCTTTTTGTGAAGAATATTTCTCCATCAAAGAAACAAACTTCCCCTTGTGCTCCGCCCTAAAAACATTATTCACAAGACCTAAATCTTTATGGGTCTGAAGCAAAAAATCACTTTCTGGCTTATGCACAGTAATACCTGCTGAAAGTTGCCCTCTGTGTTGTAATTGTAAAAGCATTTTATACAAAGCCAAAGGAGCATTATCTTCGCTAGAAGTTGAATCAGAAAAAGAAATACCTGCGACCCCGCACTTATGATACATCTTAACAAAATCTGAAAAGGAAGAGAATAAATAAAGATGTATTTTGTTAAAACTAAATCTGTTTTATTGGAATAATTTTAATTTGATGTTAATTATAATTAAGCTTATATTGTTCAAATCCATAACCTATATCATGAGAAATAATAACTCATTCACAAAAATTCGTAATTGTGAAAAAAGTAAAGTACAAATCCCCTTGCCCCTTGGGGACAGGCGGGCACAGGGTACTATTGAGTATTTGGTGATTGTTGGGATTGTTATTGTGCTTTCTTTAATTGTTGTTGCGATTGTTTTTCAATCAAGTGATTCGGTCTCTTCAACTT
>Ga0172371_10010965_pt1 | contig 12146 bp, 13 predicted proteins | sample Lak12m_FD_114543 | JGI IMG/M metagenome (GOLD analysis project Ga0172371, IMG submission 114543) | Freshwater microbial communities from Kabuno Bay, South-Kivu, Congo - kab_022012_12m | ecosystem: Environmental > Aquatic > Freshwater > Lake | place: Democratic Republic of the Congo: South-Kivu... | reverse complement strand
TCTCCATCTGTCTGGAGCAACGGGGTTTCTGGGACTCGGGATTCATTTGAAACATTTTTGCCTCTGTCATGTTCGAGAAACAAGACCGGCGGCATGACTGCCGCACATGCTCTATAATAAAACTCATTCAAAGTCAACAGATTCTGGTCTCTCTCAAAGAGCACACAGGGGACACAGAGGCTAAGATCTCATTGTTTTTGAAGCTCCGTGGTTCAGCGTTCTATGTGAGATGCCACCCATCGTATCAGACGCGTTTGACAGACACGGTCACAACTCAGGAACCTTTTTTCAGAAAAATGCGCTTTCCCCAAAACGGCAGAGGGCGTCTGCCGAATTCCCAGGTTGGCAGATACCAAAGCCGCCTGCCTGAAATTTTTCAGATTTCGAAAATACGGACCTTTAAGGCCAGTGTCCTTCAGATAGTTTGCAGGGGTTTAAAGCGCCTCTGGCTGGGACTCTGCCCTGACTCTGCCCTGACTCTGCCCTCATCCAGCTTTGACCCTGCCCTTTTTGCGTCCATCTGGATGAACTGTGCCTGGAAGGCGTGACCCGCTTCGTGGAGTTTCAGTCCGATTTCGGAATAATCGGCCAGTTGATCGTGCATCTTCTGGATGCCGCTGCCCCAAGCCTCGATGAGTTTAAGCTCTTTGTACATAGGGGCCAGGACTCGATTTCGGATTTTGCTCCGGCCGGTCCCCAGTTCTTCGATGGGAAGGGCATCCGGGAGGGGGCAGGGCTGGTGATCTTCAGCATGTCATCGTAGATGGCCACCTTGATGTCGCTGCCAAGGATGGCGTAGTCCCGGTGAACAATGGCATTGATAAGGGCCTCGCGAACAGCCTGGATATCCTCAGTCTCAAAATATTGCGATGTTGTTAACCATACATAAAACGAATGTTACCAAGGTCGCCCTATATCGCATCATGTCATGCCGGACTCGATCCGGCATCCAGAACCCTTTATATAAGCACCGAACCACAAATAGGCCATTTTGCATCTCGCTCTGGCTGGATTCCGGCCTTCGTAGGAATGACAGGGTGGCAAGTTGCGTTGTAGGGTTAATCATTGGCTTTGGGCGCGTCTTAAACGTGTCAAGAATCCGAAATACGATGCCAAGGATCGTAGAGCGTATTATTGGGAGAAGTATCATCGGTCCAGAAGGGCCACGAATTCCCCCCAATTGGAAATCATGGGTATGTCAGGACCCGGCCTCTTGGAGGGATCGGAGCTTGCTCCGGGGGGTAGAGGGCTTCCCTTGTCCCGGGCATAGGTAAACCAGACCGGCTGGATGCCGGCATTCAGCGCCCCGCAAACATCGGCCTCGGGATCATCCCCCACATACAGCAGTTCGGCGCGGCTCACGCCCAGTCTCTGTCGCAGTCTTCCAAATAGGAGGGGATGGGGCTTTCGATAGCCGATCTCTCCCGAGATCAGCACCACGTCGAAAAATCCATCCAAACCGAGATGTTGAATGAGACTCAGGGCCGCAGGGGCATGGGTAAAGTTGGAAAGGAGACCGAACCGGTAGCCCGGCTTCAAATCTTGCAGCATGGGCAGGGTATCGGGGATGACGTGGCAGAAGTCCAGAAAGGCGGAAAAGTAAGACTCCACGGCTGAAGATATCCGCGCATCCTCAGGCTCAATGGCATATCCCAGTCGCTGCAGGGCCTCACTGATCCAGAAACGATTGTGCGTCTCGATGCCGTTCCGGTTCGCCTCTGTGATATGACGCACAGCGGCCTCACGATAGGCCTGCCGAAACGGCTCTGGATCGGGAAGTATGCCATACTGCTCAAGGCCTATTATCAGCCGGCTCAGCGCCTCATCCAGGGCGCCCGGCTCGGCCATGATCAGGGTGTTGAAAAGATCAAACCCGATTGCGCGGATACCGTCCACGGAATCTGTCCTCCTTTATCTCATGGGCAGGCCCAGCCCGGTACAGCGGTGGGCCCTGCACGGCGGTTTCTGTTCGCGAAGCATCCGTTGCCGTTCCGGGGTCAAGGCAGGAGTGAGGACCCAGTCCGTCCGGCTGTGGGCGTCCTTTTTCTTTATTAGGAGCCAGTTTCTTTCATCCCGTCCCTTCATTCGGAACAGGGTGAACCCGCCCCTCAGGATTTTCCCCCCAAGTTCCATGGCCAGCCTCCCGGCCTCCACGGCTCGGACCGGATCGTCTCCTTCCAAAAGTCGATAGGTCCCGGCATCCCATACAACCACAGCGCCGGACCCATACTGACCCTGAGGAATGATCCCTTCAAACGCGATATAGGCCAGCGAATGATCGTCCACCATGACCGCGAGACGCCTGTCCTCGGGGTTCAGGGACGGCCCTTTGGGTAGGGCCCACGATTTGAGGACTCCGGCCATCTCCAGCCTCAAATCATAATGGAGGCGTCGTGCATGGTGTTCATGCACCACAAAGCGGGGACTTTTCCGACTCTTCACCATCCGCCATCAAACCCTTTCGTTCCGAACTTGCCAGGCTTTCGTGAGATCATAGTGCCTTATGGCTCCCTGCTGCCCGCGGTAATGGTTCACCATGACTGCAAGCCTACTAAAATTTTCACTTTGAGGCGAGGGATTTTCTCCCAATCCTCAAAGGGGACATTGAATAGATGTGAGGCTCAAGAAGCAAGGTGTAAGGCCCGCCTGGCTATCCCGATAACCGCATGATGAAACCCCGGGTAAGCACCGGGTCTCGCTGGTCTTGGCACGACGGAATGTTCATTGAACGATTTTTGAACGTCATGACATCATTGAAAAAGACTGGGAGGGAAATGCGCCGAAACCAGCAATCGGGTGCCCGGAAGAGGCCTGAGTCTGATATTTTGAACCGGACGAGAGCTTCCCGATTATAGCCACAAAAGCGTTTTGGATTGAAGACGCCCACGCCTCGTGGAACATGGCTAAAAACCATGTTGACTTGTCGTGATTGCGCCGCCAGTGGATAGCCGTTGTTTAATCACAGGTTTTCGACGAGACTCATACGCTGGGGGATTATCAAGATATGTCATGTTGGCGAATTTGACGGACATCATCTGGAAACCAAATGCGACATGTCAACTTTCTTTGGTTGGAACTACCATAGCGTTGAAAAGAAATGCTTATCCATTTTGATCCTCTGAAAAATTCATTTTTTTAAAAAAAACAATAAAATTTGAATCTGGATTTAAATTTTTGCTTGACATATAATTTTCTATGCATCATAATTTCATTATCCACAGATTGCTCGTTTTTTTGTCTCTAATAAAAGCGATAATAGAATAAATTAACACTACTTTGATTATCTTGTTAAGCTGAGATATAATTTGTTAGAAAGTAGTTAACCTTAGAAAATTAAAGCCAGAAAAGGAGGACAAATGAAAACTGTAAAAATCGGGTCTGGTTCTGCTTCATGGGGAGACATGATGGAACCAGGAATCGACCTCATTGAACAAGGCGACATCCAATATCTTGGATTGGATCATCTGGCCGAGCTCACGCTTTCCATATTGCAGAGATGGAAGGCAAAGGATCCCAAAAAGGGATATATTCCTGATGTCATCCCTTTTATGAAAGGGCTCCTGCCCCCGGCCAGGAAACACGGAACTAAGATTTTGTGCAACTCAGGTGGCGCCAATCCTGAAGCGGCGGGTGAGGTAGTGGCACAAATCGCGAAGGAATTTGGGATGGAGGGACTTAAGATAGGAATCGTTCTTGGAGACGATCTTTTACCCCGCCTGAAAGAGTTTAAAGACCAGGGTGTGAAGTTTGAGAACATGGAAACCGGTGAGGAGGATATTGATAGAGTCGCGGATCGCATTGTGGCGGCGAACGCATACATCGGGGCCGAGTCCATCATTGAGGCATTGGAGGCGGGAGCGGATGTCGTTATCACAGGTCGCGCTTCCGACAACGCCCTCTATGTGGGTCCTTTGATGCATGAATTCGGCTGGAAATTTGAGGAGCCATACTGGGACAAGATCGGAGCCGCTGTAACCATCGGGCATATTATCGAATGCGGTGCCTGCTCCTCTGGCAGCATGTCCAGCCAATGGCGCAAGGTGGATGATCCCGGTAACGTCCGAAATCCAATGGCGGAAGTGGATGAAAATGCGGCAGCCATCATCAGCAAAATTGACGGCCCCGGAGGTTTGGTGAACTCGGGAACCGTCAAGGAGCACCTTGTTTATGAAGTGCATGATCCCTACAACTACCTTATGCCCGACGGAATTGCGGATTTTGCAAGCGCAAAATTGGAAGATATCGCCCCCAACAAGGTTCGGGTGACTGAAATTAAGGGAAAACCGCGACCTGAAAAGCTGAAAGTGTGTATGGGCTACCGGGAGGGGTTCATAGGGGAAGGCCAGGTATGGTTCCCTGGGCCCGACGCCTTTGAAAAGGCCCAGTGGGCTGAAAAATGGGCACGCAGAAGGCTGGAAATAATGAATGCTCAATATGATGAGCTGCGTATTGACTATATGGGCGTCAATATTCTCCATGGGAATACTGTTCCGTTCCCGCCTCCTTATGCCAAGGACATGTATGAATGCGGTCTGAGGTTTGTGGTAAGAACGAAGACATACGAAGAAGCCGATCGGCTCAAAAGGATACCCACATGGCTATGGACCCACGGTCCGGTCGGTTCCGCCTGCGGACAGCCGCTTCCTGTAAGACCGGTTATCGGGCTGTGGCCGACATTGATTCCCCGTGAACTGGTTCCAACCAGAATGGTCATAAAGGAGGTCAAATGAAAAAGAAAATTATGTTGAAAGATCTTGCCTATGCACGATCAGGCGATAAGGGCGATATTGTCAATATTGGTGTTATGGCTTTCAGTCCTGAAAACTATCAATTACTGAAAAAAAAGCTAACGCCGGAAAAAATAAAAGAGCATTTTGGATCCGATGTCAAAGGCGATGTTGTTATTTACAAAATGCCGAACCTAAATTCGCTGGAGATTGTGATGAATGGCGCTCTTGGTGGCGGCGCGACACGCACGCTTGCTCTGGATCAGACCGGAAAAGCCAAGGGACAGTCGCTTCTATATATGGAAATAGATGCCGATTAGCCTTCATTTGTATTGATGATATGGGAACTGGCCATAAAATTCTCTGAAAGCTGCACTCTCCCTTGATTGCAACTTTCAGGGGAAATATCAATCAACTAAATTTACTTGGGAATAGGTGTTGTGGGAGGTGTTAGCCGCTTCGTAAGAGTCCGGATGTGAAGTTGACCGCCATCCAATGGAATCCCCAAGTAAATATCTCCGGCATAGCCGGAGGCTGTCTGATTGCTGGCCCCTCAGAGGGGACCGAACGCAATCGGCAAGAACAAAACCGGGAACTCACATAATCCAGGCTTTGGTTCCTTATGTTTCCATTTTCTGCAAAACTAGAGCCTATACGTACTCGGTGGAACCGCTGTCCTGTGCCCCTTTTTGGTGATAGGTATCTGCCAGACTGAATGGCGCGGTTTTCTACATGTGTGGAACGACAGCAGTATATTCCCGGAATTGTCAAACTTTGGGAGTCCTACGGCACAGCCGGGGGTCTACCCTGGATTAAATTACTCTTGGAAATTAAGGTGATCTCTCATGGGGAAAATGATGAATGAGCTCATTCAGGAGCTTGAAGCAAAAAAGGCCAAGATTTTGGAAATGGGCGGTCCTGAAAAGGTAGCCAAGGAGCATGCAAAAGGGAAAATGACCGCACGGGAGCGCATCGACTATCTTTTTGATCCCGGAACGTTTTCCGAGGTGGGTATGTTTGTGCGGTCGCAAATCAAGGATTTTGAAATGAAGGAAAGGCCAACTCCTGCGGATGGCGTCATTACCGGTCTAGGAAAGATTCAAGGCCGGGATGCCGCTGCCTATGCGACCGATTTCACGGTGATAGCAGGGTCGGCGGGTGAGAGCCATGCCAAAAAAATAGCCAATATAATTGGATTGGCGGGAAAATTAAAGATGCCCATTTTTGGCCTATTGGATTCAGCAGGGGCCAGACTCCATGAGGGAACGGCCCTTTCTCGTCCCTTTAACGAGATTTTTCAGAACCAGTCCAAATATTCAGGCGTGATTCCTCAAATCCAGATCCTGATGGGGCCCTGTGCAGCCGGTCAGGGGTACAGCCCCATGTTGTCGGATTTTCTCATCATGGTCCGTGGCACTTCGTGGATGTGGCTGGGCGGTCCTCGTCTCACCCAGTCCATCGTCAAGGAAGCCATGGACACAGAAGTGGGAAGTCCGGATTTCCATATGATGTACAACGGACAATGTGATTTTATTGCGGACAATGATGAGGAAGCGCTCGACATGGGCAAGCGTTTGTTGAGCTATATTCCGCAGAATTGGGAAGAAAAACCGCCGGAGGTATCTTGCCCCGATCCGATTGACAGGCGCGAAGAATCGCTTTTGGATATCCTGCCTGACAACAGACAGATGACCTACGACATGCACGAGGTTATCGAAGGGATCGTGGATAAGGGGAGCTTTTTTGAGACCAAAACGGATTTTGCAAAAAATATCATCACAGGCTTTTGCCGTTTGGACGGAAAACCGATCGGTCTCATCGCCAACAATCCAGATGAACTGGGCGGGATAATGGAAAACGACTCGTCAGACAAGTATTATCGGTTTATGGTCTTCTGTGACTCCTTTAATATTCCTCTGTTGACCCTGGTCGATACGCCTGCGTTTGTGGTCGGTGAGGAATGGGAAAAAGAAGGCATATTGAGACACGGTGCGAAACTGCTGTATGCATACTCCTGCGCCACGGTACCCAAAATCTCCGTCATCGTCCGCAGGTCCTATGGAGGGGGGAACGTGGTTATGGGGTCAAAAACGCTGGGTGCGGATTTCAGTTTTGTCTGGCCCACTGCTGAAATCAGCATCATGGGGCCCGAATCCGCTGCTTCCATTATCTGGTCCAAAGAACTGGAAAAAGCTAAAACATCAGACCGTTATGTCAAAGAATTGGAAGAGAAGCGAAAAGAGTACCATGAACAATACATTAACCCCTTCAAGCTGGCGGAAAACATCAGATACGATTTTATCGATGACATTATCGATCCACGAGACACCCGGCGTGTTCTGATCAAATCCTATGACTTAGCCAGAAAGAAGAAAGTTCAAGTGCCCGATAGAAAGCACGGTAACCCCCCAGTTTAGCATCAGCGTATGGAGGAAAGTATATGACTACTGAATTGATAACCATAATCTCCCCCATGTCCGGTATTTTTTATAGAAAACCTGCACCGGATCAGGAACCTTTTGTGGAAGTGGGAACGGAAGTGAAGAAGGGACAACCGCTCTGTCTTCTTGAAACCATGAAAGTATTTACCAAAGTGAAATCCACTGCAGAAGGAATTGTTGAAGAAATATTGCTTAAAGACGAGGAAACGGTAGCAAAAGGCCAGGTTATTATGCGCCTGAAACCTAAAGGATAAAATCAAAATGGGAATTTCTAAAGTACTGGTTGTCAATCGAGGTGAAATCGCGGTCAGGGTTATAAGGAGCCTGCAGGAATTGGGGATCGGAGCGGTCGCGGTCTATTCCGAGGCCGATAAGGATTCCCGGCATGTACAACTGGCGGACGAGTCCTACCTTATCGGCCCATCACTTGCCACTAAAAGCTATTTAAATGCCAAAAAGCTAGTTGAGGTGGCAAGAAAAGCAAACGTTGAGGCCGTGCATCCGGGTTACGGATTTCTTGCCGAAAACGGCACATTCGCAGCGATGTGTGAGGATGCGGGATTGATATTCATCGGCCCCACTCCTGAAAACATGAAGCTGGCGGGTGATAAGTTGATGGCACGACAGACCGTAGGGAATGCGAATCTACCCATCATCCCTGGAAATATCGAAGGATTTCTGAATCTGGAAGAAGCGCGGAAAGTGTGCGACAGGCTCGGTTATCCTCTGATGCTGAAAGCTTCTGCGGGCGGCGGCGGAAGGGGAATACGCGTCTTGACCGACGATGCATGCCTCTGCGAGGAATTCGGAATGGCAGCCGCTGAAGCAAGATCGGCCTTTGGAGACCCGACGCTTTATGTCGAAAAATTCATTCAAAGGCCCAGGCACATCGAAGTGCAGATTCTCGGAGACGGAAAGGGAGGCGCTGTACATCTGAATGAGAGAAACTGCTCCGTCCAACGACGACATCAAAAGCTCATCGAGGAAGCGCCATCCCCGGGTTTGAGCAACAGCGTAAGACGGGCCATCCATGAGACTGCAGTTCAAATTGCCAAAATCTTTCAATACAGAAATGCCGGTACCATCGAATTCCTTTTGGACGGAGAGGACAATTTTTATTTCATGGAATTGAATGCAAGAATTCAGGTGGAACACCCTGTAACCGAGATGATAACCGGCGTAGACCTCATCAAGGCCCAGCTCGCTATCGCATCGTCTGGGGAGATAGGGATCGAGCAGGATGCCATTCCCGTATGGGGCCACGCCATAGAATGCCGAATCAACGCGGAAGACCCGGATTTTGACTTTGCTCCCTGTCCTGGCAAGGTAGAGGAATACAGATCGCCAGGCGGATTTGGCGTCCGTTTTGATACGCACCTCTTCCAGGGATATGATATCCCTGTTTATTACGATTCTCTGCTGGGCAAGCTGATCACTTGGGGACCTACACGGAAGGATGCGTTACGGACCATGGAAAGGGCGCTCAAAGAACTTACAATCGAACCTGTGCAGACCACTGCACCTTTTCTAGGGGAAGTCCTGAGAGAAGAATCATTTGTCAGCGGCGGATACAGGCTTGATCTGGTTGAACGGATGCTTGCGAGCAGGGAAAACGACGATGGTTGAGGTGAGGTGTTGGAGCATAGTTTAGTTCACAAGCAGCCTTTGAAATTGCTATCGAGGTTCGAGTTTCAGGAATAGACGGTGTCGCAGAAAAGCGGGGGCATAGAGAATGATCATTTTGAGGCGAGATGGATCGGTTGTGAAGATCACTATTTCCAATCCGGACAAATATAACCGACTTACGAGCGCCGATATGGAAGAGATCGCCCGTCGTTTAGGGGAAATCAATTCCGATCCTGAAATCAAAGTGTTGGTAATCACTGGAGAGGGTGATAAAGCCTTTTGCACAGGTGCGGATCTTGGTGAATTTCAGGAAACAAATATCCTCTACCATCGAAAGCGAAATGAGTTGTACCGCAAACTTTGTATCGCGCTTCACGAAACCAGAAAGCCACTAATCGCCAGAGTAAACGGGATCGCCGTTGCCGGTGGCATGGCCATGGTAACGCTTTCACACTTTGCCGTGGCCTGCGAGCATGCCAAATTCGGAACTCCCGAGATAAATGTAGGAGCCTTTCCAAGTATGGTCATGGTGGGGATTTTGCGTTCTGTACCGCGAAAAACCGCCTTGAAAATGATCCTGCTGGGAGAAAATCTAAATGCTCAAGAGGCACTGGAAGCCGGGCTCGTCAACGCAGTGGTTCCCTTTGGTGAATTGGATCGGAGTGTGAACGAGCTCGCCGATAAACTGGCTTCAAAGAGCACAGCGATCATGAACTTCGGTCTGGATGCCATCAGGGTATCGGATGATATGCCCTACTTGCAGGCGCTGGAGTACTTACAGGAGACGGCCACCATGATTCGATGTACGGAAGACTGCCAGGAGGGAGTGAAAGCATTTCTTGAAAAACGAAAGCCCGTATGGAAAGGGCAATAGGAAAGGAATTACAAAATGAGGGAGACAGTTATCGTAGACGGTGTCCGGACGGCAATCGGCCGAATGGGGGGGAGCCTAGCGCGGTATCGACCGGAAGAATTGGGAGCTTTTGCCATAAAAGCGCTCATGGAAAGAACCAAGCTGGCCCCCGGATTAATCGATGATGTATTCATGGGCGTCTCGAACACCTGGAATGCGGCTTACCATCCAGCACGTTGGGCTGCTTTAAAAGCGGGACTGCCCTACCGTGTACCGGCGGTTACGGTTGAAAGGGCCTGTGCGTCGAGTCTTCAGACCATCGGCTTTGCGTCACTGCATGTTTGGTCAGGCATGGGAGATATTTTTGTTGCTGGAGGCATGGAAAGTTGGAGTCAGTGCCCCTGGATGCTTCCGAGGCCGGATGCGGCCTATTCTTTCACTCCACCCCAGATAATCAAGAGGGATACGGCGCCTCCTCCGGATGATGTTCCCATGGGGTTGACGGCCGAATCTCTCGTGGAAATGTATGGCATAAGCAGAGAGGAGCAGGACGTTTTCGGTTTCAGAAGCCAGGAGCGATATTTCAGGGCTGCTGAAGCCGGTGTTTTCAAAGAGGAGATTTTTCCGCTGACCATTCCCCAGGGGAAAGGGCCTGATGTAGTCTTCGAAGTGGACGAACACCCTCGAAAGACTACCTTGGAAAAGCTGCGTTTGCTGAAACCAGCCTTTAAGAAAGACGGTAGCGTCACTGCGGGAACAGCCTGTGGCAGAAATGACGGCGGTGTTGCGTGTCTCGTGATGGAACGTAAACGGGCCGAGGAACTGGGATACAAGCCCCTTGCCAAGGTGGTCTCATTCGCGGCCGAAGGGGTCGATCCCAAGCTCATGGGAATAGGTCCTGCCTTTGCCATCCCCAAAGTCCTCAAGAGATCCGGCCTCAAGATCGAAGACATGGACGTGATTGAAATCAACGAGGCCTTTGCAGCACAGGTATTGGCGGATATAAAGGAATTGGACAGGCAGGGCATTCACATTGATCCCGAACAAGTCAATCCCAATGGAGGAGCCATTTCTCTGGGGCACCCCAACGGTGCTACCGGCGGCAGAATGGCCATCACTATAGCCCATGAGCTTCAGAGGCGAAAAGGCCGCTATGGGCTGGCGTCCCTTTGTATCGGCGGCGGGCAGGGTATGGCCATGATATTCGAGAGGTGCGAGTAAGCGAGTCAGGTTTTTCTTTTAGCGGTTTGTCGAGGGCCGCTTCTGGATTTGAAATAGGATTGAGGCCCTTTTGAAGACCTGATACCGGTGGGATAAGGGGGCCTATATAAAAAGGGAGTCCGGACAACAATGGAGATCAAAAAAAAATAGGTGTTATCGGCTCTGGGACAATGGGCTCTGGGATCGCACAGATCTGCGCCGCCGCCGGATATAGTGTCACGCTTGTGGATACTGAAGAAGCTCAATTGGACAAGGCCATGGCGGGCATTGAGAACTCGTTGAACCGGTTTGCCGCAAAAGACCGCCTTAAGGAAGGTGTTTCTGATATTCTGAGCAGACTCAGGGTGGGTATGGAAATTCCCGATTGCGGGGGGCTCAGATGGTTATGGAAGCGGTCTATGAAAATCTCGATGTGAAAAAATGTATCTTCCAGGAAGTCTGCCGCCATGTGTCGGAAGAAGCGATCTTGGCGACAAATACCTCCGCTATCTCTATCACAGCCATTGGAGCGTGTGCCAGTCATCCGGCGAGGGTCGTGGGGATTCACTTTTTCAATCCGGTTCCCATGCTCAAGGCAGTGGAGGTGATACGTGGTATCGAGACCAGCGATCAGACAATGGAGTCTGCTGCGCAATTTATCGTTTCCCTTGGGAAAAAGCCGATTATCGTTGATAAAGATGTCCCCGGGTTTTTGCTTAACAGAATCAACCTGCCCTCGAATCTCGAGGCCATGCGCCTTCTTGAACAGGGAATAGGGACCATAGAGGATATTGATGAGGGGGTAAAATTGGCTTTCGGTAGACCCATGGGAATTTTCGAACTCGGAGATCTTGTGGGGCTGGATGTGACTATGGCCGCCTGTGACGCCATTTATTCGGAAACCAAGGACCCAAAGTATCTGCCCCCCGTGATTCTTCGAAGGATGGTCAAGGCAGGTCGGCTGGGCAAGAAGACGGGAAAAGGATGGTACGAGTACAATTCCGATGGTACCCGAAAGGGTTAAGTGATTGGCTGTCTGCCTGACAGCATTTCCAGTCAGAAGGTACTTGAACGGGGTAGATATGACAAAAGTGGACATACAGGGCCGGATCGCCTGGGTGGTTTTTGACAATCCTCCGATGAATGCTTTGGACGATGTGGGTAAGGCGGCTCTTTTATTACGGGGAGCATCTAATAGTTGTCATGTTAAATTGCTGCATAACGGACATGCTTTTCATTGAAATAGTTTTTGACAATGTGGGGTTGACGCTGACGACTTCGAAGATATCCTCGGATACC
>Ga0172371_10010964_pt1 | contig 12147 bp, 5 predicted proteins | sample Lak12m_FD_114543 | JGI IMG/M metagenome (GOLD analysis project Ga0172371, IMG submission 114543) | Freshwater microbial communities from Kabuno Bay, South-Kivu, Congo - kab_022012_12m | ecosystem: Environmental > Aquatic > Freshwater > Lake | place: Democratic Republic of the Congo: South-Kivu... | reverse complement strand
GGAATATATCTCCTGCTTCGGGGAAAACTGTAAATGGAACACCAATTGGTTCGAACCACCCTACCTTCCAGGTATATTTGGTTGAAGTAAGAGTTGAACTAGTTTCAAGCAATAGAATTTCATCCCCTAAATTAAAAGTGCCGCTTGTGTCGTTATCCAAAATTTCTGCACCAATATCATAACCGCCGGTAATATTACGTGCAATGAAATTAATAGGGATGTGAGAAAATCGGGTTTCGGCCGTATAATCGCCAAGAAATTCAAGTTCATAATCGGAAGGCCAGGCAATGTCTTTACTGCCATTGCTGTTATCGGCTGAGATCGGCATATTCAAGGTGCTAAATCCAGAAACCCATCCCGAGTTTTCCTGATCAACTGAAATTGAATCAGGATTGTTAATGATAATTGATATTCCATCGAAAGGAGTTCCGATTTTACTTCCACTGAATGAAGCGGAATCAACATCGGCAAAAATTGTATCGGTAACACCATTTAACTCACGGGTGAGTGTATAGGATTTCGTTCTATAATATGGAATAGTATCAACACCTTCGAAAATCACTTTGTAAATAGCCCCATCCTTAACTTCAACCTGATTAAGCACTACCACTTCCATTGAACCGGTGCCCAATCCTTCAACTATTCTGGATAGATCACCCGAAATCTGCGGCGGGATATAACCGCTTGCAGGTGAATTCGGAACAAGTACAGCAGTGTTAATATCCACAAACTGAACATTGCCCACCAAATCCTCCGTGATGATCTTTGTATTTTCAGAAGGGATAAGTCCTTTTGTACCTAATAAAGGATCTCCTTGATCATAGGCAACAAGAGCATAATAATATTTCTGTCCGTTAACTACATCTTCGTCAATAAAAGAATGCTGAAGCCCAGTTTCATCTCCACGCCAAAAATGAGCGCCATTAATTCCGATAGGATCAGGTCCCTCAATTCCATCTTTTAGATCGAATTGAGCAATAGGTTTCCAGTACTTAGGCTCACCTTTAGAATCAGTGATGGTTTTGATATCTTCAAACTCTGCTTCCTGGCTTCTATAAATCAGATAGCCTTCAAAATCCTTTTTATAACCGAGTGTAGGATCACCCTGTTCAAATCCTAAAAATGGATCGCGGGACTCTTCTGAAATGCTATTCCAGAATAGAAATACTTTCTTATCACCGGCAACGGCAGTTAAAGTTGGTTTATACGGAGGTTTGGCAAAATTATAATTTGCATTATAAATTTGCTGAACAGTTTCTTTATTGAAAACCATATCTTCATAGTTAGTTCCAAATACAAGAGCAACTGAGAACCTTTCGCTTGTATTAATTTTAAGCGGAAAAGGACCTGAGCCAAAAAGAATTTGAATATTCGAATTTTTAATTGTTGTATCGAATGATGCATAATTCATTTTTTCCCAGATTACATCATCATTCTTAGGCCAGATTGCCGTTGGTCCTTTGTTTGTTAATCTTTCAATGGCAAGGCTTGTCAAACCAATCTGATCAGATTCATCTTTATCGGTAATGTCAAAATTTGGTTCTCCTAAAGTTGGAAATCCATCACCTTCACCTGCATCGGGATGGGTGTATTGAGGGTCGAATGGTCCAACGCCATCTTCTCCAACATCATTGTTAAGAGGTTCGTGTTCCTCAGCGTCCCACACTCCATTCCCATTGATATCAAGAAATGGGACCCAATCACCATCGTTATCAATCCCGTCATCTCTCTTTTCATCAACCATAGGGATACCATTTACATCAGTATCCTCATCGTCATTAATTCCATTAAAAGAGTTTCCCGGGCTTTCGAGGAATGCATAGCCAACATAACCAGTAGCCCATTGATCCGGTGGTGCTTTACCATCATTATCAAAGGCATAAGCCAAATCTAATAACGTATTATAGTTTGCATTATCATCTCCATTATCATCAACGCCGCCTACTCCTGTATCGCAATAAAATCCAAATAATGTAGAATCGTAATCAGCATCAGCAAGATTAAAAATTTCATAATGCCAAAAAACAATATCTTCGGCAAGCACATGAGACCATTGAAAGCCGCGAGTTTCAACTCTTATCCCAAGCCCGCCTCTGTCGGGAGCAGATAAAATTGGCTGATAAGAATAAGGTGGTCTGTTGTATTCTTTGTCTTTCGAATCATCATAAACATAAAACGCTTCAACATCGGCATTTAAAACACCTCTGCCAAAATAGCCGTACCAAAACCCATCCCATTCGGAAGAAATTCTTGGAAGCGCGCTCGGCCAGGAATCAGGCCAGGTGGAAGATTTAGTACTGATTGCAGGTTCTTCGGATGAAGGATTAACATAGCCGGGCACAGGTTCAACAACCCATAGTTCTCCGGTAGAAGGATCAATATCTACCTCCTCCCTGTAAGAAGTTTGTGCAGGATGAATAATCTGATTATTACCGGGTGCAAGAACTTTTGCTGTTACAATTGGTGTGCAGCCATCAAGATAGCTATGTCCGGTGCCTTTTGGCCATTCACCGGAAGGTCGATCAGGCCAGGATCCCACTTGTCCATCATTTCTAAAAATCGTTCTGATTAGATTTCCATCAAGGATTCCTTTCTTGCGAAATGTTTTATCGCCAAGTGGATCGTCCCTGTATAATTGGGTTTGCGGATCAACTTGTGCAAGCAGGGTGGCGGAAAATATTATTAGAATTAAAGCCAGTATAAAATTGTTTTTCATTATTAAGCTCCGTATAATTTAAAATCCTACTCCAAACCCAATTCGTATCTGTCTTGGGGAAGAATAATCTGTAGGGACTTTCAAATATTCTTCTTTGGTGTTTAATCCGAAAATTGTGCCTGTGTATTCTTCGGCGACAAGATCAATTCCAGCGCGTCCGGTTGAAGCACTTACGCCGTATTCATTTTTAATATCCAGCGCATTATATACAATAAGATACGTGTTGAAATAAAGTCCGAAAATATCAAATGTTTTTGTTGCTTTCAGATCAAGATTAACAATTGAAGGTTTTCGTCCATTATTTTCAAACCGCAGTCCACTTGTATATCGCGGATCTACTGTATAGGGAGAGCCGGTTCCATAGTTAAAAATCATTCCGACACTCCAATCGGATAAATCTCCAACTGTTAAAGAAACATTAAGTGTAGAGGATTGATCCCAATTTAGCGGAACCAGCTTCTTTGTTTCTTCAACGGGAGGGTCAGATTGATTATTGTAAAATAGTTGATACGGATCAGAAGCATTGCCTTGAGCAAGCTGATAAGTATAATCAACTTTTGCACTGAATAAATCGGAATGTCTTTTTTCAATTGTTAAAATTAATCCTTTAACATTTCCATAATCTCTATTAATGAATCGACCATAAGTAAAGCCTTCGTAAGTTTCCAAAATTTCCAGACCCAGTAAATTTCTAATGTCACTATAGTATGCAGTTATATCAGCAGAGATATTTGGAAATAGAATTTGCTGCAATCCAATTTCGTACTTAACTGTCTTCTGAGCTTTTAATTCAGGATTGCCGATTACATTATTTACGCCGGTTGTTTGATCAATAATATATGCGTTGTTAACATAAAGATTTTCGAAACTTGGTATTTGGAAAAAATGTCCGTAAGAAAAGTGGATTGCACCTTGGTCGGAAATAGGAAATGAAACACCAAGCCTTGGACTTATTTGCCATTCTACTTCTGCTTTTCTTGGTTCTAATGTACCGTATTTAGCAATTGTTGTATCATAGAAATTCGGGTTATCAAGTGGATTTTCCAAATCAATAGGCAGAGTAGTATTTGGATTAAAATAATCGAATCGTACACCGGCATTAATGATCATAATATCGTACTCCATTTTATCTTGGATGTACCCGGCAAATTCATAGGGTCTCCTTAAATAATAAACATGCTCTGCGGTGCCTTGCTCACTGTAGCCCGGGGTGAAAATCGCATTCCCGAGTGAATCGAGCTGACCTTCAGTCAAGTTTCTCATATTCTTCCAGTGATTCACTATTTCATGAAATCTTGATTCAACACCTAACTTAACTTTGTGTTCTTTGTTTAACTGAGATTCAATTGCGAACATTGCAAGATTGGATTGAGTATATCTGTCATAACGATCTGTTTCATTACCGCCATAGTTAAAAGTATAGCTTGAGATTGCATTATGGATATTGGGGTCAACGTATCGCGGATCGAGTTCGTCGGGATATAGATACCCCCAGTATTTATTCAAATTGGAACTAAATTTTAGAGTGGCAAATGTGCTTTGTGAAGGGAAGTAAGAAATTTGAAAATTATTAATTGAGCTTGTCCCGTAGTTATTTTTTGAACCGTCCGGAGCTAATCTTTGTGAATGATTATAATTTTTGCCCCATGTATCATCAAAGAAAAAACTATAACTGAATTTCCAGCTTTCAAGATTATATGTGAGTTTAGCATTAAATGATTTCTTTTCATAAGGATTCATTGACACAAACGAACCATCACCGGTGTTATTATTAATAAAAATTTCCGGGTGACTTTCATCCGGTATTGTTGGTGGAAGGTCTCCCATGTTATATACACGTTTACCGTAATAGGCACCATCGTCGGAGTAGAATCTTCCCGTTGCAAAAAATGTTAGTCCATCCAAAATCTTTGTCGGACCGCTTAAGCTGAACTGTAGATCTTTAGGACCGCTTTCGTTAAATTTATTTAAGTTCCAAAATATATCTGTGTGATCTGTAAAATAATTTCCTATATATGCCGAAACAGTTCCCTCATATTTTTGCGAGCCATCTTGTGTTACAATATTAACAACTCCTGAAAGAGCCTGTCCATATTCAGCATTAAATGTTCCGCTGATAACCTCGATTTGTCTGATTGAACTATTCTCAACCTCGATTCCGAGCGAGCCGTTAAAAACATCATTAACAGGAATGCCGTCAACAAGATAAGCTACTTCATCACTTCGACCGCCGCGAAAATGTCCGTTTACTACACCTGCCTGAAGATTAACAATTGCCTGCATGTTTTCAACAGGCATCATTTTAATGTCTTCTGAAGAAACTATTGTTGAGGTGGAGGTAAGGTCTTTGGTGATAAGCGGCTGCTTTGCTTCTACTACAACTTCTCCAAGTGTGATTGCCCCTGAGCTTAATTGAATATCAATTTCAGTTGTCAGGTCTATTTTAATAACAACCTTTTCGATCCTTACTTTGTTGTAGCCAACGGCGCTTGCGATTAAAGTATATGTGCCGGGAGGAACATTATTAATGTAATAGTCTCCTTCCAAATCGCCGGCTGCACCAAAATAAGTACCTTCTATAATAACATTTGCCCCAACAATCGGTTCACCCGTTTCTTGATCTGTTATCTTTCCCCTCACCCTTCCAGTAGTTCCTGCAAATAGAAATTCAGAGAAGAGAAGCAGCGAAATAATAACTGCGATCAATGTAAAATTAGATGAGATATATAGTAGTTTTCTATTCATACTCTTGCCAATATTTTCTTATTTAATCAAATTAAAATTATTCAGAATAAAATAAAATGCAGCCTCATTTTTCAGAGACTGCCTTTATTATCAACTTACTTCATCAGTATCATTTTTTTAGTATCAGAAAATGAACCGCTTTCTATCTTAAAAAGATAGACACCGGAAGCTAATGATTCACCGTTAAAGTTTACTGTGTATTGACCAGGAGCTTGATTAGTATTAACTAACTCTGCTACCTGCCGACCGAGAACATCATAAACCTTTAATGAAACATTACCGGCTTTTTCAATCGAGTAATGAATCTGTGTTGTCGGGTTGAATGGATTAGGATAATTTTGCGACAAGCTATAATTGGTCACAACTTGTCCGTCATTGCCTGCATCCAAAACCCAATCTTCTGCCCAAGTGTATGACCATTTATTTGGATGCTGCCAACCCACATCCTGATTTGTTGCCGAGTAAAACATTATACCTTCTCGTTGTGCAACTGGATCACCATCATTATCATTAATACCAAAATCAACTGGAATTCTCATTCCTTGAGTAATGTAGATTCTATCCGTAGTTGCATTCGGATCATTTCTTTTTGTGGCAAGATCGCTCAGTAAAATTCGCGCTTCAACTACATAGCCTGAAGGGAATTTTTCACCAAAGAAATAGTTATCCCCTTCAACAAGAAGCGAATCATACGAAGCTGTGCCGTCATCATTTCGAGCAAGCTGCTCGTTGAATCTAAGATGATAGTCAGGGCTATTACCGCGTTCATAGGAAGGATGCATAGCTCCTTCCCAATTATAGAGCCCTATAAATAAATCAGGAGCGTCAAGTAACCAGGAACCTAAAGTTGCATCAACAGGATAAAATACATCATCTTCCACATCAAATGCTACATATAAGTATTCCTGATCAATAGCTAACCAGGCAGAGGCAGAACAATCATCATCATCCTCAATCGTATATTGAGGATGACCAAATGGATCAGTATCTCCGGCGTACATCTTGAATTCCTGGATTCCCTGCCATTCACCTAAATCTCCATCAGCGACAAAGTTTGGAACATCAAATGAAACAACAGCCACACCAACTGCGTCGTTTGTAGTGCTGCCGGAGAATCCGGGCTCACCAACATTTCCTGCAAAATCAGTGCATACAACAGCATAATAAAAACTTACGGATTCACTTACTTTAGGAGATAAAAGTAAATGTTCAAAAACCTGAGTATCTTCGAGTATATTAGAAGCTATTAAATCAACACCCGGAGCTGTAATATCGGTAATAGGATTATTACTTGCATATACATCATAATGCTCACCTGATTCACCAGGTACATCTGCCCAAGTTACTAAGTTAGTATATGTGCCGGGAAATACAGCAATTGATTGAGGAGCAGGAGGCGGCTCATGATCGTCAAATTGGAATCCTGATTGTTGAAGAACATCGAACAAAAGAGTTCCTGAAAGCTGTTCACCTTGTGTTCCGTATTCATTTCCTCCACCTGAAAGTTCAATTTTCCAAGCAACTATTGAGGTGGGGTTAAATTGCTGGTCGCCTTGAGGATTCCACCAGGGTTGAGCAAAACCATCATTTGGAAAGCGCTGATGACCTTCGGGATCTGTCCAGATCAAACCGGTATCTAATGGCATATAATATCTTGTCCATTCTGAAGCCTGGTCAAGATCAATTGGAACCTCTAAAACCCAGTCCTCATTGACGCCTGTATTATTCTCAATTACGAAAAAGCGCATTGTTAAACGATCGTTTGTTCCAACGTGAGGGGTAGGATTTTTTATAAAAAGAACTAATGCAGTTCTGTTTCCAAAACTATCAGGTGGAGCAGCAAGATTTCTTTGCATGTTAAGATAACCACCCCAGCTTTCGGAACAGTTTACGGTATAATCTAACTGCATAGAGCCGGTTCCTTCAACGTAATCAGAAGAATTATTAGACAGCACCGCCGAGCCGGTAAATTCATCAACTACAAAAAAGTCAGAGGGAGTATCGTCAAAAGTATGAAGCGGAGTATAGCGATTTCCGACTAATTCCATTTTATCTAAAAGGATTGAACCCGCACCAGTTGGGGGAGGTGTTCCGCCGCCTGCTGTTAGATAAACAAAAGCCATTTCAAATCCTTTGATTTTATCAAGTTGTAATTCCTGATCACCATCTCCGAATTGAAGAACAAAACCTTGTGTGTTATCATCACTTTTTTGTAATGGCATTAATACATTTATCCACCCGCCGGAAACATCTGAAAAATCTACTGCTGTGTGATGCAGCCAAAGATCTCTTTCACCAGCGGCATTAATTTCAGCGAGTTTAAATTCCATAAAAAATGTACCGTCCTGGCTGAATGCGACCGGATTGGTAACTTTATACCACATACTTAGATGAGTGCCGGTAGAAAAATCCAGATAGGGTAATGCATCTGTATTACCGGGTGTGTATGTGGTTCTTACACCGTAACCGCCCCAGCCTTCGGCACCTTCGATAGAATAATCAACCTTCACTGATCCTGTACCTTCATAATGATCAGGGTCATTGGAAAGGTTCATAAAACTACCGGTACCATTAGTAAACCAGTTCACATTCAATTCAGGCGGGTCAAGAAAAAAGGGACCAACCGCATTGTCGAAATTTTGAACAATCCATTGTGCCTGAGAGATTGACACAAGGGATAATATGAAAAGAACAGTTAAAAATCTTTTCATTTTGTTTCTCCTTTTGTTTGTTAATGTTAGTTATTTATTGATTTTGTTTAGTTCCATAAACTCCAAACGCTTACTACTATCAGTACTATCACCCCTGACATAATTAAATTCATTCTAATATCTTTAACTTTTTTAAATGATGGAAGAGCCAGTATTAATTCAGAGAAATTTTCGTTTAATGAAAATTGCAATTTATTGCGCTGCTTTACTTCTCTCGCCCTGAAAATAAAACTTAAACTAAAAATCAAAGCCGTGCTAACTATAAATAGAAAAACTGCGAAGTGCAAAAAGTTGATTTGTACAAGCCAATTGAAAATAGGATTGTCAACGACATTCCATTTGATTAATAATTCGGTAAGCAATCTTCCCAATCCGATAAACTCTCCGATAACTAATGTGTAAATAGCAGCCTTAGCATTAATATTTTTGAAAAATATACCGACAAGAAATACAGCCGTTATGGGAGGGGCAACAAATGCCTGCACTGATTGAAGGAATAAATAAATCTGTGAATTAAGCATTTTCATTAATGGAACAGTCAAAATAGCAGCAACCACAATTGCAGTGCTCGCAAGCCTGCCAACCAATACTAATTTTCTATCGCTGGCTTCAGGATGTTTTAATTTATAAAAATCATTTGTGAATAAAACCGCTGTACTGTTAAATACACCTGAGAGTGAAGACATAATTGCCGCCAATAATCCTGCGATCACTAATCCTTTTATTCCAGAAGGAAGAATATTACTTGCAATTAAAAATGAATAAGCCTCATCGCCGTTAATTTCAGGATAAAGAGCAACGGCGATGAGACCGGGAACCACCAATACAAAAACAGGAAGCACTTTTAAGAGCGCTGCTAACAACGAACCACGCCGTGCATCATTCAAAGACTTTGCGCTCAAAACTCTCTGAACGATATATTGATCAGTACACCAGTACCAGAAGGCAATAATAGGGGCACCAAAAATTATTCCCGTCCACGGATAATCCGGATCGCTGATTGGTTTGAACATATTAAAAAAATCACCCGGCAGTTTCTGCTCAAGCCCGCTGAAACCACCCACCTTATCCAATCCAAAAAACAACAAAGCGCTTGCACCGGCAATAAGCACCAAACCTTGTATCATCTGTGTGCGCATCACTGCATTGGCTCCGCCAATCACGGTATAAAGCCCGGTTATCAAAACTATTATTATTGATGAAGTATAAATGTTCAATCCAAAAATATTATAAAAAAGCAGTCCGCCTGCAAAAAGTGTCACAAGAATTTTAGTAAATAAATAAATCAATATCGAAAACGCTGCAAAAAATTTTCTTATCCTTCTGTCAAATCTCTGCTCTAAAAATTCAGGTGTCGTTACTACACCTGACTTAAGAAATATCGGCGCCAGAAACCATCCAAGAAATATTAAAATAAAAATCGCCATTAACTCAAACTGCCCGACTGCTAATCCTCTTGCGGAACCCGAGCCAGCCAATCCGATAAAATGTTCACTCGAAATATTTGTGGCAAAAATTGTAATGCCTATAGTTATCCATCCTATATTTCTTCCAGCAAGAAAGTAGTCCGCATAACTTTTATCCTTCTTCCTTGATGAATAAAATCCAACACTCAAAACCACTATCAAGTAGCCGAGCAGGATTAAACCATCAAATGTGCTGAATGTACCGATCAATTTTTGCCAGAATTATTTTCAATTTTTAAGGCAGAAATAATGCCAGCAAATGTTTGCCAAACGAATTGCTGTTTGCTCTTTTTTTCTTGGTTTAACGAACAGTAAATAAATCTGCTTATTAAATTGATAAACAGAGGTTATTATTTTAATAAAGTTTTCCACCATAAACCAGCATAGCTTGTATTATATCAATTTATAATTCTTTAATTTATTCTATAATTAGAATTTGTTTGAATTTTAATTATTAAAGCCGGTGACTTATGAACACACTCTACCTTGGTGATTGTCCTAATGTTATTATCAAATCAAACAAAATCTGTTTAGAATGTTTTAATTTTAGTTTGTAAATTCTCATAAGAAATTAAAGGAATAGTTAAGAATTGAAATCAAAAATTAAAGAGCCATTATTTGGATATTCTGATCTAAGCATTCAATCGAAAATTATACACGGTGAGGCACTCAAAGAATTAAAAAAGATTGATGATAATAAATTTGATTTGGTAATTACATCCCCACCTTATAATGTAGGAAAAGAATATGAAGTAAAAATTTCAATTGAAAAATATTTAGAAAAACAAACACCAATTATTGAACAATTAGTAAGAGTACTTTCGAAGAATGGGAGCATTTGCTGGCAGGTCGGGAATTATGTAGAGAAGAGCGAGATTTTCCCCTTAGATATTTTTTATTATGAGATATTCAAACGGTTTAATTTGAAATTACGAAATAGAATTATATGGCATTTTGGACATGGGTTGCACGCAAGCAAAAGACTATCTGGGCGATACGAAACTATTCTATGGTTTACAAAGTCTGATGAATATATTTTTAATCTCGATAACATAAGAGTTCCCTCCAAATATCCCGGCAAAAGATATTTCAAAGGTCCAAAAAAAGGACAAATTTCTGGAAATCCAAAAGGAAAAAATCCATCTGATATTTGGGAAATTATCGCGCAGGATTGGGATAATTTATTGTGGGATATTCCAAATGTAAAAAGTAATCATCCTGAAAAAACAATCCATCAATGTCAATTTCCTATCGAGCTGGTTGAAAGATGTGTTCTCGCTCTAACTAATAAAGGGAGTTGGGTATTAGATCCCTTTGCTGGAGTAGGTTCTACATTAATAGCTGCACTTAAAAATGATAGAAATTCCATTGGCTTGGAAAAGGAAGAAAGGTACTGTCAAGTCGCTCATGATAGGATTGAGAGTTTTAAAAAAGGTTCACTTAAAATTCGACCAATTAATAAACCTATCCACCAACCATCAAGGAATGATAAGGTCGCTCAAATTCCATTAGAGTGGCTTTCAATAGGATCTGTATGAAGATAACTCAAAAATACTCTCATCTAAATGGCGAAGAATATCTTATTGTTCATCATAATAATCTTTATAAAGAAATAAAAGCAGTAATAGGAAATATAAACGCTGAAAAATTTAAGACGAAAGAAAGCAAAGAAAAAACAAAGAAGGGTAATTTTCTTTATAGTCCTGTGGAGCTTAATAAAGCGATAGATATTGAATTCTCAAAAAAGGGGTGGGCTGAAAGCCGATATAGTTATTATATCACGCTTGATAGATTATTAATGGAAAAAAGCTTATTGATGACGACTAAAAAACAAAAAGAGTTTTTACAAAGACATGGAGAGCAAAATCCAATATTCTCTTATAATCAAACTGATTTTGTTAAAGATAAAATAGCTGTGGAAGTACAATTTGGTAAATATTCTTTTGTGGCTTATGATCTTTTTGTTAAACACATGTTATTCTATTCCGGGGGTAAAATCAATCTTGGTATCGAAGTACTTGCAACAAAGAATATGCAATCACAAATGTCATCTGGTGTAGCGTACTTTGAAGGCGAAGTTTATAATGTCATGAGACAAGGAAGAAACAGTCCACCAGTCCCGCTATTGATTCTTGGTGTAGAATCTTGATTTATTATTAACTGATGTTACGCATTTTGTGATTTCTTAGCGTCCGTTATTCATTAGCTAACGGATAACCAAAACGGATTATGTTTTGGAGGCAAAAGAAAAAATAAGAAATAGTAAAACCTACTTTTAATAACATCATTATTCCGTTTACTCTTTCTTTTCAGGAAATCACTTCTTTAGATAAATCATACCACTTGTAACAGAGATTATTCGCTTCACAATCCCTTCCCAATCCGCAACTATTTTCTCTAAAAATCACCCTAAACCTCGAAAATCGTTAAAATTCACGCAGTTTATCAGACATTCTACGCCAGTGGCATCGTCATCCGTACGGATTATTCCTACACCAGTACCAGTTAT
>Ga0172371_10010963_pt1 | contig 12147 bp, 10 predicted proteins | sample Lak12m_FD_114543 | JGI IMG/M metagenome (GOLD analysis project Ga0172371, IMG submission 114543) | Freshwater microbial communities from Kabuno Bay, South-Kivu, Congo - kab_022012_12m | ecosystem: Environmental > Aquatic > Freshwater > Lake | place: Democratic Republic of the Congo: South-Kivu... | reverse complement strand
TTCCCCTGGCGCCAGGCTCGTTCCCGCGCGGCTTCTTCTTCGCTATAAATGCAACCGCAGTATTTCTGCCGGTATAGCCCCGCTGCGCGGGAGAGCTCGATGCTGTGGCGATATTCGGGCCTGAGGTCTCGATACCGAAACTCGATGTGGTGCTTGCCGGCAGCGCGTTCGCCTTCTTCCCTGATGATTTCGTGGTCCTGCCACGGACTGATCAGCAAGGTCGTAGAAAAGGCGTCAAATCCGGCGCCTGCAGCAGTCCGCGCTGTATGGCCCAACCGCTCGCGGATGCAGATACGGCATCTGACGCCCTTTTGCTCACGGCCTTGAACCTGCTTCACCCAGGCAGCGATGTCATAACGCGGCTCGCCGATCAAGGGCAGCCCGATCTGGCTGGCGTAGGCCAGCAGTGTTTCGTAGCGGTGCTGATGCTCGCTGAAAGGATGGATGTTGGGATTGAAGAAAGTACCGGCCAGCTCTACTCCTTCAAGTTGCCAGGCGGCCACCGTAGCGGTTGAGCAGGGGGCGCAACATATGTGTAGAAGCATTTTCATGAATTCCATCCATACCGGGTTTTGACATTACCCTGGCTTTCCGCTACCCTCATTTCGTCTGCAATGCCTACCTCGATGCAAAAGTTCAGTTCTAACCAAAGTCCCTTGAGAAGATGGATTCCGATTGCGCTCATCATCATCCTCGTGGCCGCTATCGGCTTCGCTGCTTTCGCTTTCTATATTACCCACAAGGCCCCCGATCAGGCCAGGTCCGCCAATGGTTTCACCGGCCTCAATCCGCCGCCACCGCCCAAGTATAACTGTCCACTGGATGGTACTTTCGTGCCCAACCGGGCCGCGGCTTCCCTGCGTCCGATCGTTGTCCAGGTGGATAATGCCCCAGCGGCGCGCGACCAGATCGGCCTGAGCCAGGCAGATATCGTCTACGAAGAGTTGGCCGAAGGTGATGTCACCCGTTTCTCGGCGATCTTCGCCTGTCACGAGGCCAGCGTGATCGGACCGGTGCGAAGCGCCCGCCTGATCGACCTGGAGCTGGTGCCCGAGTACCAGGCGCTACTGGCTAATTCTGGCGCCAGTGATGGCACCACAGCCGAGCTCGAGGCCGCACAGGACATTCCCAACATCAATGATAACGGCTATCATGACCTGGCATACTGGCGCGTAGATGACCGGGCCGCGCCCCACAACCTGATGACCAGCACCACGGGCATCCGCAACGGCGCCGCCCAGTTCGGTTTTACGGTTACCGCGCAACTGCAATCACTTTTCTTCAAGGATGACACGCCGGCGCCGGCGATCAGCACGATCACGATTCCCTATTCATCCTGGGCTAATGTTAACTATAAATACGACGCGGCGTTAAATGCCTGGCTGCGCTTCGAGGGTAGCGAAGTCAGCAAGGATGCCGGTACGGGCAAACAGCTGGCGCCGAAGAATGTGATCATCCAGTTCGTACCCTCGCAGCAAAGCAACATTGTGGAAGATGTGGGCGGCGCACTGGGAATGCAATTCCAGCTGACCGGCTCGGGACGGGTGCTGGTATTTCGTGACGGGCAGGTCATCGATGGCGTCTGGTCAAGGCCGAACCGCAATGATGTTACTCAATATTATGATGCTGCAAAACAGCCGATACCGCTAAACCGTGGTTTGACTTTTGTGCAGATTGTTGACACAAGTTTCCAGCCAGGCTGGGGTTAGCAGCAACAGCAGGATCGGTTTAGCGGAGTTCATTCCTCGAGTCGCCGCAGTAAATTTCGCAGGATCCCTCTAGAACAATTGCTTTCCCGATTCGGGCACTTCAGCGCCCAGGTGCTCATAGGCCAGACGGGTGACGACGCGGCCGCGGGGCGTACGCTGGATGAGGCCCTTCTGCAGCAGGTAGGGCTCATAGACATCCTCGATAGTGTCGCGCTCCTCGCCGATGGCAACTGCCAGCGTGCTGAGGCCAACCGGTCCGCCATCGAACTTCTCGATGATCAGTCTGAGAATCTCGCGGTCGGTCTTGTCCAGCCCCTCACTATCCACCTGGAAGAGGCTCAGCGCCTTGCAGGAAAGTTCTTTGGTAATGCAGCCGTCAGCCTTTACCTGCGCGTAATCGCGCACCCGTTTAAGCAGGCGGTTACAGACGCGCGGTGTGCCGCGTGAGCGGCCGGCGATCTCGAGCAGTCCTTCCGCCTCCACTTCGACTCCCAGGATCGATGCTGAGCGTCCGGCGATGCGCCCCAGTTCTTCGGTGTCGTAATAATCGAGCCGGTGGGTAACGCCGAAACGGTCACGCAGTGGGGTGGTTATAAGACCTGTGCGGGTAGTCGCGCCCACCATTGTGAATTGCGGCACATCCAGCCGGATGGTGCGCGCACTCGGTCCCTGGCCGATGATGATGTCGAGCTGATAATCCTCCATCGCCGGGTAGAGGACTTCTTCGATAGAACGGCCCAGGCGGTGAATCTCATCGATGAAGAGAACGTCGCCATCTTCGAGGTTGGTAAGGATGGCGGCGATGTCAGCCTTGCGTTCCAGGGCCGGGCCGGAGGTTGTGCGGATGGAAACGCCCATCTCGGCGGCAATGATGCCTGCAAGTGTCGTCTTGCCCAGTCCGGGCGGCCCTACCAGTAAAACGTGGTCGAGTGCCTCGCGCCGCGACTGGGCCGCCTCGATGAAAATCTGCAGTTGTTCCTTGAGAGGTTCCTGGCCGATAAAATCGGACAGCTGCCGCGGGCGCAGCGATACTTCTGTTTCCTCGTCTTCATTGTGGACGATCGGATCGGCGAGTCTGGATTCATCATTCATGAGCTGCCAATCCTTTTCAGTGCCTGCCGCACCAGCTCCTCCACACCTTCTTCCGGGTCAACCCCGGTTAGCGCCGCCTCAGCCTCAGAGAAATTGTAGCCGAGGCTGACCAGCGCCTCGCGCGCCAGCCGGTAGGAACCGTTGCCGCCACCGCTGAGGCCGTCATCGATGCTGTCGGCGACGCCCAGGTCACCAACCTTGTCCTTCAGCTCGAGAACCAGTCGCTCGGCCGTCTTCTTGCCGATGCCGGTAATGCTTTGAAATACAGCTATGTCCTTGTTGAGGACCGCGCGCCGCAGATCGGCGGGGCCGTAAGCTGAAAGAATGCCAACGGCGACCTTGGGTCCGACGCCGGAAACGCCCTTGAGCAGCTCGAAGAAATCCCGTTCATCGGTGTCCATGAATCCGTAGAGGCACATGACATCCTCGCGGACGTGCAGATACGTATATACAAAGACCTCGCGGGATCCATCAAGCCGGGCCAGGCTCAGGGCCGGCATCGCAACACGATAGCCAACGCCGGCGACGTCGAGAACGATACCATTGCTATCCTGTGATCGAACCTGTCCGGTGAGCGAGGCGATCATCAGGCTTTCACCTTGCGAACGACACGCTTGGCAGCGGCCGGCTGCAAATCCGGCTGAAGCAGTTTCTCGGTTTTTAGGGAATGGGCGTGGCAAATGGCGACGCCGAGCGCATCAGCGGCATGATCCGGTTTGGGAACTTTGGCCAGTCCCAGTAAAACCTTTACCATCTGCTGCACCTGCAGTTTGCTGGCCCGGCCGTACCCGACGACGGCCTGCTTGATGCGAAGTGGTGAATAATCCGCCGGGGTCACATCACGCTCCGCGCATGCCAGAACGATGACGCCCCGGGCCTGCCCGACGGCCAGGGCTGTCTTGATGTTGACGCCGCCGAAAAGTTCCTCGATAGCGGCGGCGGCGGGTTGGAATTCGTCGAGAACGCCGATGACGCCATGATAGATCTGTCGTAACCGTTCGTGAGCCGGCTCCCTGGCTGAAGTAACGATAGTTCCATGCGCCACCAGCCGCGATTTGTCACGGTTATGCTCGATGACCCCCCAGCCGGTGACGGCGGTTCCGGGGTCAAGGCCGAGGATCAATTGTGGCTTTTCAATCAATGTTTCCGTCTCCGCGGTTCGCAGAGAATATGCCACGAGCCGGGTCAGGCCAATTGTTCGAGAATCTCTTCGCTGATATCGAAGTTGGCGTGAACTTCCTGGACATCATCGCTCTCCTCGAGCGCATCCATAAGCCGCAGCATTTTCTTGGCGTCACTCATTTCCAGCTGCACTGTGTTCTTGGGCAGCATAGCAAGGTCGGCGGACGTAAAGGCGATACCGGCGGCTTCCAGGGCCTCTCGCACAGCCATGAAGTCGGCGGGATCGGTTACTATTTCGTACACGTTTTCATCCTGGGAAACATCCTCGGCGCCGGCTTCGATTGCGACGGTCATGAGCGCGTCCTCATCGGCAGCTCCTGAATCGACGACGATCGAGCCCTTGCGTTCGAACATCCAGGCAACCGTTCCGGTTTCGCCCAGTTTGCCGTTGGTGCGGCTGAAGATATTGCGTATGTCGGCCGCGGTGCGGTTGCGGTTATCGGTCATGGCTTCGACCAGGATGGCGACACCGCTGGGGCCGTAGCCTTCGTAGATGACGGTCTCGTAGTTGGCGCCCTCGCCGCCGCCGGTGCCCTTGGCAATGGCTCGCTCGATGTTGTCCTTCGGCATCGAGTTATCCTTGGCCTTCTGGATGGCGGTCGCCAGGGTTGCGTTTCCGGTGGGATCGCCACCGCCCTCCTTGGCAGCCACGGTGATGGCGCGGGAGAGTTTGGAAAAGAGCTGGCCGCGCTTGGCGTCAGCGGCGCCCTTCTTGTGCTTGATGGATGACCACTTGGAATGTCCGGACACAGATTCCTCCGGGGATCGTGATTATCGAATCGCCCCAATGGATTGCCAAGCCTGAAAATCCAATCAGGCCAGTTTTTGCTCAGTTAATAATATAACAGAGCGGGCGGAGGTGCATTACTGGTCTGGGTAGACAAACTCCTGGCCGTCGCCATCGACACCCGTCAGCCAGGTCGTGGTTCTGAAGGAAGTGACCCCATCAGGAATCTGGTAGCGCAGGGTGGTTTGTAGATTATGGCCCGTTACCAGGTTGCCCAGCGCGAACGGCAACGGCGTCACCAATTGTATCCCCTTGTTGCTGGCTGCGTCAGTAACACTCAGCGTGAATGCGGCGCCAGGGCCGCTGTTGCCGAGCGAGTAGTCGACATTGAGAATCCTCTCCTGATAGTCAGCGTAACTGGCCCAATACGCGCCTGTGTTTGTCCAGCTCAAGGTGGGCTGCGGGGCGCTGCCGCCTTCAAAGGCGCCCATGTCATAACCAGCGCCCCGGGGCCGGTCGGCGCCGTTGATATCAATTGCGGGAGCACCCGCGGCTGTGCCACCATCCCGCGCCGGACTGCCGGGCAGCAGGTGAAAGTCAGCAGCGAGCGCGTCAGTGAACAGGGGGTCGGCTGCCAGGTCGCCGGCGCCCTGGCCGGTATCCGCCGCCCAGGTGCCGTTGGCGATATCGGCGCGCGAGTAGATCGCCCGGGGAGTGAACGCCGCCAGGATCTCGCAGTCATCGCGGCTGTAAAAAAGATTGTTGCTTTCCGCAGCCAGATTCACCCCCGGACCCAGATATATGCTGGTGGGGGAGCCGACATCAGGGCCGGTATTGAAGGCGAAGATATTGTTGACCATGGTCAGGTTGATGCCGCTCAGCGGTGGGTCGCCTTCATGGTAGCCCACGGTCATTGCGTAATCGCGCACCGCATAGTCGGGGTTCCACATGTTCATGGCGATCGTATTGTTGATGAGCTCGACGTTGACATTGCTGAATGCGGCCAGGGACATCGAGTTGAAACCCATCCCGTAGATGAGGCTGTTTTCGATACGGCCGCCGGCCCAGAGCTTCATGCCGTTGCGATGATTGCCCGCGACGGTCGAGCGGCTGACGACGATGCCCTCCACCGGTCCGCCGTTCCGGGAATTGAGATCGATGCCGTCACCCCCGTTGTTAATCGAGCTCAGGCGCGAGATGTTAATGCGCGCCCCCTTCTCGATCGCGAAGCCGTCAGCGCCGAAACTCTGCACCCCCACGCCGTTGTCGCGGGTCTCCACCCCGCTCACCGTGACGTCGTCACAGGGTCCGGGTGTACAATCAATGCCGGCGAGGTGATTGTCGTGGAAGCTGCTGTCGATGACGCTGACGTGGTCGGCTGGTCCGTACATGGGCTGGTCCCCGGAATAACCCCAGGTGATGCGCATGCCGGTCTCGGAACTGCTTTCGTCGAGATTGGTCAGGCTGATGTGGGAGTTGTCGCCGCTGACATCGAGGCCGACACGGTAGTTCTCGATGGTGAAGCCGTCGATGTCGATCCAATCGGTCCCGGGAGCAAACTGAAACGCCGCCCAGTCCGTGCCACCGCCATCAAGCACGGGGCTCTCTCCCGGATATGCCGAAATGGTCAGCGGGGATCCCGATTCCCCGCCGGTATTTATGCCGACCGTTTCGAGGTAGGTGCCGCCATGAACGAGGATCGTATCTCCCGGCGCACTGGCGTCAACCGCATACTGGATGGTGCGCCAGGGCGCTTCCAGGGAGCCCGGATTCGAGTCGTTACCATCGGGAGCCACGTAGTGGGTGCTTGCTGCCGGAAGAGCTGACTGGGGCAAGACCAAAAATAAAGCTAGCACTAAAAGCAGGAGAAGCTGGAGTGGGAAACGGAGTTTCATCAACCTGGCCTTCTTTCCCGTGCAATTCAGTATCCCGGCTTTCGAACCTGCAGTACCCCGGGCCGTCCGCTCCCCTAATAATTTATCGTCCGATGATGCTTGCCTTCATAGGCAGGTCAAATTCTTTCGGCTCTTCGAATCACGGACACAGATCAGGAGCCCCGGCTTTGTAAGCGCCTGATATTGTCCTTGGCTTCCTGAAAATCGGGATTTATTCTCAAAGCTTCCTCAAACTCCGCATAAGCCCTGTTGTTATCCCTGAGCGTCATGTAGGCAGCTCCCAGATATAAATGTGCCTCGGCGTAATCGGGATTCAGGGAAATGGCGCGTTCAAATTCCGCGATGGCCTTGCTGGTTTCACTGTTATTCAGATAAGCGAGCCCCAGGTGGTTATGCGCCCGCGCTAAATCGGGGTCGTAGCGAACGGCCAGCAGAAATTCAGCCGCCGCCCTGGTGTAGTCCCTGGCCAGAAGGTAGCTGTCACCCAGACCGAGGTGCGCCGCGGCATAATCAGGCCGTATGTTAATATCCGCTTCAAATTCCTTCGCGGCTCTGGAGGTGTCACCGCGTTGCAGATAAAGAGTTCCAAGATTGAAATGAGGCCGGTCTTTCGCGGGGCTCTTCTTAACGACATCGCTCCACAGCGTAACCTCGTCGCCCCAGACACTGTTCCTGGCATAGGTGGCGCCGGCCATCATCAAAACTACTATCGACAGAACCGGAATCGCCGCCTTGCCGATCCAGGGAATCTTTGTCTCAATCGCCGCAGTGGCTACGTAGCCGCCTGTGACCACTGCGATGATAAAACCTATGGAAGGGAGATAAAGGCGGTGCTCAAAAATTACATCAGCAATCGGTATGACGCTTGATTCGACAGACAGGGTGATAAAGAACCAGAAGATGCCAAAAGCAGCCAGGCGTAAAAACGCCAAATCGCTTTTTTCCCTCGACAGGTGGAAAATAAATATGCCCGTACCGGCGATCGCGAGCAGGAAGAAAAGGGAAAGGAACACGTTCGGGTCGGTGAATGAATGGTAAACAGGATAATCATAATCCAGGTTCTGTCCGGCCGGAAAAAGCAGCAGCCTCAAATAGGTGACTATGACCCTGAATTCGGTGAAGAGATAATCTCCAGGGGCAGGAATCGGTGTGTCGCCCTCCGCGGAAAGCATCGCGACGTTGCTCGCCTTCAGGCCTAGCGGCACTATCAGCATCGTCAGAAAAAAAGGCAGAAGATTGATCAGCCTCCTCTTGATGTTACCCGCAAAGAAAGCCCCCTCGAATAGTAAAATTATCACCGGCAGCGTTACCGTCATTTCTTTTGTAGACATGGCCAGTATCGCCGCGGCAATAGCACCAAGATAAAGGAGCACGCTGCCCTTCTCTTTCAGTCTCCAGCTGACATACAGCACAAGCGATAGCAGATAAAACAGCGTTGCCAGCGAGGCAAATCTCTGCACCGTGTAGGTTACAGCCTGAGTCTGGATCGGATGAACCACAAAGAGAAGGCCCGAAAAAAGAGCGATGATAACCGGCCCGGATTTGTAGCGGGGCGCTTCCATCAAATCCTTTTGAAAGAACGGGGTTCTAAATGCCAGGATGACGAACCAGAAAACCAGGAGCGCGCTGGAAATATGAACCGTGAGGTTAAAAACATGATAACCCCAGACATTCAGACCATTCAGTCTGTAGTTGAGGGCGAAGGAGAGAAGGCCGACGATCCTGGAATTATAGGGGCCGTCCAGGAGATTGCTGAAACTGGTGATTTCCGGGTTGTTGACAATTGTGAAGATGTCGTCAAATTCAAAAGGAGCCCTGAAAGTCTTGGCGTAAACCAATATACCCAGGAGCGCGATCAGCAGCAGGCTGAACGCTATCCTCCGTGCCTGAACAAAGCCGATGACCTTCCAGACAAGCTGCGTGGCGCCGGGCTCTGCGAGCGCGGCCTTTTTTTTCATTTTCTTTTTAGCCATGAGGGCGAATCCAAGTGATTAACAGGCATTTGATTATGACTAAACCCTTTATCAATGTCTATTGGCTGGGAAACGGCTGATATTGCGTCGCACCTGCTCATTCAGCCGCTTCGGAAAGAACCGATTTTCAGCTACTGTTTTCCGGCAGATTGCCTATTTATGCGGTGAGGGGGACTACGGGGTGATCGGCTGGCTGGAAAATAAACAAACCTTCCAGGGATTCAGCTGCCAACGACTCGCAGGAATAATTCATGTAGCCGTAGATCGTCCGTGAGTTCAGGGTGGAAAGCGGTAACAAGCATTTTGTCCTGCCGGGTGGCAACGGGATGACCGTCATATTCAGCCAGGATCTCGACACCGGCGCCGGCCACTTCGATCCAGGGAGCGCGGATGAAGATGCCGGGGAAAGTTCGATGGCCGGCTGTTTCCTCCCGGCGAGCGCCTGTTGCTTTGGACGAGGCCGGGGATTCGAGCGCCGGTATCTCCAGCGCCGCCTCAAAGCTCTTCACCTGGCGGCCGAAAGCATTGCGGCGAACCTTGATGTCCATAAGTCCGAGGAGGGGCTGATCTCCTTCGACGACTTCGCGGGCGAGCATTACCAGGCCGGCACAGGTGCCGAATATCGGCAGCCCTGCAGCCCCCCGCTCCTTGATTTCGTCGAGCAAATGATAGCTGACCATCAGCTTGCCGATGGTGGTGCTCTCGCCTCCGGGGATGATCAGGGCATCGAGGCCGCCGAGTTCGCGGCGGCGGCGGACCTTGCGGGCCGTAGCACCACATTTCTCGATGGCCAGAGCATGCTCACGAAAGGCGCCCTGCAGGGCGAGAACGCCGACATTAATATCTTTATTCGAGTTGCCCATCCGTGGATATTATCTCAAATAAACAGGGCGGCCCGCAGGCCGCCCCGGATCAGATCAGAATCTTTGAACAGACGTCGCGAAGTTACCAGCCGCGGTTCTGGATCAGGTTTTCCTCACCGATGTCCTTGATCTCCAGGCCGGCCATGGCCTTCTTGAGGCCTGAGGATACCTTCGCCAGCACCTCCGGGTCCTTGTAATGCGTCGTCGCTTCGACGATGGCTTTGCCACGCGACGCCGGATCCTCGCTCTTGAAGATGCCCGAGCCGACGAAGACGCCTTCGGCGCCCAGCTGCATCATCATGGCGGCGTCGGCGGGCGTCGCCAGACCACCCGCGGAGAAATTGACCACGGGCAGCTTGCCGTTGGCGGCGACCCACTGCACCAGCTCGATCGGGGCGCGCAGTTCCTTGGCAGCCTTGAACAGCTCGTCGGCGTCCATGCTGGTGAGTTGCTTGATCTCACCGGTGATCGTGCGCATGTGGCGTACCGCCTCAACAACATTGCCGGTGCCGGCTTCACCCTTGGTGCGGATCATTGCCGCGCCCTCGGAGATGCGCCGAAGCGCCTCGCCCAGGTTGATGGCGCCACAGACAAAAGGCACCGTGAATTTCCATTTATTAATGTGGTTGGCCTCATCGGCCGGGGTCAGCACTTCACTCTCATCGATATAGTCGACTTCGAGTGACTGCAGGATCTGCGCTTCGACGAAATGGCCGATGCGCGCCTTGGCCATTACCGGGATAGTTACCGACGCCTGGATTGACTTGATCATCTCTGGATCTGACATGCGGGCAACGCCACCGTCGGCGCGGATATCCGAAGGGACCCTTTCCAGCGCCATGACAGCACAGGCGCCGGCTTCCTCGGCGATCTTCGCCTGCTCGGCGTTGGTAACATCCATGATGACTCCGCCCTTGAGCATCTCCGCCAGCCCCGCCTTGACGGTCATCGTGCCTATCTTCATATCGCTCATATCGCTTAAAACCTCCGTAAATTGCGTGCAAATATACTATCTGACCGCCGGAGGGCTTACAAATACATCCGAGCGTGTCGCGGCGCGGCGGCTACACTAAGAACGCCGGGCCGACGGGTTGAAACTGACGATTCCAGGGTGTAGCATCCGTCTAACCTGAAGCTCGCAAACGGGCTTTCAGCCGCAAATTCTCAGGAAAATCTGCTCCCCGGAGGGTTCATGGAAGTCGAAATCGGACGAGGTAAAAAAGGCAGAAGGGCATACGGGATGGATGACATCGCCATCGTCCCCAGCCGCAGGACACGTGACGTCGAGGATGTCGACATCACCTGGGCTATCGGCAACCACAAACTCGAGCTTCCCTGCCTGGCTTCAGCCATGGACGGCGTCGTCGACCCGAAATTTGCCGTAACCATGGGCAAGATCGGCGGGGTGGCCGTACTTAACCTGGAAGGAATCCAGACCCGTTACGCCAACGCCGACGAACAGCTGGAGAAGATCGCGGCGCTGCCGGCCGCGCAGGCAACATCTGGTTTGCAGGAGATTTACCGCGAGCCGGTCAAGGAAGAACTGATAGCGCAGCGGATCAAGGAGATCAAGGACCAGGGCGTCCTCGCCGCGGCTTCCCTGACTCCCCAAAAAGTTACTGAATATTACAAGACCGTCATCGACGCCGGCCTCGACGTGCTGATTATTCAGGGCACGGTCGTCAGCGCCGAGCATGTGAGTTCGGTAGTCGAACCACTTAATCTGAAGAAGTTCATCGCCGAGGTGCCCGTTCCCGTGATTGTGGGTGGCTGCGCCTCTTACACCACCGCCCTGCACCTGATGCGCACCGGCGCCTTCGGCGTTCTGGTCGGCGTCGGCCCAGGAGCGGCATGCACGACACGTGGCGTACTCGGCATCGGCGTGCCACAGGCCACCGCCATCGCCGACGCGGCCGCGGCCCGCATCCAGCACCTGCTCGACACCGGCGACTATGTCAACGTCATTGCCGACGGCGGCATGCGTACCGGCGGCGACATCTGCAAGGCGATCGCCTGCGGTGCCGACGCAGTGATGATCGGCTCACCGCTCTCACGCGCCACCGAAGCTCCCGGACGTGGCTATCACTGGGGCATGGCGACTTTCCATCCGCAGCTGCCTCGCGGTACCCGCGTCAAGACCAACCAGGTCGCGAGCCTCGAGGAGATCCTCATCGGCCCCGCCCGCGAGAACGACGGCACCCTCAACCTGTTTGGCGCTCTCAAGACCTCGATGGCTACCTGCGGCTATGAGAATATCCAGGCCTTCCAGAAAGCCGAAGTCATGGTCGCGCCTTCACTGCAGACCGAGGGTAAAAAGCTCCAAAAAGAGCAGGATGTAGGGATGGGGTAGCACCAGACGGTTGCATTCGCCACTAATTGCAACTTATTTCCCTCTGTTGTAACCTTGCCTGACCATGGAGGCACGGCGTAAAACTCGAGCTACCGGCGGCAGTCTGTTGCGCGTGCTTCAGGATGACTTCGAAAGCTTCTCCAAGGCCCGCAAGGCTATTGCCCGCTATCTGATCGACCACCTCTCCGACGCGCCCGTCCTTACGGCCCAGGACCTGGCCCGGCATACAGGCACCACCAGCTCTACCGTCGTCCGTTTCGCCCAGCACCTCGGCTTCTCCGGCTACCCGGAAATGATGAAGGCCGCCTGGGAAGAAAATCGCCTGGCAACAGCGAATGGCAGCGGGGTCGAAGGAC
>Ga0172371_10010959_pt1 | contig 12149 bp, 10 predicted proteins | sample Lak12m_FD_114543 | JGI IMG/M metagenome (GOLD analysis project Ga0172371, IMG submission 114543) | Freshwater microbial communities from Kabuno Bay, South-Kivu, Congo - kab_022012_12m | ecosystem: Environmental > Aquatic > Freshwater > Lake | place: Democratic Republic of the Congo: South-Kivu... | reverse complement strand
GCCACAACAAACAACAAAATCCATATTGAGACAATAAAAAAAGACGTTTTCTTTGAAAACCCAAAAAAATTAACAATACCCAAAGCCAATGCGGCTATTATTGATATATTAGAACCGGAAATAGCTATTATGTGAGTTGTCCCTGTTATACTGAAATCTTCCATAAGTTCACTTGGTATCCCATTTCTCGCACCAACCAAAAGACCGGCCAAAAAAGACGCATGAGGCTCTCCAATCGCCATATTTATTGATTTTATAAATTTTGATTTAATAAAAAATATCCAACTTTTTATTAAACTCCCCTTCTTTAATCCTGTTTTTTCAATATCGCCTCTCCAGCAAACACTGTATATGTCATATCTTGCCAAATATTTGTCATATTGAAAATCTTCTATCTGTCCCGGGCTTTCCAAATCGCAAAAAAGAATAATTTCATCTCCATATTCATAATTCAAATAAGACCCTGCTTGAACCAATATTTTTCCGGAAGAAAATTTAAAATCAACTTCGCTGACATCTATGGTAAGTTTTTGATGGGCTTGCCTTATGTCAGGTTCAGAAGAAACAAATCCAACAATTCGCGATACTTCTCTTGAATCATTAAAAAAAGAGACATGATTTTCTTTTTTATAATAAAAATCAGAAAACCAAGATCTCGAAAAACCCAAAACAAAAAACAAAAATAAGCTTAAAAATATAAAAAAATTTTTATTCGCGCAAAAAGCCAATATAAAAACAAATACCGAGTAAGCGAAACAAAAAATGACAAAAAAATCAATTCCAAAAATCTGTTGTGAAAAAACACCGACAATAAAACTTAAAATGCATAACAAAAATAACTTTGAGCGAACGCTCATTTTACCCTCCGAGAGTTATTCAAAAAAGTTTATTTTGAAAGCCATCTTACATAAGATCTGCTGAAATCTTCAAGATTTCCCAAAAAAACCCAATCAACATCACTTTTCTCAACTCCTGTTCTGTGGTCTTTAACAAGTTTATAAGGATGAACAACATAAGACCTTATTTGTGAGCCCCATTCGGCGGATTTCACTTCTCCTCTTATCTTTCTTTCTTGCTCTTCTCTTTCTTTTTCAATCTTTTGCGCCAATCGAGATTTTAAAATCTTCATCGCGGTCTCTTTATTTTGAGTTTGAGATCTCTCGTTTTGGCAAGTCACGACTATATTTGATGGAATATGCACTATCCTTACGGCTGAATCTGTTGTGTTTACTGATTGCCCTCCGTGGCCCGATGATCTGAAAACATCAATTCTTATTTCATCTTCTTTTATCTCTATTTCATTCAAATCACCAAGATCTGGTATTATATCAACCAAAGCGAAAGAGGTGTGTCTTGCGTTATCAGAATCAAAAGGAGAAAGCCTTACAAGCCTATGAACTCCTGCTTCGCTTTTAAGCCAACCGTAAGCCCACTCGCCACTTGCTTCAAAAACGGAATTTTTTATTCCAGCTTCTTGCCCAACTTGTCTATCTAAAATTTTAGTACCGAAACCTTTTGTTTCACAAAATCTTAAAATCATTCTTTCTATCATCTCGGCCCAGTCTTGAGCGTCAGTACCACCAGCTCCTGACGAAATTGAAACTATGGCGCTTTTTTGATCATATTTTCCTTTAAAAAAAACAAAAAACTCAAGTTCTGAAAACTCAAGTTCCAACTCTTTGGCTCTTTTTTCCAAATCAAACATTAAATCCTCGTCTTCTTCTTTTCCAAATTCTTTTGCCATCTCCAATAGAGAATTGACGTCATTTTCCAAGTCAGTCCATTTATCAACGGAATTTTTTAAATACGAAAGTTCTTGAACCTTCTTTTGAGCTAAAACCTGATCGCTCCAAAAATCCGAACTCAACATTTCTTTTTCTATTCTGATTATTTTTTCAAGCTTTGAATCTATGTCAAAGCAACCTCTCTGTCTCGGATATTTTTCTCGAGAGCTCTTGTAATTTTTTTACAGTTTCTTTCATTTTTATTTCCTCTCTTCCAAGACCAAAGAAACCTCTTTTTCTTGTGCTTTATGATAAATCTTTAATAAAATCTTTTCACCGGGCTTATATTTTGAGATTATTTTCGCAAGATTATTTTTATCGTTTATTTTTTCTCCATTAACCTCCAAAATTATATCGTTTTCCATTATTCCAGCTTTATCGGCCGGAGATCCTGGCATAACCGCCAAATCAGTCCTTGTCTCCCCCCTTATAATAAGAGCTCCGTAGTCTATGTTCTCTATATTATTGGCTTTGGCTATTTCGGAATTGAGTAAAATATATCTTACTCCTATAAATGGCCTTACTATTCTCCCGTTTTCGCGAACACTTTCCACTATTCTTTTAACTGAATTAATAGGAATAGCAAAACCAATTAATTGACCCTCGCTTGAAACCGCTGTATTTACACCTATTGCTTTTCCAAACAAATCAAGAAGAGGCCCGCCAGAATTTCCCGGATTGATTGCGGCATCCGTTTGAATCGCCTCGTCTATAACCTCTGAATTGCCATACGAGACTCCGGCTACCACCCTTCTGTTTATACCCGAAATAACTCCTTTTGTTATCGTATTTTGATATTCTCCCAACGTGTTTCCTATTGCTATTACTGTCTGTCCTATTTTAATTTGATCCGAATCACCCATATCTAAAACCGGTAAATTGTCGGCTTGTATTTTTATTATGGCGATATCGTTTATATCGTCTCTTGCCAAAACTCGAGCGTCATATTGTTTGCCATCGCTCAAAATAATCGTATATTCAGCATCTTCATATTGAACAACATGCCTATTGGTTACTATCATCCCGTCTGTTGTTATTATAAATCCCGTTCCTCCGGAAACTTGTTGTGATTCAGAATATTCTTCCGGATAAAAAGGTGATCCAAAAAAGAAAAATTCTTCAAAAGGAGACATCTGTCCTGTTCTGTTGTAATAATTTGAAAGTTTTTTTGTGACAATTATAGAAACAACAGACGGAGAAACCTGCTCAGCAACTGAAACTGTAGCAGAGTCTTCGACAACGGGAATTTTTTCAGATTGGTTTGATTCTGTGCCATATTTTAAGGTATCTGAAAATCCAAAAGTTTGCTCTATTTTTGGCCAAAATATCCGGCTCGACACCCCGGCAAGCAAAACACCACTTGCCCCACCTACAAGCCCTCCACAAATAACACTTATAACAACTGTTGTTATAAAAAAATTTTTTAAAGATGGCGGAATTTTATTTTCTAACATATGCTAATTTATTATTTTGTTTCAAAATAATTTTTTAAAATATCTGCACCTTGAAAAACAGCGCTGCCACCTTCTGAGTTAAAAATATTAGAATAAAACCCTGAAACCTCTTTAAGTATTGGGGGTAAATATATTATAGCAACTATTATTGGCGCGATTATAAGAACAATCTTTATTATTCCAAGAATTTGAGATATCAAAATATATCTTCGTATTTTTTGAGTATCTTTTAAAATCTGCTTTGTGAGCTCAAAATTTTCTCTTACTATAGTGTCAATTGGCGCTTCTTGGTTTTTATTTTCATTTTTTTCTTCTGCTTGCATATTGTTTTTTGATTTTATTTGAATTTTTCAAATCGTTCTTTTTCTTTCCAACAAGCTTATTCAATTCTTCATAAAAAGTATGGACATCTTTAAATTCTCGATAAACAGAAGCAAACCTTATGTATGCGACTTTATCAGTCTTTTTAAGATGTTTCATTGATATATCGCCGATCTGTGAACATTTTATTTCCGATTTGTTCAAAGCGTATATATCTCTTTCTATTCTGGATATCAAAATTCTGAACTCCTGATTTGTGACAGGTCTTTTTTCCAGCGCCTTTGAAAGACCGGAAGAAAGTTTTTCTCTGGAATAAGATTCCCTTCTGCCGTCACGTTTTATAACCGTAAGATTAAGAATTTCGGTTTCCTCTCTTGTAGAAAATCTAAAAGAGCATTTCTCACACTCTCTTCTTCTCCTTATAGAGTTATCCTGTTCCGATATCCTGGAATCCAAAACTTTGGTTGAGCCATGGCCGCATGAAGGACATCGCATAATTTATGATTTTAATTCATCTTCTTCCTTATAAAAGCCGGAATCTCCAATTCTTCGTCATCGTCGCTTCTGTCTTCTTCTATGCTTTCTATTTTTTTATGACTCATCACTGATTGAATATTTTTTCTTATAGGCTCAACACCTTTTTCAAAAAATATATCACGCTTATTCGGCTTTTCTTCTTCTTGAATATATTCTTCTCGAGACTCTGATATAACCGGCCTCTTTGTTCTTCCAAGACCTTCAAATCCTGTTGCTATAACAGTTATCTTGACTTCATCTTTCATTTCTTCGTCTATCACAGCGCCAAAAATTATTTTTGCGTCATCATCTGCGGCGCCGGTTATTATCTTGGAAGCTTCATTAATCTCATACATTCCAAGATCAGATGAACCTGTTACTGTAAACAATATTCCCCTTGCGCCTTCTATGGACATTTCCAAAAGCGGACTATCTATAGCGGCTTTAGCAGCGTCTATTGCTCTGTTTTCTCCGCTTCCGCGTCCTATTCCCATAAGAGCGCTTCCTGCTCCTCCCATTATTGTTCTAGCATCGTTAAAATCAACATTTATTTCTCCTGGAATACTTATCACTTCAGAAATTCCCTGTACACCTTGACGCAATATATCATCTACTACCCTGAAAGCGTCTAAAAGAGATGTTTTTTTATCTATAACCTGCAAAAGTCTGTCATTAGGTATTGTTATTATTGTGTCAACCTTATCACTTAGTTCTTCAAGACCAGCCTCCGCAATCGCTCTTCTTTGTTGTCCTTCAAACATAAAAGGCTTAGTCACTATTCCAACAGTAAGAGCTCCAAGATCTTTCGCTATGTCAGCGACCACAGGAGCTGCTCCTGTTCCTGTGCCTCCCCCAAGACCACATGTCACAAAAACCATATCAGTGTCTTTGAGTATATCTTTTATTTCATCCTGACTTTCTTCGGCGCTTTTCCTGCCAAGATCAGGGTTCATACCTGCCCCAAGTCCCCTTGTGACTGTCTGACCTATATTGATTTTAATTGGAGCCTTGTTGTGATGCAGGGCTTGCGCGTCAGTATTTATAGCGACAAACTCAACCCCTCTTATCCTTTCCTCTATCATTCTGTTTACAGCAGAACACCCCCCACCCCCTACTCCTATAACTTTTATTTTGGCAAATGTTTCGATTTCTGGTTTTATTTCCATACTATTATATTCTCTTAGTTACACAATTTTATTTTTATCCTCCATTGCCTATGGTTTAAAAATTTTTATTATTGATTTTACATGGTCTCCTACAGATCCTATTCCTTTGATGCCTTTGATATTGAATCCCCCAAAAGAACCCTTGCTTGATACCTGATTTGCCGCTCCCCATAAAACCAATCCAACAGCCGTCGTGTAATCAGGGCTTACCAACTTATCTATAGCCGAAGTCACACCTGTTGGCACGCCTATTGTTGCAGGAAGTCTAAAAACCTTTTTTGCAGTATCAACTATTCCCAAAAGTTTCGCGCCAGATCCTGTTAGTACAACTCCGGACGGCAATTTCCCTGACCTGTTTATAGATCTCAGCTCTTTATCTACCAAAGAAAAAATTTCTTCTACCCTAGCTTCTATTATTTCTGACAAATATTTTTTTGAAAAAAAACCTTCCTCTGTTTCATCTATTTCTGACATCAAAATTTCATCTTTACCAACAACCAACGACGGAGAGGTTGCTCCGTAATTTATTTTTATTATTTCTGCAATGTCTATATTAGTACGCAAACCTATAGCGATATCATTTGTTATATGACCTGATCCGACAGGAAGTATCTTTACCAAAGAAATATCTTCTTCTTCAAAAACCAAAACGCTAGTTGTCGCTGATCCGATATTTATCAACACAACACCTAGATCTTTCTGTCTCTCTGTAAGAGTACTTTCTGAAGAAGCTATACATCCCAAAACCAAATCATCAATCGACATGCCTGCGAGATTAACGGCTTTTGTTAAATTTCTTATATGCGCGGATTGACCTTCTATTATTTGAGCATCAACTTCAAGCCTAACTCCGTTCATACCAATCGGATCTTTTATGTCTGTCTGATTGTCTATTGAAAAAGATCTTGGTAAAACATGGATTATCTCATAATTGGTAGGCAAAGAAACAGCTTGTGCGGCCTCTAAAACCCTATCAACGTCCTCTTCTCTTATTTCTCCATCAGCTCTTGATATCGCAACAACTCCTTTGCTTTTTTGCGCCAAAACATGACTTCCTGAAACCGAAACAACGCAATGATCAAGCGCGTTAGATGTCATTTTTTCGGCTTTTGTTTTTGTGGACACGATTGATTCAACAACGTTCTCTATGCTCCTTATATTGCCTTTAGAAACACCATCGCTTTTACCCTCTGAAAGACCTACTATATTAACATTTTCGGAATCTTCAGCAATCTCTCCAACAGCAATTCTTATATTGTTTGAACCTATATCAATGCCCGTTATTATTTCTGAATGGGACATATTGGATTAATTATACAAAAAACAATCCTATTTGGCAATGGATTTACTTGTCCACAGATTGAACAAATTTTGTATACAAGAATATATGTGATGTACCTATTTTTTGTTCAAAAGAATTTTGATACAAAATAAGGCCAAAAAATCATCGCTCCTATAATAGCCGCCCCCATACTCGAAAACAAAACAAAACCAGCAAGCGAATCTTTTATTTCTTTTATCATTTCTTTATACCTTGGCTCAACCAAATCAATAACTCTTTCTATTATCGTATTTATACCTTCTATCGTTATTACTGAAAAAACTATAACTGTCACAACTATCTTTTCTATCCTAGAAACGCCAATCCAAATAGAAAAACTTATAACAAAAACCCCTATCAACAACATAAGTCTTACGCTTGAATCCAGAAACATTATTGAAAAAAGTCCACAAAAAGCTCTTTTAATTCTCCTAAAAATACTTAATCGCATATTATTTTCCTTGTTAATTTATCCATTATTTCTTCTGTTTTTTTTGTATTATGATCATACCCAAGAAGATGTAAAATCCCATGCGCAAACAAATAGCTCACCCACCATCTGTATCCTATCTTGTTTTCTTTTGCCTCGCGCTTTGCGACTTGCGGACAAATTACTATATCACCAAGCTCTTCTTTATCCAAAGAAGAAAAAGAAAGAACATTCGTAGAGTTGTTCTTTCTTCTGTATTTAAAATTAAGCGCGCGAGATTCTTTCTCTGGCACAAAAAGAATTGAAACAGATTTTTTTGAAATTTCTCTATTGAACAATTTTTGTGCTCTTGAAAACAAAAAACGCATATCCGTTCTTGGAATGCGCGCGGACATAGAAACCTTGTTTATAAAAATTACAGACATACAGACATATTCTTTTTTAAGGTTGTTCTTGTGATTGGCTTTGATCCTGACTTGGTTCTGTTATATCTCCAAAAACAAAAGTCTTTATAAAATGTTCAAAAATATTCGGCCAATTTATATCTTCTCTGGTTCCTTTGTTATATGTCAATATGTATATCAATCCGTCTTTTGAGGTATACAAAGTTAGACCATCCGGGCTCCAAACAGCTGGTCTTGAATTTATCACCGTAATATCAATTTGCGCGGAAGAAAGTGATGGAGATTGACTTCTGTACCAATCAACTATCGGCGTGTCTGAGGGGTTTTCTTCAATCAATATTTCAAAAAACTCTTCAGTCTCGGAAACGAATAAAACTTGTTTATTTGTCTTATCTATGGAATCAGCAAGCCAATCTTTTGGATATTCAACAGAATATCCAAAATCTGGATTTTTGTAAGATAAAAATATGCCACTGTCTGAAAGACGTGCTCCGTCTTTTCCAATAGGACTATATCCGTTTTTTATTTCTTCCAAATCACCATATCCGTCTGAATCTGAGTCCGTGGAAGCGAAATCCATCCCCATAAGATTCTCTTCCATGTCGGTGAGTCCATCTACATCCGAATCTTCGCTTTTTGAAGGCTTTGTGTATTCCAAAGTCGTAGAAGCAGTCTCTTCTTTTTCCTCATAAACTATCGCGACAGGTCCCAATGGAAACTTTTCCATTACAAAAGAAAATCCAAGATCCAAAGTTTCATATTCTTTTATATTCTCAAGAGACGATCCAGTAAAATAAACAGGGTACAAATCTTCTTTTTCAATTCCGAGTGGAATATCATTAGTGGTAATCTCGGTTAAAACAGGATCATCAAACAAAATTCCCGATGGATACAAAGAAAAAGCCCCTCCAACTATCTTTATATTTTTTGGTACATATATTTCTGATTTTTTTACAGAAACAGAACCTATACCTTCCTTGTATTTTTCCAACAAAGATAAAGGAACCGAAAGATTTATAGAGCCCAAAAGAGAAGAACTTTCTTCGTCAAATGACTGAACATAAATATTTTCTTCTTGCTTGATTTCGGAAATTTCTTCCAAGCTTTCCTGTTTTTCTTCATAATTTTCAGTTTGATCTTGTAAAACAATCTGTTTTTCAGGTTCATTTCCATAAAAAATAAAAAAATAAAAAATCGCGGCGAACAAAACCATAAATGAAAAAATTCCAAATCCCAAAACAATAAACTTTTTACCGCTCCCAGACGACCTGGGAGCCTTGCTGACATTTGGTATGTATTGTTTTGGCATTATTGTAAAATTATCATCCGAAACCGCATATTTGGAAATTTCCATGTCAACATTTTGTTGATTTTTTGGTTTTAAAGAAATCATATTTCTATTATTGAATATCTGTTTCTTCTAATTTACCGGGGCCAAGAGGATTGTATCCATTTTGCAACTCTTCTCCATCAAGATAGCTATCGTTATCAGTATCAGGGTTTAGAGGATCAGTCTTAAAAATCATAACTTCTTTCCAATCAGAAAGTCCATCTCCGTCTGAGTCTATCAAATTCGGATTTGTTTCAAGCTCAAACTCTTTCGCGTCAGAAAGTCCATCTCCGTCTGAGTCTTTTAACACGCCAGCCTCTGAATAAGACGAGCCATCAGAATCCGAATAAACTTGATCTTCGGAATAATCATCCGAATTTGATGTCCCTTGCTCTTGTGATTGCGATTCGGAAGAAACGCCTGATTCTTGAGTATCTTTGTAATCAGATGATTGTTTTTCTATCTGATTTACTTGATTAATAAATTCTGTTTTTTCAGATTCAAAAACCTCATCCGATTTTTCTTGTTTTGAAAATTTCAAATACCCTTTTTGCCAAAAAATAAAAACACCAAACCCTACACCAAAGACAAGTAGTAATACAGCAAAAATAGGAAAAAATTTCTTCAAAAAACCATCAGATCCTGATAATTGATCCTGCGGAACCGAATTAGATTGTATATTTTGAGCCGGTTTTATTTTACCCGCTGAAACGGCTGAACCAGATAATTGCGAAATAGGAGTCATGGGCGCAGGCTGAGCGCTTGGCAAAGAATTTTCCAAAACAGGATAGCTAGGAGCAGGTGGAGAAGAAGAATCTGTTGTCTCAAAAATATCTTCAACTTGTTGATTTTGTTGTTGTTCTTTATCTTCGTATTGAAACATATTTATATATATTTAAATCGTAAAATTCAAAAACTGATTTTGAATTATCTATTTTTATACCTCAAAACAAATTATATCATAAAAACTCAAAACCAAAAACTCAATATGCCACATGCCAACTTTTTTCATATTTCATGTTTTGACAATTTGAAGAAGAATTTTGAGACCAGCCAGTGCCAAAAAACATTGAACTCCACTTTGCCGGCATCCCATATTCAAGGTTCGCGCCAAATGTTGCTTTTTTGATACTCGGATCATAAAAATAAGAATAATAAGTTGATTTATTGCCGTCAGAAAAATCCCCGGAACAAATAACGGAATCAGAACTTTTATCATAACAATAAGGTTCAAACCCTGGGCAATTTATTTTATTAACAGGATCTATGGGCAAAACAGATCCCAAATCCAACGACAAAGCGTCTTTCCATGAAGGCCACAGGCTTATTGAAGCGCCTTCTTTGAAAGACCCTGATTTCAAAGCAACTGGCACTGATTTTTGATTCAACAAATTAGCCATAAAGTAAGCGTCTTCAACTCTTTTCAAATCTCTTCTTAATTTTTCCTCTTCGTTATAATCTGTTATATTTTTCAAAAAGCTCAAATTTTTTATTATTTGATTGTAAATCTCTATTGTGTCAGGGCTTGCCTTGTCGTTTATAGAAACAAGATAAATATTCTTCAAAACCGATCCACTTGCTGATGTATTTTGAGGTTGTGTGTCGTTTATCGCTGAAACATAAACAGTTCTTCTGTCTTGGATTGCGGAAAAACCATCAACAGAAATATAGTTAGGCTGAGCATTTTCAATACCTTGATTTTCATACCAGCTTTTTATTGAATGATTTTTTACATTCACGGAACACACGCCTCCTCCATGACCTGAATCATCCCCGCAATCAGTATCCAAAGAACAAGCGTTGCCTATTTTTTCAGATAACCCAGCTGTGCAAGTTTTTGTGCTCAAAACTCTTATTCCTATGGCATCAACCGCGCCCGAATCCGAATTCGGTTGAGTTAAAAATATCTCCTTCAAAAGACCATTAACGCTTCTTGCGCTTTCTCTACCTGAAATCTCTGAAACAAAATTCAATTCGGGTAAATCACCGCCAAAACCTTGTTCGCCTTTGTCTCTGCAATAAAATGTTGAAAAATTTGTTTTAGGGTCTTTTGATGTGGTCCCGGACAATGAATCCGAAAAAGGCTCTCCTGTTGATTTCATTGAAGAAGGCCAAGGGTTCTCGCACAAAAATACTGTCGTCTCCAAGGATCCAGAAATATATGCGTCAGGAAATTCAATTTTTAATATTGATTTTCCGTTTTTAGGATTAACAGTGAAAGTTCCATGAAGATCCGGAGGAGTTCCCCATCCTCTAACCGAAACAACGCTTGAATCGCTTGATGTCCATTTTACATTAGTATCTCGCACCGCAACGCTCTGGCCATATCCGTTTAAAGCCATTGCCTGAATTTCTACTTGATTTCCGACAAAAGAATCAACATCTCCTTCGCAAGAATCTCCTGCGCAAGTATAAACCGGCGACGAAGGATTGAACTCAAAAGAAGATACTTTGCACATCGCGTCCCCTGCGTTGTTTACAGAATCAAATTCAAGATAATAAATTCCATCCGTAAAAACCTTAAATCCGGCATTAACCAAAACCCCACCGCTTGATGATCTCAATCCATAACTTTCTCCAATAACAACTATCCAATATCTTTTTGAAGCCGGATCTTTTTGATAGACTTTTAATTCTCCTTCATCCGGAACAAAACTCAAAGAAGTCCTACTCCTTGTTGTGTTAAAATAAATTTCTCCGGAAAGAGTTCGCATCTCTTGCGTGTCAACAATAAAAAAATTACCAAGACCAAGCGAAGAAAGAGAGCCTCCGGAAATACCACCACCAATATTAATTGAATTCAAATATTCTCCTTGGTCGTATCCCAGAGTTTCCAAATCAAGTTCACCTGACAAAAAAACCTCAACAATCATATTAGGACATGCGAGATTGCCTTCTCCAGGAGTGTATCCTGTCAATGACAAATTTTTCGCGCCTTTTGAAACCACGCTTGAATCAATTATTTTAAAATTATATCCGGCACTCTCTGCGCCGTTTTTTACAACTTTTATTTTAGTATCTCCTATCGGGGCTTGATCATGAACTTTGATACAAATATTGTTTGGGCCCCACCCGCCTGAAGGGCATCCTGATTTTTCATAAACATTGTCCGTTGTTTTATAAAAAGAAGGATCATCTGAGCTTGAATAAGTCACTCCATAAGAAGGATTTATTGTTCCTGGTCGCAGTCTTGAAGAAAAATCCAAAAAAGATCCAAAATTATTTCCTTTTATCTCTATACCTGCGCCCTGTCTTGAAGAAGAAGGTAAAACCCTACACACGGTTGGATACTCGGAAGAATTTATTGTAAACGCGCTAGCGCTTGTCGCGCTATTTCCGTCCTGCCTTATTACTTCAATTGACCCTCCTGAGGCGACTTCCGCTATTATTTGATTATTTGTCCATGTATTGCCACATATTGCG
>Ga0172371_10010954_pt1 | contig 12152 bp, 9 predicted proteins | sample Lak12m_FD_114543 | JGI IMG/M metagenome (GOLD analysis project Ga0172371, IMG submission 114543) | Freshwater microbial communities from Kabuno Bay, South-Kivu, Congo - kab_022012_12m | ecosystem: Environmental > Aquatic > Freshwater > Lake | place: Democratic Republic of the Congo: South-Kivu... | reverse complement strand
TCGCACGCAGCGCGAGTGCACTGCTCTTTCTAGGGTAAGAGGTTTTTAAAACCGAAACGCTCTTCCCTTTTAAAACACTGTCCTGACCATCCTTTACAGCATTCTCAAAAGTCCCCGTCATCTTCACGCCTGCACTTGATGCGGCCTTTACTGCCAGTCCGACAAGCTGCGGGCCTTCACTGCCCCTGACTGCCAGGCGGGATGTCGCATCTTTGACTAACTGATCAATCGCCACGTTCTTCTTCTGAAGTTCTCCCAGGAGCTGCTTACATTCCCGGACATCTGCAATCTGCGCGGCAAGATCTTTCCGTTCTTTCGTAATCGAGGCCAGGGTATTGGTACGGTCCCTGAACCACAGCCCAGCCCCGAGACAGACCGCCAGCGCCAAACCAACCGCAACAAAAGATTTTACATACCCCATCATGCTTTTTTGCCTGCCTTAGTAAACAATTTCACACCTGATCTCAAAAGTTCCCAGCGATTCGGCTGTGCGACTGGCCTCCCCGGAAGCCACCTTGACCTGGCAGAAAAAAGGTGATGAATTCAACGCGGAAAGCACAGATGCCACGGCATTGTCGAAACCAGAAGCTGCCGGTGAGACCTGCCCCCGCAGGATGAGCCCTGTTCTATCCGGCTTGCTGGAGTCCGTGGCAAGATGGGTAATCGTGACCTCCGTCGGCACAGACTCGGCAAGTGAATTCAGGACCCCGGCCCATAACGGACTGTTCGCCATCACCATTTTCAGGTCATTAAGGTAATCATGTGATTTCAGGACAGTCGCCTGAAGGGCATCTTTATCTCCAAGGTTATTCCGCATGCTGGCCAGCTCCTCGCTGTGTGCCCTGGCCTCTAGCCTGGCCTTCTGAATGAGGATAGTCTTGAATATTCCCCCCGCAATCATCGGAAAGAATCCCAGAAGAAGCAGGAGAACAGCAGCGGCGGGTGCAAAACGTGCAACCTGTTTAGCCAGCTGCACATTCTTAGACAGCAAACTGACACATGACCTCTCCGCAAGCGCAAGGCCGACAGCCACCGCCATGCGCGGCTTGAGCGTTTCTGCCGTTGCCCTCAATTCTTCACTGGCAAAAGTCATTCCCGCGAAGGGATCAATAATATTCACCGGCACAGAAAGCGACGATTGCAGCCTGTTCCGCAACAGCGGAAAAGCCGCGGTTCCGCCTGTTATGAATACGGCTTCGACTCTCAACCCCGTATTCTCCGCAAAGAACTGCATGGACCTGGCAACCTCTGAAACAATCTTTTCAACAACCGGCCGGACCGTTACTTCAACGTGACGGGACATCTTGTCGGAATCCGGATCATCCGATTCGTCCCCACTATCGGCAATGCCTTTTAGAAGCTGGACAGGCGGCATGGCAGCCATTCTACTTCGCCCATGACGCGGGCTCCTGCTGATTTTCAAGTCCTCTGCTTCGGAATCGCTCAACCTTATTGCTCCTTTACTGGTCGAGACTTCAGTGGTCAGGGCCTTTGTAATCGCATCGCCGCCAGAGGGAACCTTCCGGATAAACCGCACAGAATTCCTGTCAAAAACATGGAAAGAAGACGAAGAAGCGCCGAAATCTGCCACCATGAAGACTCGATGCTTACTGCCCCATCCCTGGGATTGCGACAGCGCCATGTATGCACAGGAAGAAGTTGTAACGTCGTCGACACTGCCCTCGCTCCCCTCAATGAGCTTGCACCAGGGCTTAAGTTCATTCCACTGGGCAAGGGCAACGACGCTACCGACACGATTATGAAGAAATTCAGAGTCGACGTAGGAGATCTGCGGGTCAGCATGTTCCCACGACAGAAGCTTCTTTGCCTGAAGCAACCTGGCGCCTTCAAGGTCGGCTTCCTTCATTTTGGGCAGAAGCACGAAACAACATTCCACCATGCCGGTGCCCGTCATAACAACCTTGAATCTGGAAAGGTTATTCCGGATGATCAGCTTCCGGCTGAGTTCGAGAGAGAATCCATTCTTCGCCCTGCCACGAGCCTCAAAAGCGGCCTCTTCGATGGAGATATTATCGATACAGGTACCGGCCTTACCACGCTTCAGCAAAACTAACTTTGCCGCAGAGGTTCCACATTCAAAACCGCCTCTACGTTCGACACCTATATTCATAAGAAAACAATGAGATGCTCCCGCGTACGGAATATTCTCGAAAACAAACGAAGATCAAGACAGGATCAGTTCCTGATTCCAATCCAGACACCATTCGTTGCATCCCAGAAATTCGTCGTATACCACCTGTTACTGTATGACTGCGACATCTGGTTCGTTATCGTAGAACGTGAAGGCCAGTAATTCGTTACTGCCTGCAGATCACCTGTAGGTGATGCCAGTGAATGATTCACAAGCCTATTCGACCCTTCCAGGGCATTCTGGGCGAACAACATTGTCGCTTCTGCCCTCAAACCATCCAGATATGCGTCATCAGCCGCCTTCGAAGCCTTTGCCGTCAGATCTACATATTTGGGAACGGCCACTGCCAGCAGGATCCCAAGGATTACAAGCACAACAATCAGCTCAATCAGCGTAAAACCGCCTTGTTGCTTTCTATTCATACCTGTCGACTCCTTCTTATTTAGCAAACCATCATTTGCTAACGACTTACTAATAATAAAATTAGCACTTGTACCCAGAATGTCAATATTCATTTATAAGGTGCGCAATACTCTATTACCGTCCTTTCCAGACGCCATTCGTTGCATCCCAGAAATTCGTCTTATACCACCTGTTACTGTATGCCTGCGACATCTGATTCGTTATCGTGGAACGTGAAGGCCAGTAATTCGTTACTGCCTGCAGATCACCTGTCGGTGGTGCCAGTGAATGATTCACAACCCTATTTTCCAGGGCATTCCGGGCGAACAGCATTGTCGCCGCAGCCCTCAAACCGTCCAGATATGCATCATCAGCCGCCTTCGAAGCCTTTGCCGTCAGATCTACATATTTGGGAACGGCCACTGCCAGCAGGATCCCAAGGATTACAAGCACAACAATCATCTCAATCAGCGTAAAACCGCCTTGTTGCTTTCTATTCATATCCATTTGCCCAATGCCTTTCTATGTCTTATGTCCAAGAAATTCGGAAATTCCTCAATTTTTTTAAGGATAGCAGTCTCTTACGACAAATGTCAACGAATATTATCCCTGAAGGGTGTCGGATCCCTGAAGAGAAGCTAACCAACTAACGCTTAACGACTTGCATCATATCCCACATTGGCAGGAGTATTGCAAGGGCGAGGTATAACACGGCAAGACCAAGGATAACGGTAATTACCGGCTCGATCGTTGAAGTTAGATGTTTAAGCTTGTACCTGATCTCCATGTTGTACTGTTTGACAATATGCTCAAGCATGACATCCAGGCTCCCGGTCTTCTCCCCAATCGCCACGAGATTAAGCACAATTGGGGGAAATATGGGCATCAGGCTGAAGCCCTCAACAATTGAACTTCCATCCTGGATATTTTTTCTGACTTTCTTCATGGATTCCCTCAGGAACATGTTAGGCACCACCCCGGGCACAATCTCCAGCGCCTTTACCACTGGAATTCCGTTTCGAACCAACATTGATAGAACATGCGACAATCTCGCTATCGTCATGCGCGTATACAGCGGGCCTACCAGCGGCCAGTGAAACTTGCCTGCATCAAAACGAATCCGGACAGATGGAATCATATAAAGAACAACAGCCAGCACCGCCAGACAGGCAATACTGCCTAGAATCAGCGGCCAGAAACGCTGAACAAAATCATTCCCCGCAAGAAGCATCCGGGTCGGCAGGGCCAGCGGTACATTCCCAATCTTCAGGAACATCGTAATCCGGGGAATAACAAAGCCCACCATCAGCGCTGAAGCTCCAATAAGCGCCGCAATAACCATTATTGGATACCTCACCGCCGCCTTTACTTCGTTCTTCACTTCCATTTCATATTCAATCCAGTCGGCAATACTCGAAAGAGACTTAACCAGGTCTCCGCCGCTCTCTCCGGAAACAACTATGCTTACATACTGGGGTGAGAAAATCCCGGGGAACTCGGATAATGCTTCGGAAATTCGCGTCCCGCCCTCTATGTTCCTGGTTATTGCCTCCAGGGCTTTCTTGAGGACAGGGGCATCCGCCTGCTGCTTAAGGATGTTCAAGGACTGCAAAACAGGTATTCCGGCGTTAAGCAGTGTTGCCAACTGCCGCGTAAACATTATGAGGTCTTCATCCCTGATGCGCCCCGAGAAAACACGTCGTTCCACTGAAGCCGCTTTCTCTGCAGCAAGTTTGATTTCCACCGGGAGAAGTCCGTCGTCTTCCAGCAATTTATGGGCATGATCAGTGCTGGCGGCCTGAATGGTCCCCTGGACGACCGATCCTGCCGTGTTCCGGGCGCGGTATACGTAAAATCTCATCCTGTCTCAATCCCGTTTTAGACAACCCCGAATTTCTCGGAGGCAGCCATGACAAGGTTTGCATCTATTGATTCTGCCCTCTGGGCAAATCCCAGCGCAAGGCTTACGTCACAGAGCGTATTTATCCGCCGGGGAATTCCACCGGAATTCCTGTGAATAAAATTCAACGCGTCGTCCCCGAAGGGATTGTCTGCCCGCCCCGCAACTGCAAGGCGCCTTTTGATATATCCGCCTGTATCATCCCTGTCAAAAAGCCCGATGTTGCAGGTAATTGGAATCCTCTGGGACAATTGCTTGATGCCGGAAATACGGTCAGAAAGCTCAGGGTGACCCAGGAGGATCAGGGTAAGCAGGAAACTGCCCTTGTCCTGAAAATTCAGGAGAAGCCGCGTCATTTCAAGGACAGCCTGGCTGTCCATCAAATGCGCTTCATCGATTGTAAGGACAGTGTGCTTGCCGTCACGACCATTCTCCCTCAGCGCCCTGCCTATCACTTCCATCAAGGAATCCGCAACAAGTTCCGAGCGAACGGAAGGCAAATTCTCTTCTGTCATCGAACGGGCTACTGTCCGCAAGAGGTCCAGATGCGTCATATTGGGCTGGGCAATACAGCTTGCAACGGCATGCCGGATCCCAAGCTGGGAAATCAAAACCACCGACAGCAGCGTTTTCCCGCAGCCGTACGCCCCGGTCAACATGGCCGCACCCATGTTTTCGGTCACGGCATACGTTAATTTCGTCAAGGCTTCTTCATGCGCCTTGGAAGGATAGAAGAAAGCAGGCTCAGGTGTGTTCCTGAAAGGACGGCTCTTTAATTTCCAGTATTCTTCGTACATGCAAGCATCCTATAACCAGATCCGGGAAGAAAACAACCAGAACTACTGCCCCCGGCCCACCAGCCAGCTGGACATCCTGTTCTTGTAATCATCAAGGTCGAGGCTGAGTTCTTTAGGAGCATCCATGTCTGGCGCTTCCCTGACTGCGCCTCTCACTGCCTTTTTATCCGGCATCATTGCCCGGATATCAGCAACACCCTCAAGCTCAGCGACCCTCAGCACTTCTTCCACTGATGTCATTCCTTTGCCAACCTTCTCGATACCATCTTCAAGTATGCTGGCCATTCCGTCTTTTCTGGCCTGCGCATTCAACCGCGCGGAAGATACATTTGCCGCGATCAACTCGGCCAGTTCCGGTGTTACCGCCATCAACTCAAACAAGCCTATTCGTCCGCTGTAACCGGTGTTCCGGCAATGCATGCAACCCTTGCCGCGCCATGTTTTCTCGGCCAGCATTATTCCCGAAGACTGGAACCTCTTTCGAATTCCGGCTGCCACTTCGTAAGCCTCTTTGCACTCACTGCATATGCAACGGCACAGTCTCTGGCCAATCACAGAAATAAGCGACGACGACACCAGGAAAGGCTCAATATTCATGTTAACCAGCCGCGTAACAACTCCAGGTGCGTCGTTCGTGTGTGCAGTTGAAAAAACCAGGTGTCCGGTCAGGGCGGCACGAACCGCCAGCTGCGCGGTTTCCGGATCACGTATTTCCCCGACCATGATAACATCCGGGTCCTGCCTGAGGATGCTCCTGAGCGCCGATGCAAACGACATGTTTGCCTTCTCATTCACCTGCACCTGGGTCACCATCTTGATGCGGCGTTCAACCGGATCTTCAATCGTAATGATATGGCGCTCGGAGGACTTCGCCTTCGACAATATGGCATATAAGGATGTTGATTTGCCGCTCCCTGTGGGACCCGTCAGAATTACCATGCCATGGGGACGCCGTATGGCGGCATCCACTCCGGAAAGCAGCCGGTCGGGAATTCCCAGGTCCTCCAGTTCGATGGCCATGGCATTTGTATCCAGCAGCCTGATGGCCAGGTTCTCCCCGTAAATTGTCGGCATGCTCGAGACCCTCGCCTCAATGGTCCGTTTTTCTATGGTTGTCCGGAAACTTCCATCCTGGGGACTGCGGCTCTCTGCTATGTCCATGCTGCTCATCACTTTGATTCTGGAAATAATGAACGGATGAAGATGTTTCGGCGGCGGAGGAATCTCGTACAGGATACCGTCTATGCGGAACCTGACCTTCAAGACATCCTCATCTGGATCCACATGAATATCGCTTGCCCTGTCACGAATTGCCTGGGTAAGTATAAGATCCACCAGCCGGCTGACTGGAGACTCTTTGCTTTCAAGACCTGCCTGCCGCAGATCCGCCCGTGAGGCGCCGGCAAGAGAACCCTCACTCATTGTTGCCAGCATGTCCTTGACTTCCCCGTGTTCCCCGTAGGCGCGCCTGATGGCATCACGTATATCATCCCTGGAAGCCAGGCAGGTCTCAACACTGCATTTCGAAACAACGGCAATACGGTCAATTACAGTGATGTCGCCCGGGTCTGTAACCGCGACGGTCAGGGCCTGTCCTATCGTGAAAAGGGGAAAAACATCAAGTTCCCTGGCTGTTCGCTCATCCACGAGCGACATGACCATGGGATCATGGATATACCCCTGCAAGTCAATATAGGGCACACCATAAATTCCAGCCAGCTCGTTGTAAACAGTCTGCTTGGGCAGCAAATTCAGGCTTACTATTGTTTCTGGAAGAATCTTGTGCGTGGACTGGCAGGATTTTACGGCTTCCAGAAGGCCTTCCTCACCAAGGAGGCCCTTGGATGAAAGGTGTTTCGCGAGTTCTTGATCCGACCATCTGAGCGCCTCAAGGTTCTCGTCATATTTCATGCATTCCTCAAGCTTGCACAGTTCGTATCTGCCGCTGATTACGTTTTCTCGAGAAGACGTACTATTATTTCGAGCAATTCTTCAGCCTTAAAAGGCTTAGTAAGATATGCGTCAACACCGACTGCAGATCCCATATCCTTGTCACTTTTCTGGGTCCTGGCGGTCAACATTATGATCGGGATCGGCTTGTATTTTGCATCAAACTTCAGCAGGCGCGCAACCTGGTACCCCTCCATCTTCGGGAGCATTACGTCGAGGATAATCAGGTCTGGAGCCATGTTCCTGGCCTTGTCAAGCCCAACGGCGCCATCCTCAGCTTCAATTACTTCGTAACCTTTGGACTCAAGGCGCATCCGAACCCCAAGACGGAATTCAGGTTCATCTTCAACAAGCAATATTTTCTTCTTATCAGCCATGTCTCTACCTCCCATGCCTCCCTGCCAACCGGACAATCAACAGCCATTCATCTCCGCCTGCGCTCAATCTTAAGCAGTGAAACAAGTTTCTTTATCAAATCCGCCGACGTGAAAGGCTTGGCAAGAAAATCATCGGCACCTTTCTCCTTGTACTCCTTCAGCGCATTCTCATCCCCGGACATCAGGAGCACCTTCCCGCACCCCTGATACATCTTCTCCCTGAACAATGACAACACCTTCATGCCCCCGACTTCCACCATATTTACGTCAAGGATTACAAGATCCGGATTGAACTGTCCAGCAATGATTAGCCCCTCCAGGCCGCTGAACGTTGACTTGATATCGAGATTTAATTTCGAACCGTTTAAATAACGCATCACTGTCCTTACAATCATCTCCTCATCATCAACAATGAGAATGCGGTACACCGCCTCCTTCTGGTACAAAGGCAGCATGAAGCTGAACTTGCTCCCTTTCCCCGGTTCGCTGTCGACCGACATATATCCTCCGTTCAGTTCGACAAGATGTTTCGCAATAGCCAGGCCAAGGCCGGTACCCTTTGCTCCCGGCCCATTTTCGCGGTCAAACTGGTAGAATGCCTGGAATATTTTTTCCTTGGCTTCCGGCGGAATTCCGCGACCATTATCCTGGACCCACACTGCCAGGAATTGCCCTTCCTGCTGGCATCCCAGGCGGATCGTACCGCCATCCGGGGTAAACTTGCATGCATTGCCGACAAGATTTATCAGCACGTTAGAGACAGAATTAGAATCACAATAGGCGGCGGGGAGGCTGTCTGGAATATCATAAAACAGATTCTGTCCCCTTGCCCTGGTTTTTGGAAGAAAGTCTTCATAACAGAGCTTCAACAGGCGGGAAACATCCGTCTTATCACGGTTCAGCTCCATTCTACCGGCCTCAATCTTGGCCAAATCCAGCATCTTGTTTATCAATTCTGTCAGCCGGTCACAGTTTCTTATGGCAGAAGCGAGACACTCCTTTTGCTTGTCGACAACAGGCCCGACAACTTCGTCATGCACGAGCGAAACAAACTCACGGACAATTGCCAGCGGCGTGCGCAGCTCATGGGAAGCTTCGGCAACAAACTGGGACTTCGTTTCGCTCAAATCCTCCAGCCGGGCAATTGTCTGCTGCTTCCTGATACTGGCAACGTTTCGCTGGAGCGCATACACAATGGCCCTCACAAGTTGAGCCCGGTTCAGGTCCTTCTTTACAAAATAATCCTGAGCGCCGTCCTTGACCACCCTTATCGCCAGGTCCTCATCATTCGTATCAGCAAGGACAACGAAAGGAACATATGGGAAATGCGTATTGAAATGGGTAAAAGTATCCAGCCCCTGGCTGTCAGGAAGTGACAGATTAAGCAGTACAATATCGATGCCGCCGCTTGTCAGCCGGCCAAAACCCGGCTGAACTTGATCAACAATTTCTATGCAGAATACCGGATTCTGCGAATCCTCCAGCATCCGCCTGATTCCCGCGGCATCAGACGCATCATCCTCGACCAGGAGAACTTTAATCACTTCAGCCGACACATCACATTCCTCCTCTAACAACACATGACAATGTCCAGCCTATCAGTACTGCCACGGAAAAATGACTCACAGGCTGATTATTAGCACTTCGCCCCCCACCCTGCCAACTCAAAATCGCTTTTTCTCCATGCCGGAATCATATAGGGATATCTTCCTGTTACACTCGTTATTGCATCTGCGGAATGTTCCTGCTATGACTTATTTGAAGTCAGGATGGGGCCGTCGCTGGCTTCAGAAACATATCGATACGGAGGGGTGGCACCACGTCATCACGTGCGTTAGCAACGTGATAAGTGGCCCCTTGTCACCGCACCTTGTGCGTGTGACGACGGGGGAGTGCGATGAGCTATACGGTTTATATCATTCGAAGCGAACCAAATGGAACGTTTTATAAAGGTTTTTGCGAAGACTTCGAAATCAGATTATGTGATCATAATGCTGGAAGGGTAAAGAGCACAAAGTCTGGGCGACCATGGCATAAACATTATGTCGAGGAACTGGATAACAAGACAGAGGCTTTAAAAAGAGAGAAATACTTTAAGTCTAGATCAGGATATCGCTGGCTGAAAAACAAAGGTATTATTTGATCGATACGGAGGGGTGGCAGAGTGGCCGATCGCGCCGGTCTTGAAAACCGGAGTCCCGCAAGGGACCGGGAGTTCGAATCTCTCCCCCTCCGCCATACTTCGCTCGCAGCGCAGTGAAGAGCGAAGTATGCCCTTCGTAGCACGATGCACAGCAACGGGCGAAGTAGGGCCGGCACGATCAATCACACTGTGAGCTTCGTATGGCAAGCCATTCGCTTTACGTCTTGGCCCCTTGTCCTGCGTCATACGGTTTCTTTGTCAAAAGCTGCTGGAGTTTCCCCAGGAGCGCTTCTGTATTGAATGGTTTCTGCAGGAAACCCTGGTAGGAACCCGGAGAAATGCCTTCTGTAGCAGAGCTTTCGCTGAAGCCGCTGGTCATCAGGATCGGGACATTCTGTTTTATGCTCCTTAAACTTGCCAGCACATGGACTGCAGATGTCCCGATCAAAGCAACATCAAGAATAATGGCTACAATGCTTTCCAGGTTCTCCCTGTAGAGCTGTACCGCCAGCCTCGCATCCGAAGCTTTCAACGCGGTAAAACCGGCCTTGCGGAGCATCTGCTCGGAAACCGAAAGAATAATTTCATCATCATCCACCACAAGAACAGTTCCGCTCCCGCTCCATTTGCCATTTTCCGCCTTTACCAGGGGAGTATATGTCCGATCCTCCTTATCAGAACATGGAAACAGAATCTCGAAATTCGTACCCTTGCCTACTTCGCTGTACAGCTTGACTGCGCCCTTGTGCGCACGGACTATCCCGAGAACCGCCGCAAGCCCCAGCCCGCGTCCCGCAATCTTGGTCGTAAAAAAAGGATCAAAAATCTTGCTCCTGGTCTCGGCACTCATTCCGCATCCGGTATCGGAAACAGAAAGACACAGGTATTTCCCCTCCTGCTGCTCCTCGCTCACATAACAGGAGGCAAGATAATAGCGGTCACAATCCTGCTCCCTGATGCTCAAGGTGATTGTACCGTATTTGTCTCCTATTGCCTCTGTAGCGTTAATGATGAGATTCATGACCACCTGCCGGATCTGGACAGGATCACCTTCAACAAGAGGGATTTTCGTGGTAAAATCATAAATCAGTTTGATTTTTTTAGATATGGACACCTCAAGCAGATGAGCCATGTCCCTCACAAGATTCGCAAGATTCAACAGCTTCACTACAGACTTCGACTTGCCTGAATATGCCAGCATCTGGTTAGTCAGCTCAGCCGCACGCAACGCAACCGTTTCTATCTGCTTCACACTTTCCCGTGCCGGCGACTCAGGCTGAAGCTCCAGAAGCGCCAGGCTTGTGTTCCCGAGAATACCCATAAGCAAATTGTTAAAATCGTGAGCGATACACCCGGACAAAACGCCCAGGCTCTCAAGTTTCTGGGAACGCTGCATTCTTTCCTGAATCTTCCGGTTCTCTTCTTCCCTGAGCTTCTTTTCAGTCACATCCCTGGATATCCCGAAAGTGCCTATTATTTGCCCCTTCTCGTCACGCAACGGCATCTTGGTCGTAGATACCCAAACTTCCGTTCCATCAAGCAGCCTGGTCTTCTCATCCAACCCGACCAATGGCTTACCGGTTTTTATCACCTTCTGTTCATCGGCATAGGCCTCGTCGGCATGTTTCTTATCAAAGAAATCCATGTCTGTTTTGCCGATAACCTTTGCAGGATCATCCTGCTTGAAAAGGAGAGCAAGAGCCTTGTTTACCCTGATGAAACGGCTTTGAAGATCCTTGAAATAAATATGGTCAGGAACATTGTCCAAAAGGGCGCTGATAAGATGGATCTGGCTCTCAAGCTCAGAAGATACCCTGCATCTTTCAATCGCGCTGGCAAATATCTCGCTGACAATCCTCAACAGCGATATTACTTCGGGACTCCAGCTCATTTCCTTCCGGACCGAATCGAACCCAACAAAACCCACAACAGAAGCCCCACTGATGAGAGGAAGTATCAGGAACGAATGAACCTTCTGAAGCCCAAAAAGCTTTCTTTCCTCACCTGCTTCCGCAGGAAGATCAGCTACTCTGGGCACATGAATGATTTCCTGGCCAGTTATTCTGGCCGTTATCCACGGAAAAGCGCTGGCACTCATATTCTGCAGCTTTCCAATCAAAGGCTCAATGCCGTCAGCAACCCATTCATGAGTGTTACTGGCCAAGTCCCGGTTTTTAGCGCCGACAAAAACATAGCTCCTGTCAACACCCATAAACTCACCCAGCCGTTTCAATGCATCGTTTATCCCCTTGTCCAGGTCCGCTGGGGCCAGGTTCACGAAGCGGCTGGCAATATTGGTGATCAACTGGTCAAATTTGACTCTATACTTCAATTCATCTGCTATTCTTTTTCTTTCCGTAATGTCCTCAACAGTACCCTCGTAGTAAAGACTGCGCCCCGCCTTGTCCCTTACCACCCTTGCATTCTCCCT
>Ga0172371_10010953_pt1 | contig 12153 bp, 12 predicted proteins | sample Lak12m_FD_114543 | JGI IMG/M metagenome (GOLD analysis project Ga0172371, IMG submission 114543) | Freshwater microbial communities from Kabuno Bay, South-Kivu, Congo - kab_022012_12m | ecosystem: Environmental > Aquatic > Freshwater > Lake | place: Democratic Republic of the Congo: South-Kivu... | reverse complement strand
TAAGTAAGATAAGACTAAAAAAGGAAAATTTAACTTTTTTTCCCTTTTAAAAGGAAAAAATGTTTTAGCCGTCCAATATAGATCGCATTCTAAATAAAAATATTTTTTAGTCCAATTCTAGAGTGTTATGTCTATATTACTTATCCTTTATTGCTAATTATGATTGTTTACATTTCAATCGTTATTTTAAGCCTGATTGCCGCGGCAATTATTGCTTATATTTTGATTTTACATTGGCGAGAAAAGTCCAAATTACCCAAGGCGATTAAGACGCGCCTGCTTTTGATTAAAGTGCCGAAGGAAATTGGCAAAGGCGAAAAGGGCGAAAAGCAGGACGAAAAAGAATTAATCGCGGTCGCAGAACAAGTTTTTGTCGGTCTAAACCAGCTGCACAAAGTGAAAAAAGCGAAAATTTGGGAAGAAAAAGATTTTGTCGCCTTTGAGATTATTTCTTATCAAAACGAAACCAGTTTTTATGTTTGCTGTCCGGAGCATTTGGCGGGATTAGTTGAAAAACAAATTCAATCCGCTTATCCCAAAGTGGAGTTGGAAGATATTTCTGAATACAATTTTTACCAACCCGAGAGCGCGGTTGTCGCGACAAATATGACTCTTTCCCGCGATAATGTTTTCCCGATTAAAACTTACAAAAATTTAGAAAATGATCCGCTGTCTTCTCTGGCTAACGCTTTGAGCAAAATGGACCAAAACGAAGGCGGCGGGATTCAAATTATTTTGCGGCCAGCCCAAGAAGGCTGGCGGACTCGCGGCATGGCCGCGGCGCGCAAAATACAGCAAGGCGTAAAATCCAGCGATGCCGTAGGCGGCAAAAGCGTTGCTGGAAAAATGGCGAAATTTGCCGGAGAAGTGGTTACAACCGCGGTGTCTGGCCCGGTAAGCAAAAAAGCGCCGGAAGTGCAAGGCCAAAAACAAGTGGAGGCCCCGCCGTCCTTGACGCCAATGCAGCAGGAAACCGTGAAAGCTTTGGAAGACAAAGCGAATAAAGTCGCGTTTGAAACCAATATTCGTTTGGTGGTATCAAGCGTCTCAAAAGAACAGGCCGAAATTAAATTATCCAACTTAATCAATGCCTTTGGACAATTTAATTCTCCGGAATTTAATCATTTTCAACCGGATAAAAAATATCGCAAAAAAGAAACGGTTACCAATTTTAATTTTCGTTTTTTTGATTCTGACAAGGCCAGCATTTTAAACGCGGAGGAATTGGCAAGCATTTTCCATCTGCCCACGGCTTATACCGAAACCCCGGAAGTAAAATGGTTAATTGCAAAAAAAGGCGAAGCCCCGCCGCAGTTGCCGGAGGAGGGAATGACAATTGGAAAAAATGTTTTCCGCGGGGTGGAAAGATTGGTCCGGATTCCGCAAAATGATCGCCGCCGTCATCTCTATGTTATCGGCCAGACTGGCACGGGTAAAACCACTCTTTTGAAAAATATGATTGCCCAGGACTTGCAAAACGGGGAAGGAATTTGCGTTGTTGATCCTCACGGTGAATTGATTGAAGATTTGCTCGGAGTTGTTCCAAAAGAACGCGCCGAAGATGTCATTATTTTTGATCCGGGCGATATTGAGCGTCCATTGGGGCTTAATATGTTGGAATATTACAATCTGGAACAAAAAGATTTTGTCGTCAATGAAATGATTGCGATCTTTCACAAATTATTTCCGCCGGAAGTGATTGGCCCGATGTTTGAACATAATATGCGAAATGTCATGTTAACTTTAATGGCGGATTCGGAAAATCCGGGCACGATCACGGAAATTCCGCGTATGTTTACGGATCCGGAATACCAAAAAGCAAAGATTGAAAAATTGACTGATCCGGTTGTGCGCGATTTTTGGGAAAAGGAAATGGCGAAAACGACTGACTTCCACAAATCCGAAATGCTTGGCTATTTGATTTCCAAAGTCGGCCAATTCGTGGAAAACACGATGATGCGCAATATTTTGGGTCAGCCTTATTCGGCTTTTAATTTGCGCGAGATTATGGATTCCGGAAAAATTTTATTTGCCAATCTTTCCAAAGGCAAAACCGGCGAGATCAATTCTTCTCTGCTCGGTTTAATTTTGGTTTCTAAAATTCAAATGGCGGCAATGGGCCGGGGCGATCTTTCGGAAGAGAAGAGGCGCGATTTTTTTCTCTATATTGATGAATTTCAAAATTTTACCACTGACAGCATTATGACGATTTTATCCGAGGCGCGAAAGTTCCGACTGGATCTTACCCTGGCGCATCAATACATCGCTCAACTCCCGGATAATATTCGCGACGCGGTTTTTGGCAATGTTGGCAATATGATTTCTTTTCGCATCGGGCCGCAGGACGCTGAATTCGTGGAAAAGCAAACCGAGCCGGTTTTCTTCGCTCATGACTTAATTAACTTAGGCCAATTCCAAACTTACGCCAAACTCTCAATCAACAATACGCCGACCAAAGCTTTTAGCATGCAAACTTTGCCTCCGGAAGTGAAACCGGATCGGGAATGGGCGGGTAAAGTCAAAGAGCTTTCCCGTTTGAAATACGGCAAAGACCGCCAAGAAGTGGAAGCAAAAATTTGGGAACAATTGAAGCCGCGCAATAATATTGAAACAACATTGCCAGTGGAAGGGAAAAATGTGTAACGCGTATTATGTTTTACGCCTTATGCTAGTTAAATAGTCTGGTTTTAACAAGAATATTAATCTGTTGGAATAAAGCTTTTTGAAAAATTTCCTTTTAAAAAGAAAAATATTGAAAATGCAAGCGTCATATTTTACTTTCTTCTAAGACAACTCTTTCTCTTGTTAAAAGAAAGATTATTTTAGATGATCTTCTCTTTAAGTATCAATAGGGGGGATTTGCAGATTGATCAAATAGCATAATCCGTGTTTTCTAAATCAAGGATTTTTCTTATCTTTTGTTTGGCAATAATCGGCGGAATTTTCATTGCGTGGGAAAGTCGCGGTTTAGACGCAAGAGTGAGGTGGAACGCCGCGTTTTCACTGTGTTTATCGGGAATTATTTTAATTAGTGTTTTTTGGGAAAATAGAACAGCGAAAGTAATAGGATTTTCCATCCTGTTTTTTGTTTTTGGAATTTGGCGATATGAGATCTCTAACCCTAAAATTGACAGCCATCATCTTGCCTCGCGCAATAATCAAGGCAAGACCACTTTTCAAGGCGCAGTGGCCGAAGTTGATTTGCGCGATAAAAGCAGCCGTTTGACAATTTCAACGCGAGACCCTTGGCGGGGAAAAATTTTAGTGACAACCGAAACCTATCCCCGTTATCAATACGGCGATGTTTTAGAAATTACTTGCCAGATAAAGGCCCCGGAAAAGTTTGAAGATTTTGATTATCCAATGTTTTTGAGTCGTTTTGATATTTATTCCGTGTGTTACGGGTCAAGCAGAGACATAAAAAAAATAGCGAGCGGTCGAGGGAATTTAGCTTATTCTTATCTTTTGATAGGTAAACAAAAAATAGAAAGAACGATTCGCCAAATCTTTCCAATGCCGGAAGCAAGTCTTTTGGCCGGTTTAGTCTTAGGCGATGATCAAGATTTTCCCGAAGATTTGGCTGATGATTTTTCCCGCGTCGGCATTACGCACATTATCGCGGTTTCGGGTTTTAACATTACGCTTGTCGCGAGCGTAGTTTTGGCCTTCTTGCTCGCTTTGGGTCTTTGGCGAAAACATGCTTTTTACGGGGCGAGCATTTTTTTGTTTTGTTATATTCTTTTAATCGGCGCGCCGGCTTCAGCCGTGCGCTCCGGCATTATGGGTTTTTTGATTTTATTCTCTCAAAGATTGGGCCGTCTTTCCTCCGCTGCCAATTCTATTATTTTCGCCGGCTTAATTATGCTCCTTGTTAATCCGAAAATCTTGCCTTATGACATTGGCTTTCAATTATCTTTTGCCGCTTCTTTGGGGATTATTTATCTTAATCCGATTTTAGAAAAGATCCCTGGAGAATTACGGCAAAAATTTCATTCTAACCGTAAAAAGGGAGATGATTTCAGGCAGCCGATTTGGCAATTTTTATCCGGCATTATTTTCCTTACTCTTGCCGCGCAAATCGCGACTCTTCCTTTGACAATGCATTATTTCGGCAAACTTTCCTTGATCGCGCCTTTGGCCAATATTTTAATCGTTCCCTTGGTCGCGGGCCTGACAATTTGGGGTTTTGTGAGCGTTATTCTGGGTTTGATTTATTGGTTTTTTGGTTTTTTATCTGGCGTTTTAATTTATTTGCCCTTGACTTATATTTTGCGCGTGACGCATTTACTGGCTAAAATTTCTTACGCTTCGCTAAATTTAAAAATGGCCGGCTGGATGGTTTTTGTTTATTACGGGATTTTAGCCGCCGGAGTGATTTGGATTGGAATCAGGAAGAATGAATCATGAATAGGGAATAGTGGAATTGTTCCTAATTCCCAATTCTTATTTCTAATTCCAGATGCAAATGTTTTCCTCTAAATCAAAATATTATTTCTTGCTTTTTCTTTTGCTTGTTTGCGTAATGGTTTGGTGGTGTCTTTGGGAGTTAAGAAAGCCTGGCAAATTTCGCGTCGTCTTTTTTGATGTCGGCCAAGGCGACAGTATTTTCATGGAAGATTCGCAAAAACATCAAATTTTAATTGACGGCGGAATAGGCAAACTCGTCCTTTCCCGGCTTGGCCGTATCCTGCCTTTTTTTGATCGCTCTTTGGATTTAGTAATTTTGACGCATCCAGATCAGGATCATCTTGGCGGCATTTTGGAAGTTTTAAACAAATATCAAGTTGATCAAGTTTTTTACGCGGGCATTGTGGATGAAAGCGCGTCTTATCAAGAATTTTTGAAAATTTTAAAAGAAGAAAAAATTAAAACTGCTTTCCCGGTCGCGGGCGAAAAATTGCGTTTGGCTTCTGGCGCTTATCTGAATTTTTTATCGCCTAGCGATATTGCCGGAAAAAAATTTAAAGACACAAATCAAAGTTCATTTGTGATTAGATTGGTTAACGGAGAAAAAGAATATTTGTTAACCGGCGATGCCGGCATTGATGTGGAAACGAAACTGATTAAGAATAATGTTTATCTGCGTTCGGACATTTTAAAAGTCGGCCACCACGGTTCAAAAAACAGCACGAGCGATAATTTTTTGAAAGCAGTCGCGGCTGACCAGGCCGTGATTTCCGTCGGCGAAAACAAATACGGCCATCCGGCTCCGGAAGTTTTAGAGCGGCTTAATAAGATGGGCATAGAAATTTTACGCACGGATGAAAAGGGGAATGTTGAATATTAAAAATCTTTATGTTATGATGAAAACAATTAAGAAATAAATTTTTACTATGGACAAACAAAACAAAGAAAAAGAAATTGCCGCGGATCATCCCAGTCAAGAAAGAACAGTCGTGATTGTCAAGCCGGACGCGGTCGTGCGCGGCTTAATCGGCGAAATTATCGCGCGCTTTGAAAGACGGGGATTAAAAGTGATCGCTTTAAAAATGGTTTGGCCGACTAAAGAACATGTGGAAAAGCATTATTCCGGATCAGAAGAGTGGTTACGCGGCATGGGTCAAAAAACTATTGAAGCTTTCAAAGAATACGGTATGGATGTTAAGGAAAAAATGGGCACCGATGACGCGCTAGAGATTGGCAAAAAAGTCCAAAAATGGAATGTCAGCTATCTTTCCAAGGCGCCGGTTGTGGCAATGATTTTAAAAGGCATGCACGCGATTTCAACTGTGCGCAAACTTGTCGGCCACACTTTGCCGATTCTCGCCCAGCCCGGCACAATCCGCGGCGATTATTCCATTGATACCAACACGGCCGCGAATTTAGACGGCCGCGCGATTCACAATATCGTCCATGCTTCCGGAGACCCTTCTGAATCCGCTCACGAAATTGAGCATTGGTTTTCCCCGGAAGAAATTTTAGACTACGAGCGCGCCGAAGACAAGGCAATGTTCGCGTAATTTCCTCTTTTAATTTGATGAGCTAATATTGATTTTTCAGTCCAAATTTAAAGTGCGCGCACTTGACATTGATTTTATTCTTGCTAAGATAAAGATAATATGAATAATATTGAAACCACCATTTTTACAGATCTAACCTTATTGTTAGCAGTCGTTTTGTTATTGCCAAGGCTGGGTTAGATTTTTAGTTTCATTTCAAAGTTTGAAAATCTAGCCCGATGAAAGGCTAGATTTTTGGTTCATTATAAATTACGGAAGGAGATAGAATGAGCGAAAAGAAGGTTAGAATATGTTGCCAGGGTGTTGGTCAACCGTATTTAAAAGTAGTCGGGCAAGAAGGGAAAATAAAACTTGAAACCGACAAAGACGGTCACTGGGTTTTGCCAGAGCAAACCCATGATTTTGTCAAAGGGAAAAATGTCCCTGGCCAGCTTGGCCAGATGCTTAAAATGGCGGCCGACGCAGAGCTTTAAAAAAATTCTCAAAGCTCGCCAAGATCATCGCTTGGTTTGAGTAGTCGCCCTAAACAATCGGGGCAACAGAGGATGAGGCAGGTTAATGATTGAAAAAGCAAAAATCTTTTTCAAAAATTCCTGCCTTTTTATTTTTTTTTTGAAACATTTATCCACAGTTTAAAAATCATTTCAAAATTATTTTTTATGTTGTATAATTCAAGCATCAAAAAAATTCACGAAATCAAAACAAAAAACAGAGGAGGTGATTTTAAAAATGAAGAAAAAATGTTGCGCGACTCGCAAAAGAAAAACAACAAAAAAGCGCAAGACCACAAAAAAGAAGACAACGAAAACAAAAAAAAGATAGAAGAACGATCGTCATTGCGAGGGTCCGCTTTTTTGGGCTTCTCGCAATGGCGGATCGGGTTTGCCCTTGACAGGATTTTTATTTCGGCTATACTAGAGATAATTATTATGCAATCTAATTTATCCGGAATATTTTTTTACTTTTGGTTTTATAACCGACTTTTGCCGGCCTGATTTTTAGTGAAATAATTTTTTAAAAAACTAAAAATTAGGCCGGCGTCAAGCCGGTTTTTTAGTTGGGGAAAATTCAGAGTGTTCTTTATAAAAATAGGAGGCGTTGCAAATGTTAAAGTTGGGATATTTAGGACCAGAAGGGACATTTTCTTGCGAGGCAGCCGAGCGATGGAGTGGTGGCAAATTTGAGTTAGTGCCTTCCATTTCTATTACTGCCGCTATTAATGCTTTGCGAAATGGAGAAACGGAGCGGGCAATCGTGCCAATGGAAAATTTTCTTGGCGGAGAAGTAGTTGAAACCGTTGACCGTTTAATTGTCCTTAAGGGTAAACCGCAAATTACGGGCGAACTTGTGCTTCCCATAACACATATATTGTTGAGCACAGGCGAATTAGTAAAGGTTAAAAAAGTTGTCTCGCACTCCCAAGCAATAATTCAATGTCAATCATTTCTCAACCAGCATCAATGGGAAATAATCGAAACAACTAGCACAGCGAAAGCAGCCGAAATCGTAGCAGAGGATAAAAGCGGCGAAACTGCGGCAATTGCTTCGGCAAGAGCTGGTGAAAAATACGGATTGGAAGTATTGGCTAGCGACATTGGCGACCGTAAAGATAATGTAACCCGCTTTATAATATTGGGCGGGCCGAGTCCATTACCTACTGGCGATGATAGAGTAACAATTTTTTTGGTAACCAAAGATGTCCCGGGCGGATTATATCATGCGTTGGGGGCATTCTATTATCAAAATATTAACCTTTGTAAAATCACTTCCAGACCGCATAAAAATGGTTATCTTGGTAAATCTGTTTTTTTGATTGAAGCGGATGGGCATGAAGATGATCCCGCTTTAAAAATTGCCATTAAGCAATTAAAAGAAAGATTTACGCAAGAAGTGTTTGTGGCGGGATCATATCCCAAAGCAGTTAAAAAAGAGGAGTAGAAAATGTATATTCACATAGAATTTGGCAAGGACGATAGAGAAACAAATTTAAGGATTCAAAAAGTTACGGATGAAGTTCGAGAAGGAGGGTTTTCCAATGTAGTTTCTTTCAAGGGGGAGACTTTAATCTCTATCAATTGTATTGGTGATGTCTCCTTAGAAAGAAAGATAGAGTTGAAATCATATTTAGAGAGATCCTATCCCTGGGTGATTAATATTTTGTTTGCCACTACAAAATTTAGATTACTTGACCGCAGGGGTTACCCGGAAGAGTTTCGCGTTTGCATTGATGGTCATCAAATTGGTGGGAGGCAAATCTTTATTATCGCGGGGCCTTGTATTGTTCAATCCGAAGATCAAATTTTAGAAGTAGCAAAACGAGTTAAACAGTCTGGTGCTCATGCCTTGCGAGGTGGAGCTTATAAACCACGGAGTTCTGTTTGGAGTGATAGTGGTCTTGGCCAGAAAGCCTTAGAGTATCTTGCTCGGGCGAGAGATGCTACGGGTTTACCAATCGTAACTGAAGTAATGAGCGAATTTGATGTTGATGTTATCGCAGAGTATGCCGATATAATACAGATAGGTATGCGTAATGCGCGAAATTTTGCTCTTCTAAAAAAAGTTGCTTCTACCAATAAACCGATTCTATATAAAAGAGGAGACTCCCAAAGAATCGGTGAATGGTTAGAGAATGCTGAATATCTCGTGAAAGATAATCCAAGGGTTATACTTTGCTGCAGAGGAACAGTAACGAACGACATCACTTATTTGCGTAACAGAGTTGATCTTGATGATATGGTAGTTACACGTTCGCTAACACATTACCCAGTCGCCTATGACCCTTCTCATGCCTGCGGTGATAAGAATTACGTCGAAACCTTCGCTTTAATGGCAGTTATGGGTGAGGCTGATGGTATTATGATTGAAGTTGATCCAGATCCGTTGAGAGCAACATGTGATTCTAAGCAGCAGCTTACATTAGATGAATTTGACAATTTTATGAAAAAAGCTCGTTTAACCGCTGAAATTGTCGGGCGGACAATATAAGAGATATAAGGAAGGAGTAATTTTATGGCAACATGCCCGGTCTGCGGCGAGAAAAAGGATCTTTTTCTCGCTGCCGCAGAAAACCATTTGCTCTTTAATGGTAAAATTATAAAAAAAGAGCAAGTCGTTATAAAAGTTTGCGCGCAGTGTAAAGCTAAACGAATTAGTTAGCAGCGCGCATCACTTTGGCTCATATTTTCCTAAAAATATATGAGCCTTTTTTATTCTGGGGATAACTCTTCTTGACGCAAAAGTTGTTTCCAGCTATGATATACCTATACCTATGGTGTAGGTCGCAATCAGTTCAAAGTTCAAAGTAAAAATAATTAATAATTTTTTTTATGACAATCCTCAAAGAAAAAACCTTAATCAATTTCAAAAAAACGCAAAGCTTGCTTGCTAAAATCATCGCGATGTTGGAAAAAGATGAATATTGCATTGACATTATGCAGCAGAATTTGGCTATGATCGGGCTTTTGCGTTCCGCGCATCAAATGCTAATGGAAGGGCATCTTTCCACTTGTTTTAAAAAAGCAATGGGAACCAAAAATGAAAAAAGAAAACAGGAAATGATTAAAGAAATTTTACGCGTTACCAAACTTTATAACAAATAAAAATTAAAAAATTTTTTATGTCTCAAGAAATTAACAAAACAAAGGAGCATCTTTATTTTGTCCAAGGAATGCATTGCGCTTCTTGCGAAATTTTGATTGAAAAAAAATTGTTAAGTTTGCCGCAAGTAAAATCCGTAGAAGCATCAACTAACAAAGGTGAGGTTTTGATTGAATATATTGGCGAAAAACCTTCGGAAAAAAAATTGAATGAAATTTTTCAAAAAGACAGCTATGTTTTCTCCGACCAACCCGCAGCAAGCAACGGATCAAAAGTGAAAAATTTTTTCACAATTTTTGGATCCGCCCTTCTTCTTATTGCTGGTTTTCTTATTTTAAAAAAATCAGGCTTATCCGGGTTAATTAATATTAATTCCTCATCTTCTTTGCCTGCTTTTTTTGTTTTCGGTATTCTGGCCGGAGTTTCCAGCTGCGCGGCATTGGTCGGCGGTTTAGTCCTTTCAATGTCCAAGCAATGGCTGCAAGCGTATTCAGAAAAGGATTCATTTTTTGCAAAACTCCAGCCTCATTTAATGTTCAACATCGGGAGGATCGCTTCTTATGCAATTCTAGGCGCGATCTTGGGGGCTTTAGGCAGCAAATTGCAATTATCGCTTAAATTCACCTCTTTTCTCACCTTAGCAATATCCTTAATGATGTTTGTGCTGGCTTTGCAAATGTTAGGCGTAAAGGCCTTGCGTAAGTTTCAGTTTACAATGCCGAAATTCATCACAAGATATGCCGCCAATGAAAAAAATTTTCAAGGCCGCTATATGCCTTTTGTCATGGGAGCGCTAACTTTTTTCTTGCCCTGCGGTTTTACAATTACGGCCCAAAGCATTGCTTTAATATCGGGAAGCCCGCTGCAAGGAGGATTAATTATGTTCTTTTTTGCTCTCGGGACTTTACCAATGCTTTTTACGATTGGTTTATCCAGCGTTAAATTCTCTGGAAACGCTAAACGTTCAGAGAAATTTCTTAAAATTGCCGGAGTTTTAGTTTTATTTTTTGCTCTTTATAATATAAATTCCCAAATGAATGTTTTGGGATTTTCTAGCTTTAGTAATATAAAAGCTACCGCTTCTCAATCTGCGAATATCTCTAACGATAGCGAACTGCCGCCTCTAGTTTCCGGTAAACAAATTATTAAAATGAACGCGTCTTCGTCTGGATACAAACCAAATTATTTCAAAGTCAAAGCCGGTGTGCCGGTCCGTTGGGAAATTACAGACACAGGCACAAGCGGCTGCACCAACGCAGTAATTTCCAATAATTTGTTTAGCGGTCAAATTGATTTGACACCAGGCAATACTAGCGTTAAAGAATTCACTCCGGAAAAGCCCGGAAAATACAAATTTAGCTGTTGGATGGGAATGGTTTCGGGAGTGATTGAGGTTGTGGATCAAGATGCAAAGGCGCAACCTTCTGTTTCTGGCGCTGCCCCAAAGGATAATAACCAGATTATACCCTCTGGCGCCAAAGGATGCGGTTGCGGGGGCGGCGGGGGCACAAGCTGCGGAACGCGATAAAATATTTATATTTTAAACAAAAATATCAAATGAAAATGAAAAAAATAATCATAATTCTTATTGTTATTGCCGCAGTTATGGGTGGAATTTTAGTTTTAGCTAAATCGAAAAAATCATCTCCCTCTGTCGCAAATTCAGCGCTGCAGTGCAGCGTCAAAGAAATAACATTCTATTATCTCACCCAATGCGAATGGTGTAATAAAATAAAAGAGGAGGGGACGATTGATCACATTGAGAGTCTCGGGGTGAAAGTCAATAAAATTAATGCATCTATCGGACCAATAAAGCATAAATTCACAGGCGTTCCCGCATTTGTAATAAATGGGAAAGTTTACGAGGGATATAAAACTTTTGAAGTACTGGAAAAATTATTAGGTTGCCCTCTGCAAAATGATAACGAAATAGTAACTAGCCAAAGCAAAGATTCTGATTACATTGCGCCAAAAGTATCAGCTGCTGATCCCCCGCAAGAAAATAATAATATTATATCACTAAACGAAGAAACAGGAGGCAATCAAGATCAGGTTCTAGGAGAAAAAGATCAAATCGCGTCTCCGTCTTCGAATTTACAAGTAATTAAAATGGACGCTTCCTCGCGAGGATATTCGCCAAGCTATTTTAAAGTGAAAGCAGGTATTCCCGTGCGTTGGGAAATCACGGACACAGGCACAAGCGGCTGCACCAATGCAATTATTGCCGATGGTTTATTGAAGGGACAAATTAATCTTAGTCGAGGGAAGGTAGCTGTGCAAGAATTTACGCCCACTACTCCTGGCAAGTATCAGTTTAGTTGTTGGATGGGGATGATTTCTGGAATCATTGAAGTAGAATAAATAATTCTTATTACGCCTTATGCTAGTTAAATAGTCTAATTTTAACGAGAAGATTAATCTGTTGGAATAAAGCTTTTTGAAAAATTTCCTTTTAAAAAGAAAAATATTGAAAATGCAAGCGCCATATTTTACTTCATAAAACAACTCTTTCTCTTGTTAAAAGAAAGATTTTAGATGATCTTCTCTTTAAGTATCAATAGGGAGATTTGAAGATTGATCAACTAGCATAATCCGT
>Ga0172371_10010952_pt1 | contig 12153 bp, 10 predicted proteins | sample Lak12m_FD_114543 | JGI IMG/M metagenome (GOLD analysis project Ga0172371, IMG submission 114543) | Freshwater microbial communities from Kabuno Bay, South-Kivu, Congo - kab_022012_12m | ecosystem: Environmental > Aquatic > Freshwater > Lake | place: Democratic Republic of the Congo: South-Kivu... | reverse complement strand
TAAGAACTCATGCTGGCACGAACAATATTGGCATAGATAAACATCTATGCCTTTTGCTTTTTTAATGTTAATTTGATAAAATAAAAGCGCTACTAATATTTTTCCACAATCCCGAGGGCTCGGGACCAACAAAACAAGGAGGGTTTTATTAACCTTTCTTTTTGTACTCAAAATATGACGGAAAAAATCCACTACTCGGCGGAGACAAAACGCACTAACTACTTAAGCTGGGATGAGACTTTTATGCTGATAGCGGCGGTCATCGGCCAACGTTCCAAAGACCCAAATACCCAGCTTGGCGCCTGCGTGGTTGATGAAAACAATGTTATAGTAGGTTTGGGATATAACGGCTTTCCCCGCGGCTGCTCCGATGATGTTTTGCCTTGGCGGCGCGACCGTGAATTTAAAATGTCGGAAACCAAATATGCCTATGTTGTCCACGCGGAAGCTAACGCGATTTATAATGCCAACCGCTCAATTAAAGATTGTAAATTATATTGTGTATTATTTCCCTGCAATGAATGCGCCAAAGTTATTATCCAAAGCGGCGTTAAAGAAGTGATTTATCAGGAAGATTGGTATCATAATGACGAAGTGTGCGTTGCGTCTCGAAAAATGTTTGATTTAGCTGGAGTTAAATGCCGGCAATATACGCCGCAACATGACATTAAAAAATTTTTTACGCCGGTTATTCCTCTCTCTACCCAAGAGCCAAACGGTTCCCCTGCCGCCAGCACCACAGCAGAATCTCCAGCTACGCCACAAAAAAATTCAGCTGCAGCTAAAAATAGTGAATTTGTTTTTGAGGAAATAATATAAATTGCTAAACTGTTAAATTGTTAAATTGCTGATAAATTTTTTATCTCGTAGCGTAACAATTTAGCAATTTGACAATATAACAACTATAATTATTTACAACAACTTTTAACAACAATTGACTCCGTATTGATTTAACTATGGCTAACATTTTCATCTACGACGAATTCAATCCCGAAGACACCGCGATGATGCAGGCGCTTTATTCGCGCAGCCCGCAAAGCGTGGTGGAGCATGTGGAAAAGGTCAAACAAACCGGCTCGGGTAAATTTATGGAGCGTTTCTATGTCGGTTACGGCCACGCGAGCATCGCTGATTGCGGCTCTACCACTATTTTTATTGAACAAATTAGCATTTTGGCGGATAAAATCGTGCAGGACTGGCCGCTGTATTCCGGGCAGGAAACTTCCACCCGCTATGTTGATATGTCCAAACAGCCGATTATTGACCCGGCAGGTACCGTTGAATCAAAATTGATTTTGGATAAATGGATGAAATTTTATTTAACGAGCATGCCGGCGGTGCAAGAACATCTCAAAAAGCAATATCCCAAAAAGCCGGATGAGAAAGAAGAGGTTTATGTCAAAGCGATTCAGGCGCGTTCTTTTGACATTCTGCGCGGCTTTCTGCCCGCCGGCATTACGACACAGCTTTCCTGGCATACAAACTTGCGGCAGGCGTGGGACAAGCTGGCTTTGATGGTTCATCATCCCCTGCCGGAAGCGCGGGCAATAGCCAAAAATATTTTAACTAAACTAAAAGAAAAATACCCGCATAGCTTTAGTTTTGAGCCGACGCCGGAACAGGAAGAGTACCGTGAAGAAATGATGAAAAAATATGCTTACTACAAACCGCTTTATTTAATCCCCGCGTTTTCTTATGCCACAACCATTGCGGCTGAACAGCTTGACCGTTATCGCGACATTTTAACGCGCCCGCCCAAAACCGGTTTGCCTCATTTTTTAACCGAATTAGGACAAGTCACTTTTGATTTTTTACTGGATTACGGTTCTTTCCGTGATTTGCAACGCCATCGTAACGGCGTTTGCCGCATGCCTTTACTAACAACAGAAAACGGATTCCAAAATTGGTATCTGGAGCAACTGCCGGAAGATTTAAGGCAGGAGGCGGACAAATTAATTTCCGCACAAAAACAGGCTATAGAACAGCTGGAGGCAACGCCGGAAAATAAACAATATTATATGGCGATGGGATTTTTAGTTCCCTGCCGCGTAACTTACGGCCTGCCGGCGGCGGTTTATGTTTTAGAATTGCGCTCCGGCGTACCGGTGCACCCGACATTGCGCCGCATCGCGCACAAAATGCACCAGGCGCTTTTGGAAATTTATCCAGAATTAAAATTACTGACTGATTTAAATCCGGATGATTGGGATGTAAGGAGGGGAATGCAAGATATAACTCAAAAATAACAAGTATCAAATGACAAATATTAAACAAATTTCAAATAATAAATCACGGAAAATTAAATATAATGTTTGAAATTTGGTGCTTAAAATTTAAAATTTGTTTGTTATTTGATTTTTGTATTTTGTAATTTTAAAATTATGTCTAAATTAATTCTCGCCGTCATTGGCCTCCCCGGCAGCGGCAAAACCGAGGTAATAAATCATCTAATGCAAAAATTAAATTGCCCCAAAATTTATTTTGGACAGGTAGTAATGGATGAGTTAAAAAGCAAAGGAATGGACGTAAACGAAGCAAATGAGCGAAAAACGCGCGAGGAGTTGCGGGCGCAATACGGTATGGCGGCAATGGCGGTGAAAAGTCTGCCTAAAATTAAAACAGTTTTAGAAAATAATTCTGTTGCGCTTATAGAAAGTTTATACAGTTGGGAAGAGTATTTAACTTTGAAGCAGGAATTTGGGGATAATTTTAAAATATTGGCTGTTTATGCGTCGCCAGCCACTCGTTATACCCGCCTTAAACAAAGGCCAGTCCGTCCTTTAACTGAAGAAGAGGCGCGCAGCCGCGATTATTCGCAAATTGAAAATTTGCACCAAGCAGGACCGATTGCGATGGCGGATTTTACGGTAATTAATGAAGGAACGATGGAAGAGTTATATAAACAAATTGATAATATAATCAACTCAATGAATATCAAATAGCAAATAACAAAAATCAAACAAATTATAAATACAAAATTTCAATAACCAAAACTAATGTTTTGAATTTATAATTTAATATTTTGAATTTGTTTGTCATTTGATATTTGTCATTTGATATTTAATTTACAAGGAGGCATGCTTATTGGCGTGCTTTTTATTTCTAAAATTTTATGCTTTCACCGGATTTTTTAAAAACAGTTGATGAAAAAATACCGCTTAAGCCGCGCGGAAAATTTATTGTGCTATACGGCATCAACAACTTAGGCAAAACAACGCAGGCAAAAATGCTGGTGGAAAAAATAAAATCACTGGGACTTGCCTGCGAACATATTAAATATCCAAAATACGATTTAGATCCGTCAGGAACGATGTTAAATGCATACCTGCGCCAAGGAAATCCTTATAACCTGAACGCACGCGAAGCCCAAATTATTTATTGTCTGAACCGGTTAGACTATCAGCTGGAGCTGATTAAAATGCTGGAAGCCGGAACTAACGTCATTGCCGAAGATTATGTCGGCACCGGCATTGCCTGGGGAATGGCTAACGGTGTTGATAAAAAATTTCTGCAGGAAATTAACCGGCGGCTTTTAACGCCTGACTTGGAATTATTATTGGACGGCGAAAGGTTCCGGGCAGGAATTGAAAAATACCATAGTTTTGAAAACAACGACGCTTTGACCCAAAGGTCTCGCCGGGCGCATTTGGAATTGCGGGCTGAATACGGCTGGCCGATTATTAACGCAAACCAAACCATAGAAGAAGTGCATCAGGCTATTTGGGAAAAAATAAAAAAAATAACTCCCGACAGCGGAAGCCAGGATATAGAAACCGCTTTGCGCGCAGCTTATCCCCCGCACTCCCGGGTGTCTGAAATTACTGTAATTAATCCGGCTGGCATTGCCGCAGCCAAGGCGACTGTTGAAAATAAAACGTGCAGTTTGAAAATAAAAAAATTAACTGCCTTTGCTAAATCCCCTGCCCGCGCGCATGCCGATGATGCTGGTTTAGATTTATACGCTAACGACAATTACACGCTTTATGAAGGCGAACGCACGGCTATCGGCACGGGCATTGCCATAGCCATTCCTGACGGTTATGCCGGCTTAATTTGGGATAAAGGCGGAATTGCTATAAGCGGATTGCATACGATGGCTGGCGTGGTTGACGCCGGCTATCGCGGCGAGATAAAAGTAGTGGTCATAAACCTTTCCGGCGATATTTATCATATCACTCGCGGCCAAAAAATCGCCCAGATAATAATCCAAAAAATAGAAACGCCGGTACTACAGGAGTCCGGCGTATTAGACGAAACTGCGCGAGGAATGGGTGGATTTGGCAGCAGCGGAAAATTTTAACCCGTTTCTTCGGCGCGGCATTGTCGGCCATTCATCTTGGCGCAGTCTTCACATCTTAAACAAATTACATCTTCATCATTTCCGGTTTCGGCAAGTTTTAACAAATAATCTACTGCCTCCACAATAGTCGGAAAAATTAATTCCGCTAGCTGCTTTTGCGCTAAAAACTGCTCTCTGTTTATTAATCCGGAAGTTACACTAAAACATAAGACCTTGAGTTTATCGGCAAATTCCAAACCAACCAAACTATCATCAACATAGCACCAGTCATTTATTAAATTCTTCTCTAACCAATTGAGAATAGGCGAAGCTGCCTTTGGATCTGGCTTGCTGAACTGATGGTCAGCTTGTGTAATAATAAACTCAAAATCTTCTAACCTATATCCGGCGCCAACCAAACGCTCGCGCGCGTAATGCGTGCGCGAAGTTAAAATGCCGAGATCAAATTTCTCTCGCAAACGTTCTATTGCCTGCGGACCGCCCGGCACCGGCGGAACTTTAACATTATGGACAGTTTGGTATAGGCAACAAAAGGCTTTTTCAATCTGCCGCGCGTTCAGATGCGGATAACAACTGGCGATGATATCTTTTAATGATTTTCCCCAATTTTCCTTCCATTTATCTATTTTTGCGCGGCCGAACCCTTCTTTCTCCATTATTTCCGCATACAGCGGAATATACGTTCCCGCGGACAATATTAAAGTATCATCCAGGTCAAATACAACTACAAACAATTTTTCTGCCATTACTTTCCTCCTAAAAAGAGCATTGATTTTTAACTTTTACTTGCTTTTAATTTATATTAAATAATAGTTCAAGTCAACTCTTGTTTTTTACTTATTTTTCAGTTAAAATAAAAGAGGATTTTTGCTTTAATGTTTTAATATTTTTATGCCCTACGACCAAATCATCGGCCTGGAAATCCATGTCCAGCTTAATACAAAATCTAAAATGTTCTGCCGGTGCGCCAACTTAAACGAGGATCTAAATAAAGAGCCGAACACGACTGTTTGCCCGATTTGCCTCGGGCACCCGGGAACTTTGCCGATTGTTAACAAGCAAGCGATTGAATGGACGATTTTAACCGGCTTGGCGTTAAACTGCGAAATTAATGAGTATTCAAAATTTGACCGCAAACATTACTTTTACCCTGATTTGCCCAAAGCCTACCAAATTTCCCAATACGATTTGCCGCTCTGCCATGACGGTTTTTTGGAAGTTGACGGGAATAAAATCGCCGTTACGAGAATCCATTTGGAAGAAGATACGGGCAAATTAACGCACCCTGCTGGCAAAAATTACAGCTTAGCCGATTTTAACCGCGCCGGCGCGCCCCTGATGGAACTCGTCACCGAACCGGTAATAAAAACCGCCGCCGAGGCAAAAAAATTCTGCCAAAATTACCAGCAAATTCTGCGCTATCTGAAGATTTCCGAAGCGGACATGGAAAAAGGCCAGATGCGCTGCGAAGTAAATTTAAGTTTGCAGGAACGCGGCCAATGGAAATATGAAGGCGGCTGCAAAATTAAGCCCGTGGGCAATTATCAACTGAATCCCAAAGTGGAAATAAAAAACATCAACTCTTTTCGTTCTGTGGAAAAAGCGATTCTTTATGAAATAAAGCGGCAGGAAGAGGCGCTAAAAAACGGGGAACCATTGACGCAGGAAACGCGCGGCTGGAATGATGTTCGCGGCACAACCGTGGCTCAACGCGAAAAAGAATCGGCGCATGATTACCGTTATTTTCCCGAACCGGACATTGCCCCGATTAAAATAAACTCTCAATGGCTGGAAGAAATTCGAACACGTTTGCCGGAATTGCCCGCGGAAAAATTGGAACGGTTCCGGCGGCAATACGGCTTTTCCTTATACGACGCGGAAACCCTGACGGCGGACAAAGATGTGGCGGATTATGTGGAGCAAGTTATTTCCGAGCTGCGCGCCTGGGTTGAACAAAATGGCCATAATTGGGAAACCGCTTATGTTAAACTGGCAAAATTAACCGGCAACTGGGTCGGCACGGAATTGTTTAAATATTTAAACGAGTATAAAGCGACTATTGATAAAATAAAAATTACGCCGGAAAATTTTGGCGAGTTTATCGCTCTTGTTTATGACAACAAAGTAAATTCGTCCGCCGCGCAAATTATTTTTCAAGAAATGTTTGCTTATGGCGGCGACCCGTCTAATATTATGGAAGCTAAAGGGCTGGCGCAAATGGAAGACGAGAGTGAATTGGAAAATATTGTTAATCAAATTATTACTGATAATAAAAAAGCCGTGGCGGAATATAAGGCCGGCAAACAAAACGCTTTGCAGTTTTTAGTGGGCAAAGCCATGGCGGCGAGCAAAGGCAAGGCAAATCCGCAAAAAGCGCGGTGGTTGCTGGAAAAAAATTTAAAATAATTTTTCCACAATAGAAAATTTTTATTTAATTTTAGCTAAAAAAATGTAATTGACGGCAAATAAAGTTTATGATAAGATAAAAAACAGGATATGAAAAATAAAAAAAATAACTATAAAAATAATAAAAATAAAAATTTAGAATCCGGATTCTAAACACCTCCCTAATTTCCAGGGAGGTGTTTTTTTGCACCTTAACAAAGGAAGGAGTTAAATATCTTCTATCAATAAAGTTTAACAAAAAAAGGATATTATGGATTGAGGGCTGAAAAAGAAAGAAGGGATAAAAAATGGCTGTAAAACTGATAGAAACTATTGAGCGATATGATTTCCGATTGGTGGAAATAATAAATAACCGTATTTTAGTTTTTAATTTTCCCCCGGAAAAATCGTGTGAGGAACCAAATGACCAAATAAAGCTCATACTTAGCTTAAATGGCGGACAAGAATTAGAAACTATCCGGTCATCGGCAACCGCCAATAATATCATTTTATTTGCGGGGCACAAACTTTCTTTAGTGCTTCCCCTTGAGTTGCAGTCAGAACAAATTTTGCAAACTAACGCCTGTGTTATCAGTAAAGCATTGCTTAACGCCTTAATTAAAAAAAACCGGTGGGTAAGATCTCGCTACTTGCCGCAAGCAGAAACTGTATGGTATATCTGTATCTGCGGCAAAAAATACCCGCAAGGCACGTTAGAGGCCGAGCCGCATCCTGTTTTTAATGAAAAAATAAATAAAATAATTATCGCGTTTGAATGTGATGATTGCGCTAAAAACTATGCCACTGCGGGCTTAAGATTTGGCTGATACGACTTATAAAAATCTACCAATGTTCATTACGGGCGAATTAATTTTGATTCGCCCTATTTTATTTATTCTCAAGCCACGCTTTTGCCAGCCGCCGCGCTTCTGCATAATTTTTTATCCATTTGATACTTCTCCCCTGCTTTTCCCACCTTCGAAACCAGGTCAGCTGCCGTTTAGCAAACTGATGAATAGCAATAGCTAATTTTTCTATCATGTCCACTTTAGTTAGCTTCCCTTGCAAATACTGGCTAACAAATCTATATTCCAAACCAAAGCTTTCTAACCGTTTCCAGCTGACACCTTCTTCGTGCAATCGTTCAACTTCTTTTATTAAACCTTGGTTCTCTATGCGCTCAATTAATCTTTTGTCAATCCGCTGATTAATTTCTTCCCGCGAAAAATGAATGCCTAAAATTAAGCAATTATATTTATTGCCGCTAGAGGTTAATAATTTTTTCAGCGGCAATTTAGTTTGTTTAACCATTTCAATATAACGGATTAAATAACGCTTATTATCTAAATTTCCGTCATAATTTTTGTCCAATTTCTGCAATAATTTCCGTAATTCATTAATAGACTTTTTTTCTAAACTCGCGCGCAATGCCCTATCCGGCTTAACGCCGCTCAAATTATATCCCTCAATCACCGCCTGCAGATACAGCCCGGTGCCGCCAACCAAAATCGGCAATTTCCCCCGCGCTTGAATGTCTTTTATGGCTTTATGCGCGTATTTTAAGTATTTCGCTAAATTAAATTCTGTCTTAGGATTAACAATATCAATACAGTAATATGGAATTTTTTTAAATCTAAAATCTGAAATCTTAAATCTAAAATCTTTCAAGTCTTTCCCCGTCCCAATATCCATTCCTTTATAAACCTGCCGGCTGTCGGCGCTGATAATTTCGCCGTTGAATTTAGCCGCCAACTTAACGGCTAACTTTGTCTTTCCGGTAGCTGTCGGTCCTAAAATACCCAATAATTTTTTGCTATTTTGCATATATTTGCTATAGTAAAAATGTCCCCGGGGGCAATATTGAAAAGGAAAGGAGGCTTCACTCTAGCGCAATATTTCTCCCGAGGACTTTTTCTTTTTGCCTTTTATCTTGCCTATTTTAACACCTAAACATGCTTCTATCAACAGAAAGACGGTTTGCCTATAACCGTCTTTATTGTTTTTATATTTTAATGCTTTAATGTTTTGATGATTACTGCTTTATTTCCACATATTCCCCTGAAACATAACCGGTGTGCCCCGCGTCATCCAGCTTAATTTTATACCAGTTGTTATCCGTTTTCTCCAGCCACTCATAATTCTCGCCGCTGTTGATTTTTTTTATAACATCTCCTTCTTGGCTCGGCTGAGTGCGCACATTCAGCCAGCCTAAATCTGATTTTACCACCAAAGTTTGCGCTGGTTTAAAGATATCTCTGTTAGCGGCAGTAGAATCGCTTGCCGGAACTTGCGGGGTTGATTGAGAATCAACAGTTGTGGTGGCAACCGCCGGCTGGGCATTATTATCGGCAATTACATTATTATCTTGGCTTGCGGAATTTGTTTGCTCTTGATTTACCACCTCTTGGTTTTGTTTTTGGCTGCTGCTGAATAATTTATCTTTAAAAACCCACGGATAAACCCCTAAAAAAATAATGGCCGCGGCTATCAACAGCAACGCCGTTCGTTTGATTAGTTTATTTAATAATTGGCTTTCCAAAATTCCCGGCCGCGGCTTTTGAAAGCCGCGAAAGTCGTTCAACTCTTTAATTTCCTGCTCCGCTTCCGCCAATAATTGCTTTAATTCGGCAATTTCCTTGTCTTTTTCTTTGATTTTTTGCAATAACTTTTTTTCATCTATCATATATTTACACAAATAATAAAATTGAACATATTCAGTATACCATACAAAACAGATGCACAAAAGATCATAAAATATTAACAATTTATCAATTTAACAATGTAACAATTTTTTTTACTTTTTACTTTTAATTTTTTCCACAACCTCCGCAATAAATTCACTCTTTAGCATCTCCCTTGCCTCTTTGCTCCCTCGTTCCCGCACGCTTAGCTTGTCGCTATTGATTTCTTTGTCTCCAATGACCAATATATAGGGAACTTTTTCTTCAATCGCCTTGCGAATTTTATTGCCGACAGTTTCATTGGACGCGTCAACCTCTACGCGGATATTATAGCCGCGCAGTTCATCAGCCAACTGTTCGCAATGGCTGATATGCTTTTCTCCGACCGCCACTAATTTTACCTGCGCCGGCGCGAGCCACAGCGGCCAGATGCCGGCGTAGTGTTCTATCAGAAATGCCATAAAACGCTCATGCACTGAGAGCGGCGCGCGATGAATGACAAAAACTTCATTATTATCCTGTCCTTTTTCGTCAGTATAGACAAGTTGGAATCTCTTTTTAGCGGCAAAATCAAGCTGTACAGTAGACATGCTTTCTTCACGGCCGATAACTGATTTAAACTGCACGTCAATTTTCGGCCCGTAAAAAGCCGCTTCGTCGTCTGCTTCAACATATTGCACTTTTAATTCATCCAACACTTCTTTTAAAATTTTTTCCGCATATCGCCAGTTCTTCGGCTCATCAATATATTTATCCCCGCGCTTTGGATCCCACTTGGACAGTCGAAACCAATAATTTGTAAAGCCAAAAACTCTAAAATAATATAAAATCAACTCCAGCACTTTTTTTATTTCATCTTTTATCTGGTCCTTGCGGCAATAAATATGCGCGTCATTCATCTGCAGGGAGCGCACACGCAACAGGCCGGCCAAGGTGCCGGAAAGCTCATTGCGATATACTGTTCCGTATTCAGCGAGGCGTACCGGCAATTCACGGTAGCTGCGCGGTTTTGATTTGTAAATCAAGTGGTGGTGAGGGCAATTCATGCCTTTTAGATAGTAAGTGCCGTCATCCATTTCCATGGCCGGATACATGTCATGTTCGTAATACGGCAGATGCCCTGAAGTCAGGTACAGCTCTTTTTTCGCCAAATGCGGTGTAGAAACGCGTTGATAACCGTACTTGCTCTCCATTTCCTTGGCAAACTTTTCTATTTCATCTTTAATAATCGTGCCTTTTGGCAGCCACATCGGCAGGCCTTTGCCGACCATTTCATCTATGTAAAAAATTTCCTGTTCCCTGCCGATTTTGCGGTGGTCGCGCCTTTCCGCTTCAATAAGCATCGTTAGATAATCATCTAATTCTTTTTTTGTCGCAAACGCTACGCCGTAAATGCGCTGGATCATTTTATTTTTCTCGCTTCCCTTCCAATACGCGCCAGCAATTTTTGTCAATTTAAAAGTATCGGGATTGATTTCTCCGGTTGATTGCAAATGCGGCCCTTTGCACATGTTGACAAAATCCCCTTGCCGATAAAAAGAAACCTCAGCCTCACCCTCATCTTTTAAATCTTTCGCCAATTCCGCCGTATACTTATAGCCTTTCTTTTTAAGAAATTTTATGCCTTCGGCTATGGGCATCATTTCCTTTTGGATAGCCAGATTTTCTTTGATAATTTTTTTCATTTCGCCTTCAATTTTAGGCAGGTCGGCTTCTGTCACTTGATATTCTGAATCAAAATCATGATAAAGGCCGTTTTCAATCGCCGGACCGACTCCGGGAATCGCGCCGTATAATTTTTCCAGCGCCTGCATCAGCACATGCGCCAGAGAGTGGCGCATAGCTTCTAAATTTTGCGAGTTAATTTTTTTAGACATAAATTTATGTTTAAATATCAAATTTCAAATAGCAAATAACAAACAAATTTTAAGCACTAAATACCAAATATTAAATTTTAAGATTTTGAATTTGAAATTTGTTTGACATTTGTCATTTGTTATTTGATATTTAATAAAAATCCCCTTCCCAATACAACAAAATAGATCTGTTATACTAGGACGGGGTTTTAACCTCGCGGTTCCACCTAGATTCCCGTCTAATTGCGAAAGCTATCGGCGGGCACTCAATTTTATTTTGGCTTAGCCCCGACTACTCAGGATATTCTGTAAGAATAACGCGTTTGGTAAGCGCATCAATCGCCTTTTTTATATTATATATTAATTAATAATAAAAATCAACTTATGTTATATGCTATTTGGAATTCTTAATTCTGAATTCTGAATTTACAATTTATTTTGCCACTTCCACTTTAATATGGTCTAACAGCGACGGAACTTTACTAATCCAATTCGGCGTAAATTTAATTTCATAGCCGGCCACTTCGCGCAAAGAAGACAAATAATCATCCAGTTGCTGGCGATTCAGACCAACCAGCCTGTCGGCTTTAATTATTTCCGTGCCCTCCTTTAAAATCATCTGCGCCGCCACATCCAGTTTTAAAAGCGCCGTGCCCTCGCTTAAATCATAGCTGTCCACGCTGTATTGAAAATTATTTTTGTCAAAACTTTCCAGCTGCTTGTCATCCGGCAAGAGTTCACTTACTTTTTGCCTGGCGAGTGCCGCGATGTCACTGGAATTAAAGGCGACGATGGCGGCGTTGGCGGTAGCGGACATTTTAAATTCCTTAACCTTATCTCCTTGTTTGGCGGAAGGATTAAAAGTAGTTTGGCTATCGTCTATTTTATAAATCACGTTGTCATAACTTTTATATTTACTGGATCCGACCAG
>Ga0172371_10010950_pt1 | contig 12154 bp, 5 predicted proteins | sample Lak12m_FD_114543 | JGI IMG/M metagenome (GOLD analysis project Ga0172371, IMG submission 114543) | Freshwater microbial communities from Kabuno Bay, South-Kivu, Congo - kab_022012_12m | ecosystem: Environmental > Aquatic > Freshwater > Lake | place: Democratic Republic of the Congo: South-Kivu... | reverse complement strand
CTCTTGGAGTGACAGCAAGTACTAGTGGAACATACACGCATCGTGTGAAATTCGATAAATCGATACCAACAACCGATATTAATGGAAAACCTGTTTTTTATGCAATTGGATTCCCTGTAAGCGGACGTGGCACCTTAACCTTAACTTTCACGAGTGGAGGTACAATTGACGGATTAATTACTCTTTATCATTTTAATGCTACACAAGTTTCCAAAACAGCTGCATTGACATCTTTCACATCTCCAAACACATCAGGTGGTGCCAACACTACCATAACTTACGAATATGATGGCTCACGAGGTGCAGGCGAATTAATTTTAGCACAGGCAACTGCAACCCAGGGAACCAATATACTTGAAATGAAATGGACTAATAATCTGTTGCTTAATGCCGGAAGTTTAAGTAGTTTGGGAAAATCGGATGCCGATCTTGAAAACAACGATTGGGAAGTGCGTTCAGGCGAGCTTACCATCGATCAATCAAAAACATTCAAATCTATTAAAGTAAGTGCCGGTGCACGATTAACCGTTTCAGGAAGTTCGCCTGTATTTACAAATGGCGTTACATTGGAAAGCGATGCTAACGGAACAGCTACATTGGTAGATGACCTGAGCAGTTCAAGCATTAATGCCACTGTAAAACAATATGTAACAGCCGGCAGAAACTGGTATATGAGTGCGCCTTTGAATAATACAGCCAATGTTTCGGACCTTAATAAAGGTGCTTCTGTACAGTATTATGATGAGAGTACTGGTTCATGGGAAATTGCTTCAGGTACATTAACCCGCGGAAAAGGTTATATTCAGGTGGCAAACTCTACGCAGGGAACAACAGGAACGGTTCACTTCGCAGGTATTGTTAATTCAGGTGATGTTCCGGTTACTTTAACACATAACACAGCCGGACGAGGTTTTAATCTGGTTGGAAATCCTTATCCATCGTATTTGAACTGGTCGGCAGTGGCTACCGACCCCGTAAACACACAAATGACTACCGGAGCCAATATGCCAACCGGAACCATGTGGTACCGTACCATAAACTACAATGGCAAAAATGCATGGACTCCAAATAATGCGTACAATGTAGATGATATTGTGTATAACGGAACACGCTTTTATAAGGTAATTACTGCAGGGACCTCAGCAGCATCAGGTGGACCTACAGGTACAAGCTCCGGAATTGCAGACAATACAATTGTTTGGGATTATCAGGGTTCGGTTTATATTTTTGCAACAGTAAGTGCCGATGGAATAACCGCACCGTCTACAGTAAGCAATCTGATTCCTCCCATGCAGGCATTCTGGGTAAGGACAAATACCGGAGGAGGAACACTGACATTCAAAAACAGTATGCGATCGCATGAATCTGTCAGCAATAAACTCAAAGCGCCCCAAATTCATTTAAACAATTTACCTTTTGTACGAATAAGCGTTTCTAACGGTACCAGCAATGATGAAACTGTCATATATTTCTCGTCTAATGCTACTAATGCATTCGACAAATATGATGCACCAAAATTTTTCAATACTTCAGGTTCGAATCAGGCGGAGATTTTTACACATGTAGGAACTGAAAAACTTGCAATTAATGCTTTAAATAATCCGGATACAAATTCAGAGATTGCAATGGGTTTTGCAACTGAAAAAGCTAACAGATTTAACTTATCAGCCATTGAAATCAAGAATCTCACACCCAACAGGAAGTTGATGTTGTATGATAAATTTGTGAATAAAGAATTTGACCTTTCGGATGGACAGAAATACGAATTTAACTCGGAAATATACAACGACATAAATCGATTCAGTCTTTTCTTCCGAACACCTGAGCAATCAACCGGTTTCAACAACAGGCAGCAACTCAATTCCAGCATTAAGATCCTGAATGATAATCAGGTAAGAATCAAAACAAGTATAGTCTGCGAAATTTATATTTTTAATGTTCTCGGACAAATAGTAAATCAGACATTAGAAAGAGAGTCAATATTTGATTGTACTTTACCTGAAAAGGGTGTGTATATAATTCAGTTTATTAATAAAGGCATACTACTTTCTACTCAGAAAATCTCCATTTAAAACGAAATATTATGAACCGAAAAAATTCATATAAGTCACCTGAAATTCAGGCTGTTAAATTAGACAACATTATTTCTCTGATAATGACTTCTGAGCCACCAATGGGTCCGGAAGAAGGATTAACTTATAAAGTTGATAATAATCCCTTGCTATTAAAAACGATGCTTTTGTAACATTAAAAAAAAACAACCCATACACCCGAAACTGATTTGCATTCATTTTTTCTTAGGTTTCGGGTGTATTTTTACTTAATTCATTCCTTTATGATTATTTCGCTTCATTATCAGAATATGGGTAACTTAAAAACAATAATTTTGCTTTTATTATTGTTTTTCTATCAAAATCCGGGACATGGACAGATTGTAAATTCAACAAAGGAGGTGTATCCGGTAACAGAAACATCAAAAGTAAAACTGCTAAACGGTAACTGGAAATTTCAGTATATTCCATCAAACAGCATAGGAGCATTTACGGGTTTTCAGGCAAGTAGTTACGACGATAGCAAATGGGGTACTATACATGTACCCGGCAACTGGGAAACCAATGGCGTGCGTGCATTGCAGTATGGAGGTGATTTATCTAATGTAACCGGCTTATACCGAAATACATTCACTATCCCTAATGACTGGGCGAACGAGCAAATATTTATTCGTTTCGAAGGGGTGAAAAATGGCTACGAACTGTACGTTAACGGCACGAGTGTCGGTATTTGGGAAAGTGCTTACAATCCCTGTCAGTTTAATATCACACCGTATATCAATCGTTCCGGCACAAATGTATTGGCTATACGGGTTTATACCCAACCCAAGGGTTGGCAGTTCGATACCAACGACGAATGGTCGCTAACTGGTATTGACCGAGATGTGAAATTGTTTTGTGTGCCTGATATTCACCTAAATGATATTACAATAACTTCCAACTTTCTGAGTAATACAAATGCTGGTTTTGGTATAAAGTATCAGGTCAGTAGTTTCACACAGACATCTTTGACTGATGTTACTATTACGGGACGGCTGTACAATACTGCAGGAAATTTCATGTATAGTTTTAATTTGCCCATCAGTTCAGGCTCATCTGCATGGAAAAGTACTCAAACACTTCCTATTTCTAATCCGCAGCTCTGGAGTGCTGAAACACCTTCGCTCTACAAACTTGAATTCGAACTAAAGCAAAACACAACGGTATTACAATCATTTACGAATAGAATCGGTTTAAAACACACCGAAATAGCAGGCAATGTATTCAAATTCAATGGTGTACCTGTTAAATTGCGTGGCGTTAATCTGCATGAATCAAATCCTGTAACCGGGAAATGGGTAACTAAAGATAAGTTTATTGCCGATATTATTGCAATGAAAAAAGCCAACATAAATACAATACGTACTTCACATTATCCTCCTGCACCTTATTTTTTTGATGTTTGCGACTCTCTGGGAATGTACACAATTTGCGAGGTTCCGTTCGGATATGGCGATTCTAATCTCACAAAAGCTGATTATAAAGATATACTCAAAACGCGCACCCATGCCACAATTATGCGCGACAAAAATCATGTTTCAATACTTATGTGGAGCCTTGGTAACGAAAATCCATTTACTTTTTTGTCGGATACGGTTGGTCAGTATGCTAAACAACTTGATCCAAGTCGACCAATATTTTTCCCAAAAGTTTCCGATGCCACTTTGCCCGCTTATGTTGACTTTTACTCGAAACATTATTCGTCCATGTCAAGTAATTATGCCCGTCCTGCCATTCAATCAGAATACTGTCATTCATCCGGTTTGGCATTCGAAGGTCATGGAACCATGTGGAAACAAATGGAAGATAATCCAAGTTGTTTTGGTGGATGCGTTTGGTTGTGGGCTGATCAGGGTATCAGACAGCAAGCTTCAGTGCAAGTTCCGTTTCCTGGAAACAACCAAAAAACCTATCACACATGGTTAAATTCAAATCAGTATTTTAATTCGAACGAGAAGTATGGTTCTGATGGAATTGTTTATAGTAATCGAATACCTCAGGTTGATTATTATGTGGTAAAGAAAAATTATTCGCAGATTTTAATAAGTCAAAACAGTATTAATGTCACGCAGGGTACGCATGATATTACTTTAACAATCAAAAACAAATATGATTTCAGTAATCTGAAAGATAAATCGGTTTGTAACTGGTATATAACAGAAAATAAAGACACAATTCAACAGGGCAGTTTTGCCCCCGAATGCACTCCGGGGAGTCAAATCAATCAAACACTATCTGTAAATATACCGTCAGATCCTGGTAGTGAAATTTACCTGCTACATTTGGATTTTATCGACAATCAGCAGAATGTAATTTACAACCGATCCATCAAACTATTACCTGCATCAAATAACGTAGATTTGTTACCTATGTTGTCCGAAATTGCACTAGACAATGCACCAAAAATTGTTAGAACAGCAGAAAAAGATAGTGTTCAATTGAAAGGAGCTGTATTGAAAATGAACAATCAAACCGGATTAGTTACCCTCGGAAACTATCTCAAAGGACCGTTTATGAAAGTAAGTCGCGCTACTGTTATGGGAGAAGAGGAACGTTTCAGCCGCAACAATATTGTAGTTAATCCTTATGTATATCAGGGTTTGCTTAACTTTTCGCGAAATAGTAACGACTCTGTATTATCTACTTTTTATACATTTACTCCTGCAGGGTCCTCCACTGCTTTAAATTTTCAGGGTAATGTAGATTTTAAACCAACCAAACAGGGCTGGACGGAAGTCAACTATGCACTTACACAAAAAACCAATGCCAGTTTTGTCAATGTGCTTGAATGCGGATTATCCTTTTTGCTCGATTCAACATTGACTCAGTTTCGATGGTTAGGAAAAGGACCATTCGTATCGTATCCAGGTAAGACTGAACAAAATGAATATGGTTTGCACCAATCACATACTCACGATTTGTATTTTCCCGGAAACCGTTCAGACATAGATCTTTTTTCAATAACCGATAATGCAGGAAATGGATTTGCTATGTTGGGAAGTGCTCTTCAGATTGATTTTCAGCATACAACCGAAGGTCCGGTACTTACTTTTAATAAGTTTGTGCAGGGAATGGGTACACGTCTTTCAGATACAAATTATCGGATTACGCTTGGGCTAAATTCGACTATAAATGGCAATTTCAAAATAATTCCTTTAAAACAAAGTAGTTGGCCTGTGCTGTTAACGAATCTTTTTGGTTCACCAATAAAACAACAAACCTCCTTTCAGCCATTTGTGGCCAGTTATGACACCTATCTGCTCAACTTGCCTCAGGTGATGAGTAATTATGATAAAATATCATCTGTTCATGAAACAATCGCAACGAATAGAGTAAAAATTTACCCGAATCCGGTAGAAAATATACTTTATATTGATGATAATTCATGTGATTATATAGCAATTTTTAATTCCACCGGTCAGTTGTTAAAAAATCTTTTACATACAAAAAACAAAAACACAATTGATGTTCACCAACTAAAGCCAGGACTGTATTTTTTAAGTGATGGTAAAAGATATCTGTCACATAGTTTTATAAAGAAATAAAAAAATCATTCAATTAAATTCTGATAAATATGAAAACAAAACTTCTCTTATTATTCTTATATAGTAGTCTTTCAGTGGCATTTGCACAAGATGCTTGTGCTCCGGTTGGCTGGGCAACTTATAACTATACCGTAACAGGTGGAGGTAGTGCAACGCCGGTAGTAGTATCGACCTACAATGACCTCAAAACACAACTTTCGGGCAACATTTCAAACAAAGTGATTTACATTTCAGGTACTATTATTTTTCCCGATGGTGGCCGGATCGAAAACAAAGGTTCAAATGTTACAGTTTGTGGTTATCCCGGAGCAAGGTTAGTAAACACTACACAAACTTCTTCAGGTTCGGGAATCCTTTCGTTTTCGGGAGGTGCTACCAATATCATTATCCGCAACCTGATTTTTGAGGGTCCTGGTGCTTATGATTGCGATGGACGTGATAATTTATCTCTCTACGGTTGTAAAAATGTATGGGTCGATCATTGTACTTTTCAGGATGGTATTGATGGAAATTTTGATATAACCAATGCCAGTGATATGGTTTCAGTTACCTGGTGTAAATTTGAATACCTGAAACCTGCAAAGCCCGGAGGACCTGGAGGTAGTAACGATCATCGATTAACTAATCTCATTGGTGGTGGCGATACATCAACAAGTGATATAGGAAAGTTAAATATTACTTTTCAGTATTGCTGGTGGGCTGAAGGTTGTAAGTCCAGAATGCCACGTGTTCGTTTTGGCAAAGTACATTTGGCAAACTGTTTCTTCAATAGTTCGGTTGCCGATGCAAATGTTTATGCCGGATTTGATGCAAGTTGCAGGGTGGAAGCCTGTTATTTTAAAGACCAACCAGCTGTAAAAGCCATCACGTATGGAGCCACACCTACCATTAATTCTGCTGTTGAGGTAATTGACTGTAAATTTGTAAATTCAGGAAGTGCTACCAATCAGGTAAGTGGAAAAACCGGAACGGGTGCATACTTTACACCACCATATTCATTAACGCTTGCTGAGGTCGACAATGTTCCTATGTTGGTATCAGCCGGAGCAGGTGCTACGATGCCAGCCCCCAATTCATGTACCGGTACTACACAATATGTACTGACTACATCAACAGCAGGAACCGGTGTAGGAACAGTTACCTTAAATCCGGTCGGAGGTGTTTATGCACCTGGTACTGTTGTGCAGCTAACTGCCAATGCAACATCGGGCACTTTTACTAGCTGGAGTGGCGATGCAACCGGAACCACAAATCCTGTTTCCATTACCATGGATGGGACAAAATCGGTTACTGCTAATTTTTTAGCTGCGCCAACCTATACGTTAACCATAAATAATGCGGGCACAGGGCTCGGTTCGGTTACATTAAACCCCGCAGGTGGAAACTACGCTCTTGGAACAATCGTAACAATTACAGCAAATTCATATTCGGGTAGCACATTTGATAACTGGAGTGGTGATTTGTCAGGCACTACAAATCCTGCTTCAGTGACCATGGACGGTAATAAAACTGTAACAGCAAATTTTGGAGGAAGTTCGGCAGTTAAAAGAATTGCTTATGTAACCGATCCACTGAATGCAGCTTATGTGAATGACACCAAAATTCTACCAGCACTTAAAGCAGAACCCGGTTTTGTGGTTACCGAAATTACAGGAACACAATCAGGCATTGATTATAGCAACTACGATATGGTTCTGTTCAGCGAAGTGCTAAGTTCAGCTGCAGCAGGAGTTTCGGAACTTAAAGGATTGAACAAACCTTTTCTAATGATGAAAGTGCACGCTTATAAAACAGCTGTTGGAGCCTGGAACTGGATTGTACCGACAACTGCATACGGACAGGATGCCACTCAAACCAATATAGTGGTTTCAAATCCGGTTCATGCTGTTTTCAATGCACCCTATCCGGTTTCATTCATCAATACAAATGAAGTATCTGTGCTTTCAGCAGTAACAAACAGCAAAGGACTGACCTTTGCAGACCCTACACAATTTGCATCTGTAAGTGGTGGAACAATTAGTACACTGGCAACTGTGAAGGGAAGTTTAGGTACTACACAAGCTGTTATCCTCGAAATCCCTGCCAACACAACGGTTGCAGGCACACTTATCCCACAAAAGTTTGTACAAATTGGTGTGAATAGTGCATCATCGGCAAATCTGACTTCTGATGGTGTTAAGCTCGTATTAAATGCTTGTTATTATTTGATGGGAGTTTCATTTACTTCAGTAAACGATATCATAGCATCGCAGGTTCAGGTTTATCCAACTATAGCTGATAATTTACTCAGTATTAAGCTTTTGTCAGGTAAATATAATGCAATAAGCATTCGTGTTTTCAACACAAACGGTGTAGAAGTAATGTCAGCAAACAGCGGAATAAATACCAATAACCAACTTGATATGAATATCAGCAACTTATGCAAGGGATTGTATTTTGTACGTATACAAGTGGATGACGTTAGTTATAACTCAAAATTCATTAAAAGGTAAAGTAGATTATGTCCAAAATTAAATATGCCACAATCGTTTCATTATTCTGCTTTATGGGGATGCATTATGCTGTAAAACCATCTCCAAAAAAAGCAATGAAAACTTTTGATACGGATAGTGTATATCTTTTTAGCTCGTTCAAAGAGCCTGCAACAGATGGTTTACGCTATCTGTATAGTTTGGATGGATTCAAATGGGACTCTTTGCCGGGCACCTGGTTAAAACCTACTGTCGGAAATCAGTCAAAGTATTTCGATTATAAAACGCAACAGTGGGCTGAGCCGAATCATTTCGGCAAGCCCTTGATGCGCGACCCTTCCATTGTGAAAGGTCCCGACGGTTTGTATCACATGGTGTGGACTGTGAGTTGGTGGGGCGATAAAAGTTTTGCGTATGCATCATCAAAAGACTTAATCAACTGGTCGGAACAAAGACTAATACCGGTAATGAAAGATTCAGCCACATTCAATGTGTGGGCTCCGGAAGTTTTTTACGATAATGCAAAAAAGCAATACATTATAGCATGGTCGTCGTCTATCCACCCCGACAGATATACCGAAGAGGATAAAAAGGGAATCAATACATGTCACCGGATTTATTATTCTACAACAAAAGATTTTGTAAGTTTCAGTAAAGCCGGGATTCTGTACGACCCGGGTTTTAATTCGATAGATGGGTTTTTTGTGCGAAAAGCTACCAACGATTATGTGTTGATTCTAAAAGATAACCGGAAACCTGGTTACAGTGATTTATTTGCTGCTTTTGCATCACAACCCGAAGGTCCTTATCAAAGTCAGAAGATTAAATTCGGGCCAACCTATTCCGAAGGACCTGCTTGCCTGAAAATTAACAATGAATGGATTATTTATTTTGATATTTATCGGGAAAAGCGTTACGGGGCTGTAAAAACACAAGATTTTATAACATTTACAGATATATCTGCAACGATTTCGATGCCTGCAGGTGTTCGGCATGGTTCAATGATAAAAATATCAAAAGATATTTTTGAAAAATTAAAACGAGTTTCGAAACAAAAATATTTATAAAATAATATAAGTATGAAAAAGCTCATTCTTTTCTTTAGTTTATTTTTTGGAATATTTGCCACTGTTTCAGCTCAGCAACCTGCCTTCCCAAGTGCTGAAGGCTATGGCAAATACGCCAAAGGTGGGCGGGGTGGCGATGTTTATATCGTTAATTCGCTATCCGACGATAATGTACAGGGAACATTCCGTCATGCGGTGAGTTCGTATAACTCTACAAATGGTCGTACTATTGTATTCAATATTTCCGGTACAATTGATATTAAATCAGACTTTGATTATCCCGGCAAAACAAATATTACCATTGCCGGGCAAACATCTCCGGGCAAAGGAATAGTTATTCGTACAAATGGAAAAAAAATGAAGTTTATAGCTTGGAAAAATGCTATTGTCAGATATTTACGATTTAGAAGTGGAATCGGAGATGGCTCTCCGAGTGGAGAAGATGCCCTGACGATTGAAGGAAGTAGCCCTACAGATGGTGTTGAAAACTTTATTCTTGACCATTGTTCTATGGGTTGGGGTATCGATGGAAATATGGATATGCGTAATATTAAAAACTCAACAGTTCAATGGTGTATATTTAGTGAGGCTTTACACAATAGCGTTCACTGTGATGCCCGCGATGCAAACGGAGTTTGTACTATCATTGACAAACACGCTATGTGTACTTCGCAAAGAGGTTATTTGGGAAATATGACCAATCACCATAATATTTATGCAAGTAGTCGCGATCGCCATCCTTCGTTTGGAGGAAATCCTGTCATGACTTTGGATCAGAGTACATTATATATTGATCTGATAAACAATATGATTTATAACTGGGGTTTAAATGGTGCAATTCATCCTGGAACCGGTTATGGCAATGATAGCGGCGACACCAAAATTTTCTGTGGAAACTACAATTTTGTAAATAACATTTACAGACGTGGTCCTGAGCGTGGAGGCGATAACCCATTTTCGGTGTATACTGAACCTACGGCTTTGTGTGGGCCAAATAAAGTGTATATTAGTGGTAATAAATATATGCCACATCCCGATTATCCATCAGACATCACCTGGGCTGCTGATCGTAATGCAAATATGCTGAATTTTATAGATTACGGAGACTATCGAAAAGATTTGTTAACTGTAGTTGAACGTCAGTCCGAATTTCTGAACAATCATATTTCTGCTGAATTTTTGAATCAGGGTACCTATACTCCTATAATCCATTCTGCGGATCAGGCTTACGATTTGCTAATAACAAAAGCAGGAGCATCGTTAATGCGCGATAAAGTAGATTCATCCTTTATTCAATCGGTGATAAACAACACTGGTAGAATGATTGATAAAATTGAAGAATCAGCAGCAGGAGGTTTCGATCCATTTCCGGGAGAATCAAGATCGTCGAATTGGGATACAGATAAAGATGGACTCCCTGATGCATGGGAAATTGCAAAAGGTCTTAATCCGAATAACAATTCAGATGGTAATTACCTCCTACCTGACGGATATACAGTTCTTGAAAAGTACATAAATTCGCTTACCGGTGAGGAACCTGATTTCACATTAATACAATATACATTATCAACAAATGTCTCAGGAAATGGAACAGTTAGTATTAATCCTGAAATGTCGAATAACAAGTATATTGCCAGTACAAAGGTTAAATTATCTGCAAAACCTGCGGCTGGAAATGTATTTGTAAACTGGTCGGGCGATATAAACAATGCTAATCAGGATGTTGAAATAGAAATGACTGCAAACAAAACGATAACAGCCAATTTTGCGCCTTCAAATATCACTTATTTGCTCACAACAGATTTTACCGGAATGGGTACTGTAACTCAGGGAGGATCTTTTTCTACAGGTTCTGAAGTTACATTATCAGCAACTCCAGCCGAAGGATATCGTTTCGAAAAATGGTCGGGAGACGTAACAGGAACACAAAATCCGGTTAAAATAGTTATGTTGAAAAACTTGCATATTACAGCCGACTTTGTAAAACAATGTCAACCAACACCTGTTACTCCGGTAGCAGCAAGTGCAACAGCTGTTGATGGAGCTAACCTTGCAACAAATGCAATAGACAATAATCCGCTAACACGCTGGGCTGCTCAGGGTAATGGTGCAACTTTGATACTCGATTTGGGTGATTTGTTTGATGTTTCATCATTGGATATTACCTGGAATAAAGCTACAGGTAGAAATTATAATTATGATATTGCCTGCTCTACTGATGGAATTAATTTTTCTAAAGTGCTTACCAATAAAAGTAGTGATGGTATTACAACGACCGCTGTAAATATTCCTATGCCAATAACCAAAACCAGATATGTACAGTATATCAGTTACGGCTATACCGGCATTTCATCAGGTGCATGGATTAATATCACTGAACTTGTGGTTAATGGTTGTAATATATATACGGGAATGGATTTAACGACAAACACAAAATCCAATATTGTTGTTTACCCCAATCCTTTTGAATCTGAATTAGCAATTCTTTTACTAGTTCCCGGTGACGCAACAATTGAAATTTTTGATCTTACCGGAAAACTTATTGTAAAGAACAGTTATAACGTTTCTTCAGATAATAACAATGTTTTATTAAATCTGCGGAATCTTAAAGCCGGAATGTATATTGCCAGTATATTTGTTAAAAATTCTTCACTGACTAAAAAGATTTTGATTTCAAAGAAGTAACTGAATTAAATCACATTCACAGGAAACCCTATCTCTTGTGAATGTGATTATTAATTTTAATTCCTCAGTCCCGTTCGGGGTATTATGTTTGTAATCTTTTGCCCCAATGCGGGGCAATAAAGCGCTCAAAGCTATACCTTTAACTTCAGTCAAAAAATTTTAATTAAAAAAAGATACACTTCTCTGCTGTTATTCCAAATATTATTACTTTCTTTGCATTCAAATTAATAGACCTATTAAATATATCTATTAAATAGCACTACGAATGATGGAAGTAAATGAAAATCAAAGCATTG
>Ga0172371_10010949_pt1 | contig 12156 bp, 11 predicted proteins | sample Lak12m_FD_114543 | JGI IMG/M metagenome (GOLD analysis project Ga0172371, IMG submission 114543) | Freshwater microbial communities from Kabuno Bay, South-Kivu, Congo - kab_022012_12m | ecosystem: Environmental > Aquatic > Freshwater > Lake | place: Democratic Republic of the Congo: South-Kivu... | reverse complement strand
GGGCGTCCGATGCAGGCGCCGGTGATCGACCGGGCTGGTGACGCCGACCTTGAGCCGATCAAGGGGCTGTTCCGGGAAGCGTTCGAGAGGAACCACCCGGGAGGCGACTGGCGCAAGGTGCGACGCGCGGTCAGTGTCGAGTTGGCGAAGGCGGTCGCCGAGCAGAAGGTGCTGGGTGGCCAGGTGATCCTGGTAGCCAGGAGCCCGGAGGGCAGCTTCCTCGGCTACATCTGGTGGGAGTACCAGGTGTGTCCGGACGCGGTGCTCGGGGCGATGGTGCAGGGGCTCGGTGTCAAGAAGGGCTTCCGTAGCATGGGGATCGGGAAGCTGCTGGTCTCGGCGATGACCCAGTGGGTTCACCGGAACCTCAGCGGACTCGCCAAGCCCGCGCGGAGGATCTCCTGCGTGGTGTCGCCGAAGAACGGCCCGGTTCTCAAGGTGATCCAGTCGATGGGCGGTGAGGTGAAGTACCTCGTCGCCTGCCGCGACATCGAGCCGCTGGAGGTGGGCTGAGTGGCATTCACCGAGGGCAGTGAGTTGGTGGTGCATCCGAAGGTGGGTCAGAGACTTACCCACCACGGGGATGATGACCGGCCGCGCCACTACCTCGTTTGCCGCCAGCCGGCTGGGGCGGCTTTTGACATTACGGGCGCCAGCATCCAGGTAAAGCTAATCGACCGGCGGGCCCGGGGAGCTACTCAGACCGCGGCGGGTACAATCTCCTCGGCGTCGGACGGCGAGTTCTACTTCGGGTTGACGGCCGCCAACGGCGTTGCGATGAGGCCGCCGAGCACCTGGGATGTTCACACGAGGCTGACCAGCGGATCGACTGAGCTGACCTCGCGCAACGCGGTGCCGTTGGATCACAAACAGAGCGGGACATGAAGCACGCGGAAGCGGTTGAGCGACAGGTGGGCGAGCTTCTCCGGCGCGGGAACACTGTGCCGGAGACGGCGCGTATCACCGGGTTACCGGACCGCACCGTGCGCGACATGGCCGACCGGCAGGGCATCGAGCCGACGTCCGCGCGCCAGTTACCGACTCAGGTTGTCGGCGAGAGCGTGCTGACCGACATGATCGCCATTGTGGCGGATGCTCGGGCTACGCTTGCCAACCTGTCGCTCAAGATCAGGACGGGTCCGGTTGGCGACGCTCCCAAGTACGCGATGGCCTACGCTACCGTGATGAAGAGTCTGGCGAACATCGGGATCGCGAAGACGGCGAGGGCAACGGACGATGAGGTCGCGGCCGAGCTGGAGTTCGGTGCGCCTGAGCAACTCGACTTCGGAATGGAGCGGGTTGACGACGACGAAGCCGAGGCTCCGAGCGACGAAGATCAGGACGGTTTCCAGCTCCACCGCCCCCGGGAGTCGGCGAGGGACCGCCTGCTGAAGGCCCATGCGCAACGGGCGGCGGAAACCGACGACCCGGTGAAGCGGCTACAACGGCTTGGCATGGCGGCCGGGCCGGACCCCGGGCTCTCCCCGGGGGATCTGATCCGGCAGCGCGAGCAGCAGGGTCTGCTGGCAGACGGCGAGGAAGAGGAGATCGACCGGATGATCAGAGAGGCAGTCGCTCATGGAGTCCAGGACGAGTAGCAGGACTTCCGCAAGGAAATGCTACTACCTCGGGTACCGGGACCCGAAAACAGGCAAGCGGACTGAGCCGCTGGCGACTCAGTTGGCTTTCCACAACTCCCCTGCTCTCTTCCGGCTCTACCGCGGAGGGATGGGCAGCGGGAAGACTGCCTGTGGCAGCGTGGAGTCCATCGCGCTGTCGATGCGGTACCCGGGCAACCGGGGTCTCATCGGTCGCTGGTCGAAACCGGAGCTTGAGATTTCCACCCAGAAGATCTTCCTCGAGGAAGTGATCGACCCCGGCCTGATGGCCGACTGCCAGTTCTACAAGGGCCGCAACCTCCTCGTCTTCCCGAACGGTAGTGAGATCATCTTTACGCACCTGCGGATGCTGAACCCAGAGCGGTTCAGGTCGATGCAGCTTGGCTTCTACTGGCTGGACGAGGCCATTGAGGCGGGCTGTGAAGAAGCCCATGATGAACTCAAGAAGCGGCTTCGGCTGCCTGGGGTTGGCCGGCGCTGCGCTTTCTTCACCAGCAACCCGGGCGCGGAAGCGAGCTACCTGTTCAACAACTTCACCGACAAGGGATGGCTGAAGAGCCGCCACTACGAGGAGTTCAAGGCGACCTCGCTGGAGAACCCGTACCTGCCGGATGTCTACTTGGAGCTGATGCAGGACCTCGATCACGAGCAGTACCAGATGTTCGTCATGGGGGAGTGGCAGCGGGCGCGCGGCAAGATCTTCGAGATCTTCGACCGGCAGGTGCATGTGATCCAGCCCTTCCAGATTCCGGAGGGTTGGCTGCGGTTCCGGAGCATGGACTTCGGGATTGCTCATGCGATGGTCTGCGGCTGGTGGGCGCTGGACGAGGAGAACGGCCGACTGATCCAGTACCGCGAGTGGGCGTCACCGGACCAATCGCTTCCGGACTTCGTGGACACGGTGCAGTCACTGGAGGAGGGTGAGCGGATTGCCTACTCGGTGATCGATCCGGCGGCGAAGGCCAGGTCGATCCAGACAGGTGTTTCGACCTACGACCAGTTGGCGCAGATGGGGATGTCTCCGGTGCTGGGGGACAACGATGTCCTCGGCAGCATCCGGCGGATCAACGGGCTCTTGCGCTACAGCCAGACCTCGGACGGCTTCTTCCTCAGGAAGCCCGCGATCTTCTGGTTCGACCACTGCCTCGCGACCATCGGGCAGATGGAGCGGTACCAGTGGGATGTCGTGAAGGGGAAGACCACGGGCAAGCCGCTGAAGAAGCACGACGACTGTGTGGACATGGTGCGGTACGCGGTAATGAACTCGCTGCAGGTGCAGCCGTCGCTGCGGATCGACCCGGCGGCTGTCCGTGAGCCGACGAACGCTGAGTTGAACATCCGGAAGATGTGCGCGATCAACGAGGCGCGGAGACTCGCGAAGTCTGGCGAGGGGAGCCTGATGTCTCGGGCAGCTCCGCGCTTCATGCGGCGCGCGCGGCACTACCGAGTTCGGGGAGCGGTCTGATGCCACTACTGAGTCAGCGCGAGGCTCGGCTGCGGAAGACGATGACTCCGAAGGAAGCTACGGCAGCGGCCGTCGAGGAGTGCTTCGAGGAGTCCCGGAATTCCCGGCGGGCAGTCGAGACCGGCTGGTACAGCTCGATGGCGTACTACCTTGGCATCCCGCTGAACAAGCAGTTCGCGATGACTGACGACGCGACGCCCGAGGACATGAAGGCGACGAACGCCAACATGGTTTCAGTTGTCCACAACTTCACTATCCCGAACACGATGCGGACGGTGAGCCGGGTCACTGCTCACAACCCCTGGTGTGGGGTTATGCCGGCGACGACTGAGGAAGATGACGCCGAGTCGGCGCGGCTGGCGACGAAGCTGTTGGAGTTCTGGCGGACAGCCATCTTCGCGCCGCCGAAGCGCATTCGGTTCGCGTCGTGGCTGACGGTGCTGGGGACGGCATTCTACCGGGTAGGGTGGGACGCTTATGCGGGGCGCTCGATGGCCCGGCGCTCGTTGGCGCCGGCCGGTGAAACCTCTCTTGGAGCGATCAAAGGCGGGGGTGCGGCCGAGGCAACCCGGTCCCCTGTTGACCGCTGGCTTGAGGAAACTGCCAAGACGTACAGCCCAGAAGACCGGAGTTTCCGGGGTCTTGCGACCACCTCGCGATCCGCGGAGACGCTGATGTTCGACGGGGATGTGACCGTGGACGTGGTGAGCCCGTTCGAGGTCTACCCGGAGCCGGATGTGCCGGACTTCGACCGGCTGACCTGGATGATCCACGGTCGCATGAAGACGCTGGAGGACATCGAGGCGCACTGGGGTGTCCGGGCGACCAAGGACATGAAGAAGGTCGACTACGGCAGCGAGGACGCGGCCGGCTTCAACGTGCTCAACTTCTCGGGGATGACGGACAGCCCGTATGCCTCGTCCCTCGGGATACCGACCAACAACGACCACGAGATGGTCCTCGTGCTGGAGTACTGGGAGCGCCCGAGCGAGGCCAACATGGACGGGCGCCGGGTGCTGGTGATCGGCGGGAAGACAGTGATCGATGAGCCGAACCCGTACCCGCACCGGGACTTCCCGTTCGCGATGAGCGTCTTCGAGATGCTGCCGTCGAGCATCTGGGGGCGTGGGCTGGTCGAGAACATCGTCCCGGCGGTCGAGGAGTACAACATCACACTGGAGCAGATTGGGTTGGCGCGGGACTATCTGTGCCATCCGCCGATCCTGGTATCCCGGGCGGCTCAACTGTCCCCACTGGCCGACATCAACTTCCCCGGGCGCATGTGGCAGTACAACCCGCCGCACGAGCCTCATCCCATGGCGATGCCGCAGTTGCCGGCTTATCTGGGGACGCTGCTGGAGTACAACCGGGGGATGATCGACGACCTGAGCTTCCTCCACGAGGCGAGCGTCGGGCAAGCGCCGCCGAACGTGCGGGCGGGGATCGCGATGCAGATACTCCAGGAGGCTGACGACCGGCCCCTGCGGCCGACCTACGACATGCACGACGAGTCGGTGCGGCGCTGCTGTCAGATGCTGCTCGCGCTGGCTCAGCGGTACTACACGACGCCCCGCATGGTGCGCCTGATGGGCAAGGGGCACGAGTATCAGGTGATCGCGTTTCAGGGGAGCGATCTGCGGGGTGCGGCGGATGTGGTGGTTGACCCGCGATCTGCGATGCCAGAGAGTCTGCCGGCCCGCCGGCAGATGGCGATGGACCTCTACCAGAGCGGGCTGATGGGGGAGCCGGCCGATCCGGCGACGAAGCGTCGGGTGCTGAAGATGATGGAGATGGGGCACGTCTGGGACATTATTGCCGACGACCTCACGCTGGAAGAGAAGATCATTCAGGCGATGAACGAGATGATGGCCGGACAGCAAGGACAGTCTGGAGGCCTTGGTGCGTTGGTACAGGGTCTCCGTCAGAACGCCGGCCCGGTACCAGGTCCGCCGGGCGGCGGAATGGGTCAGGCACCTATGATGCCTGGACTCCCGATGGGGGCGCCGATGGGACCTGCGGCGGGCTTCTGAGCGGAGCCCGACTCTGCGCCGAAGGCGCTGGAGGATACCTGACATGGAACAGCCAAGCGTGCCGCGAAGCCAGAAGGCCAACGGGTCAGCACCGGCAGCAGACGCAGAAGCACCTGACGAAGCAGGGATGCAACAGCCAACGAGCGTGGCGGAGTTCCTCGCCGACTTGGAGGCTCAGGGGGCCGAAGGCGCCCGAAGGGAGCCGGACGGGGACGACGAGGTGCAGCAGCGGTTGCAGCAACTGATCGGCGGTAGGGATGAGGAAGGCGCCCAACCGGACGGCCAGGAAGCTCGGGGCGGCGAGCCCGGGTCAGACGACTACCTGAAGCCGTTCCGCGAGGCGCTCGGGGCGAGCGATGGGCAGAGCCAGACCGACGAGGACTTTGAGCGCGAGGTCTCCGAGGGCTTCGGTGGCCGAGGACTCGTTCCGCGGGAGAAGGCTGAGCGCCTTCAGCGGCAGCGGAACGCCCTGCGCGAGAAGTACGCAGTCGGCGAGGACGGCAAGACGGGAGCCTACGACGAGGCGCTGCAGCTCCTCAAGCAGGCGGGCCCCGATAGCCGGACGGCCATCGCCAACCTGACCAACTTCCTGTACCAGCAGTTCCAGCAGCAGCAGGGGAGCGACTCGGGAGGCTACGGCATGGGCCAGCAGCAGGGGATGCCCGTTCCGGGCGCAGCAGGACCTGTCTACGCCGCTCCGGTGCCCGGAGTGGGCCAGGGAGCCGGTCAGGTTCCCGAATGGGCCCAGAGGCTCTTAGAGCGCGTCGAGATGCTGGCTCAAGGACACGAGCGCGCGAGTCGCGAGCAGGGCCAGCAGGCATTGCTCTCGTCTGTCGAGTCGGAACTGAGGAAGTGGGACCTCCTCGACGACCCGTTGGCGCAGCAGTTCGTCGGGTATCGGATGCGGGAAGACCCGTCCGTGCCGATCCCGGCGCTGGTCAAGCAGTACGCTGACGAGAAGAAGCGTCAGTTCGAGAAGGCGTTCGGAGGACAACCCAGCCGGGGCGGCATTCCGCCACCCGGCAGCCTCTCGCCGGACATCGGCAGGGGCAATTCAGGCGCCGCGCCGCCGGCTAAGGCTGGAGGCCTCGACCTCAGGAAGCTCGAAGGGGAAGACCGGATAGCAGTTGCGACCCGGCTCATCGAGGGCTTCGCCAAGGGCGGACGGTAGCGGTGCAGCGAGGAGTGAGGACCTATGGCAGTCGGACTGAGCACCGTATCCAACCTCCTCAAGGAGTTCTACCTGCCCAACATGCGCGAGGTGCTGAACCTGGGGACTCCCATGTTCAGTCAGCTCAAGCGCAACACCGACGACATCGAGGGCGAGAGCGCCATCCTGGTGCTGCACACTGCTCTCAACGAGGGCGTCGGCGCGCGGGCAGAGTGGGACGAGCTTCCGGATCCCGGAGAGCCCGAGTTCGTGCGGGCGACCCTTCCGCTGAAGTACCAGTACGGCAGGTTCCGGATCAGCGGCCCGACCCTTGAGGCGACGAGAAGCAAGGCGTCCAGCTTCGCTCGGATCATGGAACTGAGTGTGCGCGACCTGCAGGACAGCTTCAAGCGCAACCTGGAGCGGCAGGTGTACGGCAACGGCATGGGACAGCTCTGCCTCGTGAACGGGGCTGTCACCAACGACGCCACGATCACCTGCGACAACGGGCGGTCGGCGACCGATGGCACGACCCGTCGCATCCGGCGGAACATGGTCGTGGACATCTGGAACGCCGCGGGCACCGCGTTGACAGCGCAGGCAGTGAAGGTGAGTTCGGTTACCGACACGACGACCTTTGTGCTGACCTCCGACGTGTCGGCCGAGGACAACGGTATCGTCACCCGAACGGGTGTGCGGACGGCCTCGGCGGGCAAGGAGTTCGGGGGGTTGGCGAGCATCGTGGCGTCGTCGGGTGAACTGCACAGCCTCAACCCGGCGACCTCCGGGCAGGAGTTCTGGGCGGCGCACATCGACAGCGCGGGCGGTGCGCTGGATATCATGAACATGCTGGCCCTCTGCGACGAGATCGCGGAGGACTGTGGTGACAAGCCGAACCTGATCCTCACCACGGACGGCATGATCCGGCAGTACTACAATCTGCTGACCGACGAGATCAGGATCACCACCCCTACCAAGTTGGCCGGCGGCTGGGAGGCTCTCAGCTTCTACGCGGGCGGCGCCTCCATTCCGATGCTGCCGACCTACGACCAGACGGAGGGGCGGATGGACTTCCTGAACATGAAGGACATCCAGCTCTACCAGCAGACGGACTTCATGTGGCTGGACCGCGACGGCAACATGATGCGGAAGGTGAACAACGTGGACGCGTGGCAGGCCGAGCTGGGCTTCTACGCGAACATGGGCTGCACGCGCCGCAACGCGCAGGGCGCCATGACCGGGCTCACCGAGCCTTCGTAGACCACATCCTGTCCAGGAGGGCAGAGACATGGCAGTGCCAACGAACATCAGCCTTGTCGATCTGAACGCCCACGCCCGGCGGATGCTGGTCGTGGAGGTCGATGTGACCGGGACGGAGACGGTCTCTACCGGACTGACCGAGGTCGAGCAGGTGTGGGCGGTGCTGGATGTCGCCCCGAGCGTCAACGCCATGTGGGTCGTTGCCACGATCGACACCCAGGCCACGTATCCAGGTCGCATCACGCTCACCGTGACGAAGCCGACCGCGAATGACAACGTGACACCGACTGCCAGCAGCACTTCGACGGCGGTGCGCGTCCTCGTCATCGGGCAGGCCGAGCAGGACCACTGAGGCTGGGGCCTCAGACAACCGCAGACCAGAGGGAGCGGGGGGAGGTAGCCAACCCTCCCCTCGCTCCGGCAGTGACAGGGAGACCGCCATGCCAGCGTACACGAAGGACCGGCCGAGAGACCCGCGGGAGAAGCCTCGCCAGCTACAGGGCGAGGAGCTTGCGCGTCAGAGGGCGCGGCTCAGGCAGCAGGTTGTGGAGGTGACGCGCCACAACGACTCGCTGGAGAAGGAGCGCGGGCAGAAGGTGGCCGACTTGGCCACCGACTCGGCGGACTTCTTCCACCGGATGCACCGGCAGGAGCTGGACGGCGTGGCGATCCGTGGCAGTCTCGAGGATGCCAACGATGCGTACCGGCGGCAGGTCGGGGAGGACAACCTGCCTCCCAGGAGCGCGAACAGACAGAGACCGGCGTGGCTCACAGGCCAGCCGAGGAGGTAGCGACCATGCTGGGAACCGAGATCATGGCGCAGGCCCGGACCATCGCCGGCGACGAGGACGGCCGGCGGTTCATCGACCCGCTGATGTTCAACTGGATCGACGCGGGGGCCCGCCGTCTGGTGGACGAGACGGAGATTCTCCAGGACGGGATCTACCGGACGCTGGTCGACGGGGCGAAGACATCCTCGCTGACGGTGGTCGTCGATGACACCCAGGACTTCAAGGTGGGCGACCGGATCGACTTCATCACAGCGGCAGGCGTGAAGGAGGCCACGAACTGCCGGATCACGAGCATCACCCCTTCGACGCAGACGCTGACCCTGGCGGCGGCCGTGACAGTGGGAGACAACTCGCAGGTCTGGTTCCGGAATGACAAGGGGAGCATCGACCTTGTGGCTTCGACGGCCGACTACTTCACGCCCTGGTCGGCTATGCGGATCAAGCAGGTGCGGATCAAGCACTCCAGCAGCAGCAGTTTCCGGGTGATTCCCCAACTGGAGCAGCGGCAGACCGCTTTGGGACGTGCGCAGAACGCGGGTTGGCCGTCGAGTTCCGAGCGGGCCACTTGGGTGCAGGGCTATATCCAACTCGGTCGCGAGGTCATCCAGCTCTACCCGGCTCCCGGCGATGCGATCACGGACGGGATGGTGGTCACGTTCGTCCGGCGGCCGATGTACCTGGTCAAGGCCGAGGACGAGCCGGAGTTCGACGAGAGCTACCACGGCGCGCTGATCCACTGGTGTGCGGCGCAGATGTTCATGATGGACAAGGACGCGGAGAGCGCGCAGGCGCAGATGGCGATGTTCCAGACCTACGTGGACATGGGTCGGAAGGCGCAGGGGTTCCCGGCCGACTTGCCGAGCATCCACCCGCAGTCGCGGTGAGGTAGCTCATGCCTCCGCAGCGTCTTCAGCCCATCATCTTCTCGGGCTTCCGTGGCATGGACGAAGAGCTGAGTCCAGATCAGCTCGACACGTCCATGCTGCGCTACCTTGAGAACCTCTTCTGCACCAACGGGAGGCTCTCGGTGAGGCCTGGGCGCTCGAAGTACAACAGCGTCGAGATCACGGGTGGCAACCCGTTGCGGGGGCTGGTGACGTACTACTACAAGACGGGCGGTGGAACCTACGAGACGCAGATCGTCGGGGTGTCCGGGTCGACCTTCTGGCGGGCGACAGCCGGGACCTTCACGACCTGCGGGGCCACGCTGACCGGTACCAACCCCTTCAGCTTCGCGGTCATCAAGAACTACCTCTACGCTGGCGACGGAGTGAACGACCTCCAGCGGTGGGACGGGTCCGCGTTGGTGGTCGTTTCGGCGCTCGCCGACCCAACTGCGGCGCCCTCGCTCGCCCAGCGGTCGGTGTCGATCGACACCTGCGAGGCTTCGACCGGCTGGACGGCTTCGGGAGCCGGCATCGCGGTGGCCTCTGACTCGACGGTCTACCACAACGGGAGCGCCAGCAACAAGATCACGGGGACGGTTTCGGCTTGCCTCAACAAGTACGTGCAGCGGGACCTCGGCGCCGGGGCGACGGTAGACCTCTCGGGCTCCCGCTACGTGAGCTTCTGGGCGCGCTCGACGCGCAAGGGGACCTTCCTTCGGTTCGGCTTCGGGGAAGCGGCGGGCAACGAGGTGGAGTCGTCGGTGCTGATCGAGGAGGCCGACACATGGGCGTTCGTGGCAGTCAACATCGAGCAGTACGCCCAGGATGACCGGGATGCGGTGCGCTACTTCCGCTGGACGGTGGAGAACGAGGATGCGGGCTTCGACTTCTGGGTGGACCAGCTTCAGTACAGCGGCGGCCTAACAGGAGAGTTCCTGTACCGTTTCTCCTGGTATAACTCAACCTCACAGGTAGAGAGCGGGCCTTCGCCCGACGCGATGGTGGTCGTCTCGGGAACCCGGTACAACAGCGTGGCCGTCTCATGGGTGCCCTCGGCGGCGCCGTCCGGTACTTCCCATGTCCGCATCTACCGGACGGGCGGCTACAGCGCGGTCTGGCGGCGGGTTGCGGAGGTAACAGTGGGCTCCGGCGGGAGCAAGACGTACACCGACCAGCTTTCGGTCGACCAGCTTGGCGACGAGCAGCTTGTCGGGGGGACCGCGCCTCCGTGCGCCTACTTGGCGACCTGGAAGAACCGTCTGTGTTCGGCAGGGGACCCGGACAACCCCAGCCGGCTCTACATCAGCAACTACGAGGAGCCCCAGCAGGTGCCACCGATCACGCTGCTGGACGCCATCGAGACCTCGGGCGGCTTCTTGGACATCGACCCGGCTGACGGCGACAAGATCAGCGGGCTGGCGGCGTTCGGTGACATGCTGGTGGTCTTCAAGCACCACAGCGTCCACGCGCTGCAGGGGACCTCGTTCGCCAACTTCCAGCGGGTCCGGTTGACCGATGCTCTCGGTTGCGCGAGCAACGGCAGCATCGCTCAGTTGGGCTCGACGCTCTTCTGGTACACCGGCGAGGACGTGATCTCGTGGCCGCAGGGCGGCGCCATGACGGTGATCTCGAACCCGGTGAGGACGAGGGTGCGAGGGATTGCCGCGGCGCGACGGACACAGGTGCAGGGGGTCGTATTCGACGCGAAGTACCTGATGGCGATGCCGAGTGGGGATGATGTGAATGACCAGGTGCTCGTGTACGATCTGCGGACGTCTGGATGGACGCTGCTGACCGGCTGGGGCGTCGCCTGTTGGGCGACCTTGGGAGGCGCGGGTAACGACCTGGACCTGTATGGCGGCGACGCCTCGGACGGCTTCGTGTGGACGTGCCTCGACGGGCTGACCGATGCGGCTGAGAAGATCGCATGGCAAGCCGAGTTCCCGGCGTTGCACTTGGGCGACCTCGGGAAGGTGAAGGCGATCCGGGAGTACGCGCTGCTGGCGACTCCGGCGCTGGCCGATGTGGCGGTCAGCATCGACGGGAGCGACAGGGGGACGCCGGACGTGCAGGTGCATCGGCTCGAAGACGGTGCTGGCCGCCGCGAGCAGCACGACCAAGTCGCCATCGTATCGAGGCCAAGCAGGGGAACGAACGGCCGGGTGGTCGTCTTCAAGCTGTCGGGGGAGACAGCGGTGGGCACCGAGATCCACCGACTCCAAGTGGAACCGGAGATCGTGCGGTGAGCGAGCCAGGACTCCAGCATCCGGTGAACATCGAAGTTCCGGAGAGGACACAGCTTCCTCCTCGGCCGCCGGCGGAAGCCGCGGTCGGGACCATGTGGGTGGACTGGGAGGCGTTCGTGGTGAAGGTCAAGGCACAAGACGGCACCTGGGCGGAGATACCGATGTTCCGCGCAGAGGCCACCCCGGAGGGCTGACATGGGTGCCATCGGCAGCGTCATTGGCGGGATTGGTGGGCTGTTGGGAGGGCTCGGCGCCAACAAGGCGGCGTCGGGACAGGCGGCGGCAGCCCAGCAGCAGGCGGCCATCGCGCAGATGATGGCGAACATCGCGCAGCAGCAGTGGGGCATGTATCGGCCTATCGTGGCACAGGGCCTGGGCTCACTGCCCTCGCTGGCACAGTACGCTGCCGGTCGCCTAGGGAACTCGGCAGCGATCTACAGCGCGTTGCCCGGGCTGCGGACGCAGTCGGGCGCGGTGGGCGACGCACTTGTATCGACAGGCGATGCAGGCTTCGACAAGATGATGAGTGGTCTGCTGACGTACAATCCCTCCAAACAGCAGACAGGCGGCTGGCAGTTGCCCCCAGGAGCGCCTGGCGGAGGGCAGGCTCCGACGACGACTCCGAAGGCAGGGGGCGGGACAGCCGACACGACGCAGCCGGTTGCTCCGGTCTACCCGCCGCTCACCGACATCGGCTCGGGAGCCTAT
>Ga0172371_10010948_pt1 | contig 12156 bp, 12 predicted proteins | sample Lak12m_FD_114543 | JGI IMG/M metagenome (GOLD analysis project Ga0172371, IMG submission 114543) | Freshwater microbial communities from Kabuno Bay, South-Kivu, Congo - kab_022012_12m | ecosystem: Environmental > Aquatic > Freshwater > Lake | place: Democratic Republic of the Congo: South-Kivu... | reverse complement strand
TAAACAAATTCCGATTTTTGAAGATTATGACCAGCTTCACCTGATAATAAATGATGTGAAGATCACTTTTTTTAGTTTTCCCTATTCTGTTAATCACCCTGTAAAAGTCGACTCTTGTATCACAATGCCCACCTTGTTGTCACTTGCCTCAATGAAAGCATTTGCATTAGGAAGAAGATCAAAATGGAAAGACTATGTAGACTTATTTTTCATTCTAAATAATCATTTCTCTGTTCATGAGATATGTAAAGAAGCATGCATTAATTTCCCTTCACAGTTTTCGGAAAAATTATTTCGAGAACAACTGGCTTTTCATAAAGATATTGATTATTCTGAACCGGTTGAATATCTTGGACCAATAGTATCGGAAGAGGAAATAAAAAAATTTTTGATTAGCAAAGCAATTGAAATAAATGATTAAAACCATCCCCTTTCTGGCAAAACGAAAATAGCATGATGAGTGAGTGGGAGAAGCTGTGAAAAGAAATTAATGATGTTTACTATTATCATGAGGATAGAAAATATAAAACAAATCTTGAATTTTATAAAGGATTAATGTTTACAAGAATTGGTGCGAAATTTTTAAAATTAAAGATGAGTGATTATTTTAAAAGCGTCGTAACGCTAGTTACTGGTACTGGAATATCTCAAATAATCCCATTATTAATTGCTCCAATAATTGCCAGGTTATACAATCCATTTGATTATGCTGTTTTAGCTTCTTATACATCCATAACAATTCTTTTAACTATTGGTGCTACAGGAATGTATGATGCTGCGTTGATGCTAGACAAAACAGATAGGGAGGCTGTAAATACAGCTGCTGTCGCAATTGTGATTACTATATTAATAACAGGAATCTCGGCTCTTTTGATGATTTTTTTTCGAAATGATATTGCAAAATGGACAGGAAATGAGAATGTATCATTTTGGCTTTACTTGGTTCCAATCACAGTTTTTTGCAGCGGTTTTTATCAAACTCTTAACATTTGGAATAATAGGAAACAAAGATATAAAAGGCTTGCCTCAAATAAAATAATTATGACTGCCATTACCTCATCGTTAACTTTAGGTTTAGGTCTATTACATTTCAAAGAAAAAGGGCTATTAATTAGTCTTATAGCGGGTAAAGGCTTTGCTCTATTATTGCTTTTTCTTCAAACTTTAAGAAATGATAAATTAATATTGGAATATATTTCGAAAATAGAAATTAGAAGAGCTTTTATACAACACCAAGATTTTCCCAAATACAATATGCCTCAAGGCTTTCTGGACGGTATTAAGGAAAGTAGTACCATTTGGATTATTTCAAATTTTTATGGAAGTGCAGTTTTGGGATCCTATTCGTTTGCTAAAAACATATTAATGAGACCGCTACAGGTTATTGGTAGCTCTGTTAGTCAAGTTTTTTATCAAAAAGCCAGTAGCACATATAATAAAACAGGTAATATTTATTCTTTTACTAAAAAAACTTTTCTAATTCTATTTTCTATTGGTCTTCCATTTGCTTTGATAATTTTCTTTTGGGGTGACAATCTTTTTTCTCTTGTTTTTAGCACCAAATGGAAGGAAGCCGGCGGTCTAGCTCAAATCCTTATTTTCTATTTACTATTTAGTTTTGTAGGATCTGCACTTAGTTCTATACCACTAATATTGAATAAACAAAAGCAATTTCTTATTTTGGTCATCTTTATTATTTTAATGCAGATTTGTATTTTGTATGTATTTGGATATCTTGATTACTCTATTAATATAACTTTAGCCGTTTTTTCAATTATCAGCATCTTTTTTTATATTATTATTTTCCTTTGGTTTAATATTATTACTAATACTATAAACTCAAGATTTAATGTGCGGAATATCAATAATAATTAATACAGATAACCAACCTGTTTCTGAGTCGGAAATCATATTAATGAATAATCGGATTATTCATAGAGGACCCGATGGTGAGGGTTATTATTTTGGTGAAAATTTTGCATTTGGACATCGAAGATTATCTATCATCGATCTTTCAGAAAAAGCAAAACAGCCAATGCATTACTTAAAAAAGTATGTTATTACTTATAATGGAGAGGTATATAATTATATTGAATTGAGAGAGGAGTTAATGAAAAACGGTTATAGTTTTAATTCCTCTTCTGACACCGAAGTCATTATTGCAGCATATGATAGATGGGGAGAAGAATGTGTTTTGAAATTTAATGGGATGTGGTACTTTGTTATCTTTGATAAAATAAAAAATATTTTGTTTTGCAGTCGTGATCGATTTGGCATTAAACCTTTTAATTATGCGATTGTTAAAAACAAATTCCTCATTGGGTCTGAAATTAAACAATTCCTTGATGTTTCCGGGTTCATACCAAAACTAAATTATTTAGAATCTATGAACTTCTTAGCTTTGTCCAAATTAAATATGACAGAGGACACAATGTTTAAAGGAGTTAAAGTTTTAAATGCGGGTTATAATCTTATTTACGATTTGTCAACACATTTATGGTTCTTCGACAAAAATAGTGGAAAAAAATAAATTTAAGAGAAAAGTAAAACTCTCATGCACTATGCACGAAGAATCAATCACTCAAATAAAGCAAACCAGTTTCCCATATCAACTGCATTCAGAAGACCGAAACTCCATGATGCATTCTGTGGAAAGCCGACTTCCTTTTCTTGATTTTGATCTTACTGACTTTATTATGTCAATGCCTGTAGATTTTAAAATCAGGAATGGAAAAACTAAGGTAATTTTTAGGGAAGCTATGAAAAATATAATTCCTGACCTTATATATAATAGGCATATTAAAATAGGTTTTAAATCTCCTGATGAAATTCTTTTTAAAACTAAAAATTCTTTATTAAAAAATAAAATTGAGGAGGCTCTTTTTTATACAGATGAAATTCTCGATACGCAAATAATTACATTGTTCAATAATTTCAGGATTGGAAAGGAAAAATACCACCCAATCCTATTTCGTGCTCTTTCCTTTTGTATTTGGGCAAGGGAATTCAACATTAAAAAAGAATAAATAAAGAGAAAAACACACTTGAATCACAAATAAAAAATTTCATAAAATCATGACAAAAATCTCAAAACTAATACCTAAAGGATTACGACAACCCATAAAAAATATTCTTAACATTTCCCCAACAAAAGTTATAGATATTAATAGAATACAATTAATCCGAGATAGCACTCCTGAAGATTTGGAAGACCAAGTATATGTGGACAATTTGTTATGCAAATTGGGGTTAAATGATGAAGAACTTTTTAATTATCCTGAATCGCTTTATCAATATTGTGGACAAGGATTGTTTAGTTGGCAATATCCATCTCAGTTTAGCAAATATCTAATTACACTTTCTTCTTTTAAAATAAAATCATATTTGGAGATTGGAGTAAAGCATGGTGGCACATTTATCATTACCACAGAGTATTTGAGCAAATTCAATCAAATTAAAAAAGCGATTGGCATCGATTTGTTTCTTGTTAAGGGATTGGCAGATTATAAAAAGCAAAATGTTAATGCGAATCAATTCCCATTAAATAGCAGATCTAAAAAGTTCGAGAACTTACTAAAAAAAGAGGGGCCTTTCGACCTGACCTTAATTGATGGAGACCATAGTTATGAAGGATGCCTAGAAGATTTCAATTTAATTAAAAACCATTCTAAAATTATTGCATTTCATGATATTGTTAGTTCTGGTGTTCTTGGAGTTGTTAAAGTTTGGATCGAAATCAAAAACAATTATAAAGATGAATTTGAGTTTTTTGAATTCATAGACCAATATGATGAAGTTTATTCAAATACAAAAAAAACTTGGTTGGGCATAGGACTAGCTGTAAAAAAGTTCAAATAATTTATTCAATGAAAATAAGTTTCAGAAATATGAAAAACAATAATTATATCTAATTAGAAAAAATCAAATTATGTTAAAAAAAATAAAAAGACTTATCAGAAAAATAATCTCACGTAGGGGCTTCGTTTTATTTAGAAAAGATGAACAATATATTATTGATGGATTATTTTACAGTAAATATCTTTGTGATGCAAAATATTCACCATGGCTTGGCGATCAAGAATTTTTGAATGTTCATAACAAAATAAAAGATTATACCCTTGTAGATATTTACAAGTGTTATGAATTATGGCAATTGGTTGAAAAAGTAAATGAGATAAAAAAAGGAGTTGCTATTATCGAAATTGGTGTTTGGAGAGGTGGGTCGGCTGGTATTATTGCAAAAAAACTTTCAATATTGAATTCAAATAATAAACTCTATTTAGCAGACACATTTACTGGCGTAGTAAAAGCTTCAGATAAAGACTTTTTTTATAAAGGAGGTGAACATAAAGATACTACAAAAGATATTGTTGAAAATTTATTAAATGAAACTATAAACTATAAAAATTATGAAATACTGACTGGCATTTTTCCTGAAGAAACATCAATAAATATTCCAAATAAAGAATCGTTTGGGTTATGTCACATTGATGTTGATGTCTACGATTCTGCCAAAGGTATTGTCGAATGGATTTGGGACAAAATGATTATTGGTGGAATGATCGTTTTTGATGATTATGGTTTTGAATCTTGTACTGGTATTCCCAAATATGTTGAAGAATTAAGAAGTAACCCAAATTGCATATTAATTCACAATCTTAATGGACATGCTATTATTATAAAAATTAAGTAGTCTTATTTAATAAAAGACTTTAAAAGTATTTTTTATCTAATTTATATTAGAGTGAATATTATCATAGGAGCTGGAATAAGTGGTCTGAGTTTTGCAAATTTCACTGGTTCAAAAGATTTCATTATTTTAGAAAAAGAAAAAGAACCAGGAGGATATTGTAAAACAATTAATAAAAATGGTTTTATCTGGGATTATTCAGGTCACTTTTTTCATTTTAGAAATCGCTCAATTGAAAGATTCTTAATTAATAGAATGGCTACTACTCAAATTAAACATGTAATAAAAAAGTCCCAAATTAAATACAAAGCAGATTTTATCGACTTTCCTTTTCAGAAAAACATTCATCAATTGCAGAAAGAGGAGTTTATTGATTGTTTATATGATTTGTTTATTAAAACAGAGAAGAAAAATTACTCATCATTTAAGGATATGCTTTTTGGGAAATTTGGAAAAGCAATTAGTGAGAAGTTTTTGATACCTTACAATGAAAAATTGTACGCATGTAATTTAGACAATTTAGATGAAGATGCAATGGGCAGATTTTTCCCTTATGCAAAAATAGAAGAAATTGTCAAAAATATGAAAACTAAGTCCTGTGAATCATACAATGACGCTTTTGCTTATCCAGAAAAAGGAGCGATACAATACATTAACGGACTATTAATGGACATTCCCGAAAAAAAAATACGGTATAATGAGGAGTTGATAAAAATAGATACAAAAAATAAAATTGCATATTCAAAAAGTGATGAATATAGGTATGATAATCTCATTTCAACTATGCCATTTCCTTTACTATTAGAAGCATGTGGTGTCCATTATAATAAAAGCATTTATTCTTCAAATAAAGTTTTGGTTTTTAATTTTGGATTTGATAAAAAAGGAAAAGATAAATTAAACCATTGGATATATTTTCCCGAAAAAGATTATGTTTTTTATAGGGTTGGTTATTACGATAATATTTTGACAACAAACAAAATGTCATTGTATGTAGAAATAGGTTTTGACAAAGATGAAATCATTCATATTAAAAATGTTCGTGAAAAAGTTTTATCAGATTTAAAAAGAGCACAGATTATTACAGATCACATTCTTATTGCTGAACACCATATTATTTTAGATCCGGCTTATGTTCACGTAAAAAATGAAGCTAACAGAGACAAAGAAGAAAAGAAAGAACACTTAAGAAAAAAGGGGGTATTTTCAATAGGCAGATATGGAGATTGGAAGTATTGTTCTATTGAAGATAATATCATTGAAGCAAAAAATCTTGCAAATGAAATCAAATAAAATAAATAGGATCTATTTTGGTGGTGATCTAAGTTATAAAGAAATCATTTTATTCTTTTTTAGTAAAAATATTTCTTTCATTGAAGTAGACGATATTAAAAATGCAGATATTATTTATTGGATTTATGGAAAAGGACCTGCATTAAACTTTAAGAATTTAAATATTTGGATTTCGAATAAAAAAAAAATAATTGTACACTGGATTGGAACAGATGTAACAACTCACCTTACAAAAGTTAAAAAAAATAAAAAAATAAAATCTAGAATTTATCATAAAATATGGACATACCTAATTTGTCGCAAAATTAAAAAAGGAAGTATGTTAAATTTTTGTTGTGCAGAATGGCTATGTGAAGAATTAGCAGAGACAAAAATAAAATCACACTACCTTCCATTAACAACTCTAAGAAAAGAACTATTTTCCTTTAAAGAGTCTAACAGAACTATTGATTTTATTAGTTATTGGTTTCAAAAAAGAATAGATGAATATAACGGTGAATTAATTTTTAAAATTGCCCGGAAAATGAGTAATTATAAATTTGCAGTTATTATTCCTGATATTATAAAACGCTCAGAATTAGAAATAAATAACATCCCTGAGAATTTAACTATAATGCCAAGAACAGATTTCTCAAAAATGAATGAAATTTATAGGAACTCAAAATGTTTTCTACGCTTTCCCATACATGATGGACTTTCATTGAGTGTTTTAGAATCAATTGCAAATAGATTACAGGTTTTTTGGACCTATAAATTTCCAAATGTAATAAAAGTTGAGCTCAATGATGAAGATTTGTTGGTGCAAAATTTAAGTACAGTTATAGAAAACTGGCAACCAAATTATGAGGGTCAAAATAAAGTTTTGAAAGATTTTGATTTAGAAGAAATCGTAAAAATATTTTCATACCATTTTTCAAATTTCTATGATTACAATCATTGATTATGGCATGGGCAATTTGGGTTCCATTATCAATATGATAAAGCGAATAGGTTATTCTTCTGAAGTTACGTTCGATATTTCTCAAATCCAAGCTGCCTCAAAAATTATTCTTCCTGGGGTTGGACATTATGATAAAGCAATGCAAAATATTGCAAGTTTAGGTTTGAAAGAAATTATTTTAAAGAAAGCATTAATAGATAAAACACCAATGCTTGGAATTTGCCTGGGAATGCAAATAATGGGAAACCAGAGTGAGGAAGGGATTGAGAAAGGACTTGGTTTAATTGATGCAGATTTTAAAAAGTTTTCTTTTTCATCAGATTCAAAACTAAAAATACCGCATATGGGTTGGAACACTATTGAAACAAATAAGGAATCAAGTCTATTTAAAAATATGCCAGTAGCATCTCGTTTCTATTTTGTTCATTCTTTTCATGCCGTTTGTAATAATGAAAGTGATATCCTTACCACAACCCATTATGGGTATAATTTCACTTCATCATTTGCCAAAGGAAATATAAACGGAGTTCAGTTTCACCCAGAGAAAAGTCATCAATTTGGAATGCAATTGTTGAAAAATTTTATTGAAAATTTCTGATGCTCAGATATCGAGTTATCCCGGTTCTGTTATTGAAAAATAATGGTTTAGTAAAAACAATTAAATTTAAAAATCCTGTTTACATAGGTGATCCTATTAATACTGTAAAAATTTTTAATGAAAAAGAAGTTGATGAATTAATATTATTAGATATAACAGCAACTCATGAAAACAGAGAACCCAACTACAAAAGAATAGAAGAAATAGTCTCGGAAGCATTTATGCCAATTGGTTATGGTGGTGGTATAAGAAAAATAGAACAAATTGAAAAACTTTTTAAACTTGGCATTGAAAAAGTAATATTAAATACAGCAGCTCAAATTAATCCAAAATTAATAAAAGAAGCCTCACAAATATTTGGCAATCAAAGCATCGTGGTTGCTATCGATGTAAAAAAGGATATTTGGGGAAAAAATAAAATTTACACTCACTCAGGAACAAACAAACAGTCTAATAATTTAATTTCATTACTTAAACAAGTTGAGGAATTTGGTGCCGGAGAAATATTTATTAATTCAATTGACAAAGATGGAACAATGACTGGGTACGATATTGATTTGATTCATGTGGTGAATGAAAATGTAAGTGTTCCTTTTATAATAAGTGGAGGAGCAGGTAAAACGGAGGATTTTTCAAAAGCGATTCAAGCTGGTGCTTCTGCTGTCGCAGCAGGTGCCATTTTTGTTTTTCAGGGAATACATCGAGCTGTGCTTATTAGTTATCCAAAATATGAAGAGTTAGAACTACTCTTGAGATAAAAAAAAATGGAAAGAAAATATCAAATTTGTAATCGTTGTGTTATGGATACTACAGATCCAGAAATTGTTTTTGATGAAAATGGATATTGTAATAATTGCAATGCGGCAATTAATAAACTAAATGAAGTTTTCTTTATTGATTCCGAAGTAAAAAAAGAGAAGTTAAAAAAAATTGTCAATCAAATAAAGTTTGATGGGAAAGGGAAAAAATATGATTGTATAATTGGTTTAAGTGGAGGGGTAGACAGTTCCTATTTAGCATATGTTGCAGTAAAAGAGCTGAACTTAAGGCCTTTGGCTATCCATTTAGATAATGGTTGGAATTCTGAACTTGCAGTAAAAAATATTGATAATATTATTAATAAACTTGGAATTGATTTATACACACATGTTATTGATTGGGATGAATTTAAGAATTTACAAATTTCCTTTTTAAAAGCATCAGTTATTGATATAGAAATGCTAACCGATTATGCAATTGGAGAAACATTGTATCGACTTAGTAAAAAATTTGGTATAAAGTATTTTTTATCAGGGTTTAATTGTCAATCTGAATCCATTATGCCAAAAACATGGCTATATTCATATAAAATGGATAGTTTAAATATAAAAGATATTTATAAAAAACACGGTAATGGTTTAAGATTAAAAACTTTTAAGTTTATTAATTTTTATGAATATTTAACGTATGGTAGAAATCAAATGAAATTAATACCAATATTAAATTATATTGAATATAACAAACAAGATGCAATAAGCAAAATGGAAAAAAAATTAGATTGGCGAAGTTATGGAAATAAGCATGAGGAGTCTGTCTTTACTAAGTTTTACCAAAGCTATATTTTACCAAATAAATTTAATATTGACAAAAGAAAATCGCATTTATCAAGTTTGATTTGTTCCAAACAAATTACAAGAAAGGAAGCGTTAGCAGAATTAAAATCACCAATTTTGATTAATCAAGATGAGGAGATAAATTATTTTATTAAAAAATTAGATTTAGAAATAAATGAATTTAAAAAAATTATGGAGCTTATTCCAAAAGATCATTGGGAGTTTCGGTCATTTGCAAAACGTAAACAAAAATTAAGTAAATTATACAAAATATTTTTCAATAAGTGAAAGTACTTTTTTTGCAACATGGTCTGGGGTACGGAGGTGCCACTAAAAGCCTATTGCTCATGCAACAAGCAATAAATGGAAAGGTAGAAATCCACACATCGATTCAGATAGGGGGAAAAAAAGCTAATAAGGATATATTAAAAGAGTTCGTTTATTCAAAATATATTTTCGAAACAAAATGTCCCATAATATACAGCTATTCGGAAGCCACAACTTCCATTTCGGAATTTGAGAGAAAAAAACTTTTTTATCCTGAAGCGATTATTGATTATATAAACAATAACGATATTGACATTCTACATGTTAACTCATCAACGTTTTCTCATTTTTTAAAGTCTATAAAAGAAAAAACAAATTGCAAAATAGTTGTCCACATAAGAGAAATGTTTCCACATGGTATAGATTACCCTGTTGATAATTTTATAATTGAGCAAACTAAATTGTATGCCGATTTTATTATATGTATTTCAGATAACGAGGCTAAATTTTTTTTAGATTTTAAAAATGTATTGGTTTTTCCAAACCCACATGATTTTAAACTTACAGAAAGGTTTTTAAAAATAAAGGAAGCTAAGAAAAGTTTAATAAAAATTGGGATGTGTGCGAATTTTAATCCCACAAAAGGACATTTAATATTTTTAGATGCAGCACAAATCCTTAATGAACGTATCGCCAAATCATCAATAAAACTCGAATTTGTTATTATAGGATATCCTATAAAAAGAAGAACGCTGAAAGAGGGCTTTAAATATTTATGTAATTATGGGTATAAGCATCAGTTTGATAAAAAAATAAAAATAAACAAAATTAAAAACTTGAGAATAATACCCTTTACATTTGAAATTTATAAAGAGCTGGCTGATTTAGATATTTATGTAAGACCTGATTTGTCCGGAAATCCATGGGGAAGAGATATTATCGAGGCGATGGCATTAAAACTACCCATTGTTGCAACAGGCACTTCCGAATTTTATATAAAAAATAATGAAACAGGCTTTTTAGTAACTCCAAACAATCCATCAATAATAGCAGAGAAAATAATAGACATCCTTGAATCTTCCGATTTAAGAAAAAAAATGGGAACACTAGCATATAAATCTATAAAAGACAAATGCGATTTAAATCTTTATGGGGAAAAAATAATGAATATTTACAATAAAGTATAATCCGCTTAGCATAATAATGTTTAAAGAAAATAAATTTACCGAATATTTGCTTATATATATTTTGGTTTTTTTACCAGTAACTAATTGGACACCCATTAAAAGAGAATTGTATTATTTCTCATTTATATTGGCTTTGTTCTTTTTTATAAAAAAAGGAATAAAAATCAATATCACTTTTACAAAAGTTCTCATTCTGATTAGTTTGATTCTAATTTTACAAACCCTGTATTTTGGGAAAATGAGTTTTGTTGCGATTGCCGGTTTATACATGTCATTGACATTGCCGTATTTTGCAGTAAGAATTTTTGAAAAGGATTATATTAAAATATTTATTAATATTGTAACAGCAATCTGTGTTGTAAGTTTAATATTTTATCTACCATCTTTATTCTTTCCATCTTTTCATAATATTATTGGCACTATTGCGCCTTCATTGCATAGTGATGTTGGATTAATGGATCAGAACTTTTTAATTTATACTTGGGAAGAATTTTCCAGTAACGGTTTGCTTAGAAATTCTGGAAATTTTACTGAAGCTGGTGTTTTCGCATGCTATTTAAACCTTGCATTGGTATTTAATTTGGTTTCTGATAATAAAATAATTAATAAAAAAAATATTATATTGTTTATATGCATAATTACCACTTTTTCAACTGCTGGATATATTGCATTATATTTTATCGGAACTTTTTACTATATAAGTGTTGAAAAAAGTGCAGTTAAATATTTACTAATTCCAATTGTGATTGTTTTTGCATTATATACCTATAAATCATTAGATTTTATGCAAACAAAAATACAGGGTCAATATGATACTCAAGTAAATGACAAAGTGCAAAAAGGAAGATTTGGCTCGACAATGGCTGATTTAGATGATTTTATTAAATATCCCATTTTAGGAAGAGGAATTATTAAGTCCACCAGATTTGACAATATAGATACTTGGGAAGGAGACAATGCACCTAGACCTATATTAAATAGTTATTCTGATTTATTAGTTAAAATGGGAATTATTGGATTTTCATTATATTTTTACTGGTTGTATAATTCAATTAATTACTTTTCAAAAAAAATGAATTTCAAAAAAAATGCCGTATACCTTGTAATTGGTACTTTGATTATTGTATTAAGCGCACAATCTGCTTTGACATCAGTGTTTTTTTGGAGCTTATTGTATTTGAAAGACATAGAATTTGCAAAATAAATTGAAAAAAAATCTGAAAATTTCTATAATTACTCCCAATTATAATTATGGGAACTACATTAGTGAACTAATAGAAAGTGTCATTTTTCAGAATTATGATAATTACGAACATATTATTGTAGATGATGGTTCAACTGATGGTTCCGTTGAAGTTATTATGAGTTATATACATAGAAACTCAAGTAAAATTAAACTCATACAACAAGAAAATAAAGGACAAACTGCAGCAATAAATATTGGCTTGAAATTTATTACTGGTGATATTATAGCATGGATTAATTCAGACGATGCTTACTGTAAAGACGTTTTTTCAAAAGTAATTGAGATTTTTAATGAATATCCTAAAGTGGATTTTATACATGGAAACGTTCAGATAATAGATGAG
>Ga0172371_10010945_pt1 | contig 12159 bp, 11 predicted proteins | sample Lak12m_FD_114543 | JGI IMG/M metagenome (GOLD analysis project Ga0172371, IMG submission 114543) | Freshwater microbial communities from Kabuno Bay, South-Kivu, Congo - kab_022012_12m | ecosystem: Environmental > Aquatic > Freshwater > Lake | place: Democratic Republic of the Congo: South-Kivu... | reverse complement strand
GTTCAGGTGGCCTTATCTGGATAAAAGTTGAAGAAAACCAGGCATTGAACTCGCCAATTTCCAAGTTCCTTTCACCCGGGGAAAGAGAAAATTTAATAAAATTTTTAAAACTTAAAGAAAAAAACCTGATTCTTATTGTTGCGGATGAATTTATAAAAACTTGTACTACTCTAGGAGCTATAAGGAGTTATCTTGGTACAAGATTGAACTTATTAGGCGGGGAAGAATTTAAATTTATATGGATTGTTGATTTTCCCTTATTTGAATGGGACGAAAAAGAAAAAAGGCTTTCGCCCACTCACCATCCATTTACCAGGCCAGGCGATGAGACTCTAAAATATTTGAAATCTGACCCGCTTAAATTGAATTCACTTGCTTATGATATTGTTTTGAATGGAAATGAACTTGGCGGCGGATCTATTAGAATTAACACTATTGAGCTTCAGAAAGAGATATTTAAGCTTCTTGGATTTGACGATAAGAGAATGGAAGATAATTTTGGATTTTTGCTTAGAGCGCTTGAATATGGTGCGCCACCTCACGGTGGGATAGCTCTTGGACTTGACAGGCTGGTAATGCTTATTGGAAGGCTTGAAAGCATAAGAGAAGTAATAGCATTTCCAAAGACACAGTCGGCAGTGGATATAATGACAGAATCCCCCTCCCCAGTTACAGAACAGCAGCTAAATGAGGTAAATATCAGGCTTGCAAAGTTCAAAAAAGAAACCGAAGAATAGTTTTAACGTTTTACCAGATGGTATGTTTCTCTGGCAATAATGAGTTCCTCATTAACTTTTACAACGCAGACAGGTACTTTGGAACTAACGGAAGATATTAATCTTTCACCCAGCGAGTCATTATAATTTATTTCCTTTTCAAGGCTTATGCCAAAAACGTTTAAATCTTCAAGGATTTTTTCTCTGGTCATAGGAGAATTTTCGCCAATGCCTCCTCCGAAAATAATAAGATCAACTCCGTCCATTACAGCCACGTAAGCACCTATATATTTTTTTATCCTGTAGCAATAGGATTTAAAAGCCCTGATGCAATCCGGGTCATTTTCCATGACACCTTTTTGAATATTAACGAAATCAGTGTATTTTTTTGAAAGGCCAAGTATGCCTGATTTCTTGTTTATTATATTATCTATCTCTTTAGCGTCAATATTTTCCTTATTCATAAGATATGGTAGTATTGCCGGGTCTATATCTCCGCTCCTTGTAGACATTATTAGACCTTCGGTTGGAGTAAATCCCATTGATGTGTCTATGCTTATGCCGTTTTTAACTGCAGTAATTGAGGAACCTCCTCCGAGCATAAGCACGATTATCTTAATATTTTTTAAATCTTTTCCTATAAGCGCTGCTCCTTTTTCAACCATATAAGCATAGGCTATCCCATGAAAACCGTATTTTCTTATGCGATATTTTTCATAATATTCATAAGGAATACCATATAGAAATGCATGAGGCGGCATATTCTTATGGAAAATATTATCAAATACTCCGATATTTATGGTATCTTTACCAAACACTTCAATGGATACTTCCATTCCGGTTAAGTTCGGAGGATTATGAAGAGGAGCTAGATCGATGCAATCTTTTAAGGTTTCAACCATTTGATTATTAATTACTACATGGGAGCTTACTTTGTCCCCAACATTTACGATCCTATGCCCAACTGCATAGATTTCTTTCTTGTCTTTTATAACCCCTGTTTTAGAATTAGTTAATTTATCAATTATAAAATTAAGTCCGGCTTTATGATCTGCAATATGTACATCATCCAAATTTTCAGATCCTAATTTTGTTTTGAAGCTGATAAGAGATTTATCAAACCCTATGTTTTCTATCTTACCGCTTGCAATTACATCCTCATCGGGCATTCTGTAAAGCTTGAATTTTATTGAAGTTGAGCCTGAATTAATTGTTAGAATGTTCACGTTCAAAAGTATACATTGTTATGATAAATTTTGACAAGTTTATTTTTAAAAAATTTTTTAATTTCCCACGATCTTGCTGTTAAAACACTTCTTAAATTGAATAAACCATAGAATTGTGATAATATCAAAACCAGATACTCTGTTTTTCTCGTAGCTAAAGTTAATTTTTGTGCCAACAAATTAACGTAGGAAGCTCAAACTTAGTCTGCGGCATAAATGCCCTTAAATTCTGGGACTTATAAAACAGACAGGAGAGCACCCTCTTCGTAAGGGGACGGGCATTAAAAAACTTCTACCGGTTACGAAAAAATGGGGTATCGTTTTATAAAACCTTAAAATAAACTTTAAGATAAAAGCAGATGGATATCAGAAAAACTTATTTAGATTATTTTGTAAAAAAAGAGCATTTGCAAATGCCATCTTCAGGTTTAATTCCTGCTGACGATCCGAGCGTGCTGCTTACTACTGCAGGAATGCAGCAGTTCAAACCCTACTATCTTGGAGTGGAAAAGCCACCAAAAAACAGGATTGTTACGGTTCAGAAGTGTTTCAGGACAAGTGACATTGACAGGGTTGGTTATTCGGATCAGCATCTTACTTTTTTTGAAATGCTCGGGAATTTTGCGTTTGCGGACTATTTTAAGAAAGAAGCTATAAATTTTGCGATAGATTTTATCTTAAATATATTAAAAATCCCTATCGAAAAGCTTTCAGTTGGAGTTTTTGCAGGGGAAGGAGAAATTCCTGAAGACAAGGAAGCAATCCGGTTGTGGGCTAAGCACGGAATTAGCAAGGGACAAATTTATAAATTTGGTAAAAGTGAAAATTTCTGGGGACCTGCAGGTGACACCGGCCCTTGCGGACCCTGCACCGAAATTTATTATGATTTTGGTAAAGAATATGGCTGTGGTAATAAAAACTGCAATCCTTTATGCGGGTGTGAAAGGTTTCTGGAAATTTGGAACCTGGTGTTTACTCAATACAATTTTACCGGTAAAAGATATGACGAACTGCCAAATAAAAATATTGATACGGGAATGGGACTTGAGCGTATGGAAGCAGTCCTTGAAAGAAATCCTTCAGTTTTTAGAACCACTCTTTTTAAGGGAATTATTGATAAGATAGAGGATATTTCCGGTAAAAAATTGACAACCAAAAAAGATAAAAATTTCAGCCTGGAAACAAACAAATGTATAAAGATAATTGCAGACCATAGCCGGGCTGTAAATTTCCTTATCTCTGATGGAGTTGTACCTTCAAATGAAGGAAGAGGATACATTTTAAGAAGGATAATAAGAAGAGCAATAAGATTTGGAAGGCTGCTTGGCATAAATGATTACTTTTTAAATGAAATAGCTGAAGTAGTAATACATAATTACAGCCCAAATTACCCCGAACTAAAAGAAAAACGGGAGATGGCGTCCAGGATTATAAATGATGAGGAAAAAAGATTTTCAAATACCTTGAAGGAAGGTATGAAAATTTTATCTCAAAAGATAGAAGAACTGCAGGTTTTGGGAACGAAGTATCCTGATTCGGAGCTTGCTTTCAGGTTATATGAAACATTTGGTTTTCCTGTAGAGCTAACAGTAGAAATTTTGAAGGAAAATAACCTGAGTATTGATATGCAGAAGTTCAATGAATTTATGAAAGGACATTCTATAAAATCAAAGGAAAAGACAGTTTTTGACAAGAAAATTGATAAAAATCTTGATCTTTACAAGCAACTTGTAAATCAATTTGAAGTAAATTTTACCGGTTATCAGGAAAACAAATCAAGTTCAAAAATAATGAGTATCATCAAATATAGTAAAACTGGCATGATAGCCGGCAGGTCCGGTGAAAGTGTGCCAGTCTTAATAGATCATACTGCCGGTAGTGCTTTTACCAATACTTTAAGCGAGGGTGAAGAGGGCGAAATAATATTGAAATCCACTCCATTTTACGGTGAGAAGGGCGGAGAAATAGGTGACAGAGGACTTATCAGAATTGAAGGCACATCAAATGTTTTTATAGTAGAAGATTGCAGAATTCCACTTGAAGGATTTATCATACACAAAGGAAAAGTCAGGGAAGGCAAATTTAACGTAAATGATGAAGTCACAGCGGAAATAGACATCATTTTTAGAAAAAGCATAGCCCGAAATCACACATCCACACACCTGCTTCATTGGGCTTTAAGAACAGTTTTTGGAAAAGATGTAACACAGGCTGGTTCTTACGTCGCAGACGACAGGTTCAGATTTGACTACAATATAGCGTCATCTCCGGACCCTGAAAGCCTGGAAAAAGTGGAAAGAATAATAAATGAAAAAATCCAGAAAGATGATATAGTAAGAATTTTTGAAACCACAAAAGAATATGCCGGAGAAATCGGTGCAATTTCGCTCTTTAATGAAAAATACGGAAAGTTTGTAAGAGTTGTTGAGATTGATAATTACAGCAGGGAATTATGCGGTGGTATTCATGTAAACAGGACAGGCGAAATAGGAGTTCTGAAAATACTTTCAGATTCAAGTATAGGTGCAAACATCAGAAGGATTGAAGCAGTAACAGGGATTCATGCATATAATTATTTGTCTGGCCAAGATAAAGTTTTAAAGGAAATATCGGCTATGCTTGAAGTAGAATCTTCGCAGGTAAAATCAAAACTCGAAGATTTAAAAATTGCTGCAAGAAAGTTTGAAGAAGATTTAAATATTCTTCATGTAAAAGCATTAAAGAAGGAAATATTATCAAGGTTTGGAATAGATATGATAAATTCCGGTACTGATGCCGGTGCATCCGCATCTGCAGGAACTCAAATAGGTGATGAGGTTACTGTTATTGATTTTGATTTTACAAGGTCTGAATTTAAGCTTAAAATTGATGCTCAAACCATGGGTTTAATAGGCGATGAGCTGGTAAATGCATTTAATGGCAAAAATATTTTCCTTATTTTTGGAAATATTATTAACGGGAAACCAGTTTTAATTCTACAGTCTTCAAAAGACCTTATCCCAAAAGGCATTAACTGTTCAGCTATTGCAAAAGATGCAGGTAAGATCTTAAAAGGCGGTGGTGGCGGAAAGCCGGAATTCGCCCAGGTCGGAGGTTCAGATTCTTCAATGCTTTCAGAAGCTATAAATTACAGCAAAAGTAAAGTCCTGGAAATTTTAAGATGAGATTGTAAGGTCTTGATATAGGTGATAAGAGAATAGGGGTTGCAGTAACCGATAAATTGGGAACCATTGCAAGTCCGCTTACAGTTATTGCCAACGACGATAAAGTAAAAGAAAGCTTGAGTAAAATAATCAAAGATTATGATGTAAGGAAAGTAATTATTGGACTCCCATATAATTTAAAAGGCGAACACGGTTTCCAGACTGAAAAAGTAAAAAGCATGGTTGATGAAGTTTTAATAGAGATCTGCCCCGAAATTGAATACATTGATGAAAGATTTACTTCCAAAATTTCATCAGGTATTTTAAAGGCTGAAGGTAAAAAAGTTAAAAAAAGTGCTGGAAATATTGATAAAATATCTGCAGCAGTTATTTTGAATGACTATTTGACAATAAAGAAGAATTTTTAAACAAAATAAATAAAATTTAATTTAAAAAATAAAAGGTGAATAAAATCAGTACTAATAAGGTAAAATTTTTTTTAAATATAGTTCCTATTAAATTTGTACTGCTTGCAGTTCTGTTAACGGTGTTGAGCTTGTCATCTTTTCTAATTTCGTGCAGCAGCCTGCAAGCCCCAAAGGAAGAACAAACCCTTGAAAAGGGGATAGAGGTTGAAGTTGAAATAAAGGAAGGTATGAGCCTGAATCAAATTGCAGACCTTTTAGCAGAAAAAGGCATAGTCGACGACAGCTTTTTCTTCAAGTTATTTGTTCAACAGGAAGGCAAAGAGAAAAATTTATTGCCTGGAAAATACAAACTCCTGACAGGTTCTGAATACCCGGTTGTTTTAAGTTCTATAACTTCAGGAACTCCAGAAGTAACTTACAAAATTACAATACCTGAAGGATTTACAGTTAACCAAACGCTCGATAGAATAGTGCAGGAAATACCATTTATAAAAAGAGCTGACCTGGATAAAGCTGTTGATATAAGCAATTACAATTATGAATTTTTAAAGGACGTTACAAGTCTTGAAGGATTCTTATTTCCAAAGACATATGAAGTGACAGTTAATTACACTGCGCAGAACATAATAGAAATGCTTCTGACTCAGTACCAGCTGGAAACAGGAAAACTGGATTATTCACAGGCAGCGAACAATAACTTTACTCCATATGATATTTTAAAGATTGCATCACTAATTGAGAGGGAAGCATATGTTCCGGAAGAACGACCGTTAATCTCAGCAGTAATTCATAACAGGTTAAAAGAAGGAATGCTTCTCCAAATAGATGCAACCGTAAGATATGCTCTGAGTAAGTGGGATGGAATAGTTACTTTTGATGACCTTAAGGTTGATTCACCATACAATACATATTTATATACGGGGCTTATGCCAACTCCCATCTGCAGCCCGGGTCTTGCTTCGATAGAGGCAGCACTTACACCGGCAGATGTGGATTACCTGTACTACGTAGTTACTGATCCTGAGAAACATACCCATTCATTTTCAAGGACTCTCGAAGGACACGAACAGAATAAAAGCAACTAATAAAAGGATAGCATTATAAATTACAGTACAGATCTAAACAAAGATTTAAAAGTTTTCCTTATAGAAAGAGAGCTTCTTTCGAGTTTAAGGAAAGATGCAACTTTCAGAAAAATCCCTATCATTGACGACGAAATTGGATATTTTCTTAGTATGGCCTGTTTGCTTGTTAAACCAAAAAGCATTCTGGAAATAGGCTGCGGGTCAGGTTATTCCACTTATTTCTTAATCAGGAGCTTACCAGATGGCAGTTCATATAACGGAATAGATTTAAATAAAGAAAGGCTTGCAATTGCACAGGAATTTATAAAGAGTTCTTTTCCTGAAAAATCCAGTAGGAAAATCCGGTTCTATGCAGGAAATGCCTTAAAGATAATCCCAGCCCTCAATCAAAAATTTAACATGGTTTTTATTGATGCCGCAAAGCACGAATACCCGCAATATATTAAAAGCCTGCTTGAGAAGTTAGAAAATAATGCTGTAGTAATAGCTGATAATATATTTTATGACGGCAAGATCTTCAAAAAAAATACTTCAAAGCATGATACCAACAGCATCAAGGGGATAAAAGAATATATAGATTTTATTACAAGCAGCAGTTATTTTCAAAGCCATTTCTTAGACATTGGTGATGGCATTGCAGTTTCTATATTTTTATCTAAGATTGACTGTTACTCGAAAAAAATGCAAAACCAAGACATTATTTAAATGAATTTTTTAATGAAAAAATTTAAAATTTTAAAAATTATTTTCATATATATTATTGTAACCTCATTAATCTTATTTTTATCCGCTTCATTAACCTCATGCTGCAATATAAATTATTTTGTTGATAAATTAAACGAATTGCGTAACAAAACAACTACTGGCAGCTATAACACAACAGACTCCTCAAACTCTGTTGAAGACACCAGTACATCAGAAAGTACGGTCTCGTCTGTATCCGATAGTTCATCTGTTATTTCAGATGATTCTTCAATAGAAACATTGCAGAATTCAGATACTTCAAACACAGATACGAGTGGCACAGATAAAGCAGCAGCAGGTAAAAAGATGAATTTTGTAATAGAGTATTATTTTGATATTTCGGGGGATACTTCCAAGATAGACTTCATAACTACAATACCTAATGACTATGAATACAGGCAGGAAGTATCAGGTATAAATTACTCAATATCCCCAAACAGGATTTTTACTGATGGACCCAATAAATATGCAGAATTTATAATTGCAAATCCTTTATCTGATTTTAAGTTGAATATAACAACGATACTTAAAATTTATGAATATGACCTTGAAAGAGCAATGATCTTAAAGAAAGATCAAACAACGGAGGATGACTTCTCTAAATACCTGGTGGAAGAAAAATATATTGAGGTAAATAACCCAGTAATACAAAACATAGACCTGGTTCATACTTTTACGGAATATCCTTTAGACCACGTAGAAATGAATTATGACTTTGTAATGAAAAATCTGGATTATTTTGGTTATAACCCTGGGGATATTGGTGCAGTGCAGTCTCTAAAAAATAAAGGCGGCGACTGTACTGATTATACAGATACATTCGTTACTTTGTGCCGGGCTTCAGGTTTTCCAGCAAGATCGATAGAGGGTTATCCCATTGATGCCAGTGACCTTACAATGGGGCATAACTGGTCTGAAGTATTTATAAGTGGTTATGGCTGGGTTCCATTTGACCCAACTTATGATGATAACAATGGTTCCTCTAAAGATACCACTTTTAAAAATCTTAAAAATACATATATCTACATGTCATTTATAAGAAATGATACTACATTAAACAACTATCACTATTATTATTATAATTATTGGGGTGATAATTTAAAAGTGGATAAAAAAATTTATATAAGTATGAATTAATCAGTTAATAAGTAATAATTGTTTCATGGTAATAAAAAACTCTATATCAGTTAAAAAGACTGAAAAACTTCCTGAGCTATGCGTGCCTGCAAGAAATTTAAATATACTAAAATATGCAGTAGCTTATGGGGCTAATGCTGTTTATATCGGTGGTGGAAAATATAACCTGAGAACTTTCGGGGATAATTTTACAATCGGCGAATTGCAGCAAGGTGTGGAATTTGCTCACTCACATAATGTAAAAATATATCTTACCCTAAATGCAATAATCAGCGAAAATGAAATAGAAGACCTGAGAGACTATATTGGAAGAATAAAAGAACTGGAATTTGACGCCTTTATAATATCTGATCCGGCAGCCATGCACCTCCTCAAGCAAATAATCCCGGAAGCCCGAATTCATATCAGCACACAGACTTCAACCTCCAATAGTATTGCTGTCGATTATTGGACATCTCAGGGTGCTTCCCGAATCAACCTGGCACGCGAAGTTACTTACTCTGACCTTTGCAATATAATTGCCCATAAAAATCCTGCCACCACCGAGATAGAAGTTTTCGTACACGGCGCCCTATGTATCTCATATTCTGGCCGCTGTATGCTTTCTAAATACATGTCAGGACGAGACGCCAACAAAGGCCAGTGTTCTCATTCATGCCGATGGCAGTATTTCCTGATGGAAGAAAAAAGGCAAAACATGTTTTTCCCGATTGATCAGGATAAAAGGGGAACTTATATTTACAATTCCCGTGACCTGTGTCTGCTTCCGAAACTGGATTTGCTTATAGCTGCAGGAGTTGACAGCTTAAAAATTGAAGGAAGAATGAAAACCGAAAGTTATGTAAGCCTGACTACATGGATTTACAGGAAAGCTCTCCAGTATATTGAAGAAGGTAAGTTTACCGGGCAAAAAATATCATATCTTATGAAAGAACTTGATAAAGCCACTCACAGAAATTTTACTCAGGGTTTCATGTTTCTGGGTAACAACAGTACCGGCGAACTTACAGAAAATGATAATGTAGGATATATAAGGAATTACAGGTTTGCTGGAGTTTATGAGGGTTACGGTAAAAAGTACAACGGACCAGTTATGAGAGTTAAGAATCAGTTTAAAGTAGGGGAGACACTTGATGTCCTGCAGCCGAATGAAAACCCAAAGAAATTTATGATTAAAAGAATATTGCTCGCCAGTACTGAAGAAGAAATAGAAGTTGCGAATCCGAATGACCTGGTAATAATTTATGATATTGGTGAAGTAAATCAGTATTCAATTTTTAGAATAAAAGCCTAAAATTAAGAGGAATTTAGTACAGAACTCGGCTTCTGGCACAATTTGAAGACCTTAAAAGATTAGATCGCAGGAAGTAAAAAAATGAAAATCGATCAAATAGAATTAATTGCCAGAGCAGTAGCAGGACAGTGTATTAGGAATAATACTGATTTGGAAAATATACCTGATCAATAAAAGAGATTTTAATAATAGAATTCTTAACTGGATTCTTTATGATATAATGAATTATTAATTATGGGAAAATATGATAAAATACTTTCAAAAATTTTAAGTGGTCTTTCGGATAAAGATATTTCTTTTTTGGAATTATGTAATGTTTTAAGACACTTGGGTTTTAAAGAACGAATAAAAGGCAGTCATCATATTTTTTATAAGGATGGAATTAGAGAAATTATAAATTTGCAGCCAAAGAATTCAAATGCTAAAGCTTATCAGGTAAAGCAGATTAGAAGTATTATTGTCCAGTATAAAATCAAGGGTGAATGAAATGTTTAAATATGAAATAATTATTTATTGGAGCGACGGGGACGAGGCCTATATTGCAGAGGTTCCTGAACTGCCTGGTTGTATGGCAGATGGAAAAACACATGATGAAGTGCTTGAAAATGTTACTCAGGTAATAAAAGAATGGCTGGAAATTGCAGAAGAGCTTGGTCGTGAAATTCCTAAACCTAAAGGTCGTTTAATATATGCTTAATTTATAAGTTTATATTAAATAATTAAATTTAAAATCATATATTTTCTTATCACAATTTTATACACATCTTATGAGAAGTTTTAGTTTATAATTCGGCAACTGCCACAATTACTCAAGCTAATTATGATATGTTTTTCTTAGATTCAATACAGGTTTGAAGTATCTTTTTCTGTTTGAAGATAGTTTAAGAAGTAATCAATGTATTGTTTCATAATAATAATTTTAAATTATTAATTACGGGGAGGGCAGTAGTATAATGGAGGATAATCAAGAATTTATCGGGGAAAATTTTCAATACAATTGAAAATAAAAATTAAATAAGGTAAAAATAAATTTTATAGAACGAAGAAATAAATGAATTTTATAAAAGAAACCGACAGAAAAAATATTTTAAAATTTTGTATAATTGTTTTTGTTTTAGCTTCAACAGTGCTAATTACAGGATGTCAAACACAACAAGCATATGATAGCACATCCACTGTGGAAACAAAATTACTGGAAACTACTGCATCTTCTTTCTATATGACATCAACACAAGACAGTGAGACTGCTGTCCAGGAAACAATTGTTTACTTTTCCAGTGAAACTTCAATGCAAGATGAGACAACTGTTTTGGAAGCTATTGAAAAATTCAGCGGTCAACAAATTACTGGTAATATAAATATATTCAGCGGGCTTGAAATATCTGATACGGTGCTAAGCTCAAGACCAATTGTAGTAATGGTTGAAAACACTCCTGATGCCCGGCCTCAATCCGGTTTAATAAACGCAGATATTGTTTTTGAAGTAGTAGATGAAGGTGGAATTACAAGATTTGTATCTGTTTTTTCTTCTTATGATGCTGCACTTGTAGGACCAGTCAGAAGTTCAAGGCCTTACTATGCTGAAATAGCAAGAGGCCTGGACCCTGTCTATGTATTCTGGGGAACAGATCCCCAGTTTTACAAAATTATTGAAAAGTTAGGATTAAATTATATTACACCACTTGGAGATCAGACAGGTTACAGCAATATAGTTGCAAACCTTGCAGTTAATGGGATTGACAGCAAAAGGGACCAGTCAAGAGTTTCACCTCACAACGCATATACTTTTACACCAAGGATCAAAGAACTCGCTAAAAAACTTGGTTATTCATTGAATGGCGGCCAATCCCCATTAGTATTCAAGTTAGATGATTCAGGGCTTGAAAGAGGGGATATTTCAAAAATAACAGTTGATTTTTCTGGCCCCCAATATAAAGCTGAATTTAACTATGATATTGAAAGTAATACTTATGTAAGGTCAGTAGCAGGCTCTCCCAGTATTGACAGAGAGAGCGGAAAACAAATAACTTTGAATAATATAATTGTTATGGTTACTGATATAGTAAATTCCGGTGATAAGGCAGGCCATATGATTGTTCGAACTACCCAGGAAGGCAAAGCATATTACTTTTTCGATGGAAAAGTCCTGGAAGGAACTTGGAGCAGATATAGCGCTCTGAAACCGTTTAAGTTCAAAGATAAAAATGGAAACACTGTTCTTTTCAATAGAGGTAAAACTTGGGTTGCAATGGTATCAGGAGTTGATAGACTAAACTATTGATTTTATAAAACAAACCAGTTGTCTGTAACCTTTTATTGGCAGGTGTCAAAGTAAGAAATTCCTTCAATCATAGTTAAACCTTTTGATGAAAACCAGAAATTATTT